>MDTD01033828.1_pt1 | contig 18072 bp, 13 predicted proteins | sample 811221 | NCBI WGS metagenome assembly MDTD01 (sample SAMN05326646, study PRJNA326480) | marine metagenome | isolation source: seawater | place: Pacific Ocean: South West | collected 2011 | reverse complement strand
AGAACTGGCCATGCTATCTTGCATACTCTTTATGGTCAAGCTTTGAAGCAGCAAACAGAATTTTTTATTGAATATTTCGCATTAGATTTAATTATGAAAAATGGTGAATGTAAAGGTGTGATAGCTTGGAATTTAACAGATGGCTCAATTCATAGGTTTAGATCACATATTACAATTATTGCAACTGGTGGATATGGGAAAGTTTATTATTCAGCTACATCCGCTCACACTTGCACAGGAGACGGTAATGCTATGGTTTTAAGAGCTGGGTTACCTCTTCAAGATATGGAATTTGTTCAATTTCATCCAACTGGAATTTATGGCGTAGGTTGTTTAATTACAGAGGGTGTAAGAGGTGAAGGTGGATTTTTAGTAAACGGTAAAGGTGAAAGATTTATGGAAAGGTATGCTCCTAATGCTAAAGATTTAGCATCACGAGATGTTGTAAGTAGATCAATGGAAATGGAGATCAATCAGGGACGAGGAGTAGGAAAAAATAAAGACCATATTAATCTTCATTTAGATCATATAGATAAAAAAGTTATAGATGAGAGACTCCCAGGAATTTCTGAAGCCGCTAAAACATTTGCTAATGTAGATGTTAGCAAAGAGCCTATTCCAGTTGTGCCTACAGTACATTACAACATGGGTGGCATCCCAACTAATTATAGGGCTGAAGTTTTAACACTTAACGGTTCTGAAAAAACTGTTCCAGGATTAATGGCAATTGGAGAAGCAGCCTGTGTTTCAGTGCATGGAGCTAACAGGTTAGGTTCTAATTCTTTAATAGACTTAGTTGTTTTTGGAAGAGCGGCCGCTAAAAGAGCGGCAGAAATCGTAAAGCCAGGGAGCCCACATGAAGAAGTTTCAAATTCAGAAACAGACAAATGTTTAGAAAGATTTAATAAAATTAGAAATTCTCATGGATCTACAAAAACCTCTGAGCTTAGACTGCAAATGCAGAAAACAATGCAATCAAAATGTGCTGTATTTAGAACAGAAAAAACTTTAAAAGAAGGAGTTGAGCAAATTAGAAAGCCTTATGAGGGCATGAGTGATATTTCCGTAAAAGATAAATCTTTATTATTTAATACTGATTTAGTCGAAACCTTAGAATTTGATAACTTAATAAGCCAAGCTTTGACTACTATGGATTCGGCTTACAACAGAAAAGAGAGTAGAGGTGCACATGCTAGAGAAGATTTTACAAAAAGAGATGATAAAAATTTTATGAAACACACATTAGCTTGGCAAAAAGGAAAAAAAGTTGAAATCAAATATAGAGATGTTCATTCAAGAACTCTTACTAACGATGTTCAATATTTTCCACCCAAGGAGAGAGTTTATTAACAATGGCAAAATTTAGCCTACCACAAAATTCTAAAATTGAGGTAGGGAAGTACTTCAAGGATAAATCCAACTCAAATAATCTTAGAAAAATAAATGTTTATAGATGGGATCCTTCTACAGGGAAAAACCCAAGGATTGATACATATGAAGTTGATATGGACAATTGTGGTCCAAAGGTTTTAGATATTTTATTTAAGATAAAAAATGAAATAGATCCATCTTTAACATTCAGAAGATCTTGTGCTCACGGTGTTTGTGGGTCTTGCGCAATGAATATCGATGGAGTAAACGGCTTAGCGTGTATTAAATCTCATACAGATATAAGAGGAGATCTGAATATTTATCCTTTGCCTCATCTAAAAGTAATTAAAGATTTAATCGGTGACCTTACAACTTTATACAAACAATATGAGTCCATTCAACCTTGGCTAAAAGTAGATCAAACAGGTGAAGAAAAAATAGAACTTAAACAAACTCAGAGAGATAGAGAAAAATTAGATGGTTATTACGAATGTATATTATGTGCATGCTGTTCAACTTCATGCCCAAGTTACTGGTGGAATGGAGACAAATACTTAGGACCTGCAGTATTATTACAAGCCTACCGTTGGATAAACGACAGTAGAGATGGTGATAAAAAAGAGCGCTTGAAGAAAGTAGCTGATGAATTAAAATTGTATAGATGTCATACTATTATGAATTGTACAAATTCCTGTCCTAAAGGGCTCAATCCTGCAAAAGCTATAGGCTCTATCAAAAAAATGCTTGCAACAAGCTAAAAGCTTATTTATTCAATAACATCATGAAAACAATTCAGCATTTCGTTGATGGCAAAATATTCTTAGGAGACTCAAAGAGAACTGGAAAGATATTTAATCCGGCTACTGGTGAGCAAAGCGCTGAAGTAAATTTGGCAACGACGGATGATGTAAAAGAAGCTGTGAATAATGCAAAAAAAGCATTCGACGAGTGGTCAAATAAACCTCCCATTTTTAGGGCTCGAATAATGTTTAAGTTTAAAGAATTGATAGAAAAAAATGCTGATGAATTAATAAAAATTATTGTTTCCGAGCACGGGAAAGTTTATGAAGATGCAAAAGGTTCTCTTGCTAGAGGTTTAGAAGTAGTGGAATATGTTTGCGGAATTCCTCAATTATTAAAAGGTGAATTTACAGAAAATGTTGGCACAAATGTTGATAGCTGGTCAGTAAGACAGCCCTTAGGTGTTTGTGCTGGAATTACTCCTTTTAATTTTCCAGCTATGGTTCCAATGTGGATGTTCCCAATGGCTATAGCTTGCGGAAACACTTTTGTTTTAAAACCATCAGAAAAGGATCCCTCCTGTTCATTAAGATTAGCAGAATTATTTAAAGACGCTGGTTTACCAGACGGAGTATTTAATGTCATCAATGGAGACAAAGAAGCAGTCGATGCTTTAATTAATAATAAAGATATTGTTGCAATGAGCTTTGTAGGTTCTACACCAATTGCAAAATACATTTATGAAAATTGTGCTAAAAATGAAAAAAGAGTTCAGGCTTTAGGTGGAGCTAAAAACCACTGTGTTGTAATGCCTGATTGTGATCTAGATCAAGCAGTCAACGGTCTTATGGGTGCCGCCTACGGTTCAGCTGGAGAACGTTGTATGGCACAGTCGGTTGCAGTTGCAGTTGGTAATATAGGAGATAAACTTGTTGAGTCGTTGTCCAAAAAAGTTGAGGCACTAAAAATAGGTCCGGGGATGGATAAACAATCTGAGATGGGCCCGCTGATAACTAAAGAACATTTATCTAAAGTTAAAAGTTATGTAGATTTGGGGTTAAAAGAAGGTGCAAAACTTGTAGTTGATGGTAGAAATTTTAAAATTCAAGGATACGAAAATGGTTTTTATATAGGAGGGTGTTTATTCGATAATGTTAAAAAAAATATGAGAATTTATAAAGAAGAGATATTTGGCCCAGTGTTATCGGTAGTAAGAGCAAAAGATTTCGATGAAGCATTAGATCTTGTAAATGATCATGAATTTGGAAATGGAGTAAGTATTTTTACAAGAGATGGTGACGCAGGTAGAACATTTTCAAACAAAGCCAAGATAGGAATGGTTGGAATTAATATTCCGATTCCGGTTCCAATGGCGTTCCATAGTTTTGGAGGATGGAAAAGATCTTTGTTCGGAGACCAGCATATGCATGGCCCAGAGGGAGTAAGATTTTATACTAAATTAAAAACAATCACATCAAGATGGCCATCAGGATTAACGTCAGACCCAGAATTTGTGATGCCAACAATGAAATAATAAATATTATAGATGAAAAAAAAAATTACTTTAATCGGGGCTGGTCAAATAGGAGGAACATTAGCGCATTTAATTGCTTTAAAAGAGCTTGGTGATGTAGTTTTATTTGATGTAGCGCCAGGTTTGGCTAAAGGAAAAGCACTTGATATAGCCCAATCATCGCCGATTGATAAATTTAATATAAATTTGATGGGCACAGATGACTACGAAGATACTAAAAATTCAGATGTAATTATAATTACGGCTGGTGTTCCACGTAAACCGGGCATGACTAGAGATGATTTATTAGGCATTAATCTTAAAATTATAAAACAAGTAGCTGAAGGTATTAAAAAAACATCACCTGATGCCTTTGTCATTTGTATTACTAATCCCTTAGATGTAATAGTAATGGCTCTTCAAAAATATTCAGGGATGCCAAAAAATAAGATTGTTGGAATGGCAGGAATTTTAGACTCCTCAAGGTTTATTTACTTTTTATCACAAGAATTAAATGTTTCTGTTAAAAAAATTAAGTCTTTTGTTTTAGGAGGCCACGGAGATAGTATGGTAGCCATGTTGGAATCAACGTTTGTTGATGGAATAAAAATTAACGATCTAGTGAACAATGGAACACTAAAGAGAGAAAAATTGGATCAAATAATTGATAGAACTAAAAAAGGAGGTGCAGAAATTGTTAAATACCTGGAAAAAGGATCAGCTTTTTATGCACCAGCAGCTTCAGGTGTCAAAATGGCTGAAAGTTATTTGAAAAATTTAAAAAACGAGTTGCCTTGCGCGTGCTACTTGAATGGAGAATATGGATTTACAAATATTTATGCAGGTGTTCCTGTTATTATAGGATCAAACGGCGTCGAAAAAATCATAGAATTAAAATTAAGCAATGTGGAAAAAGAAAATTTTAGAAAATCTGTTCAAAGTGTTCAAGATTTATACAATGCTGCAAAAAAAATAGATCCGAGTCTTTAGATTAAATGCCTAAAAAGAAAAATAATAGTGAGTATCTTAATACTGTTATTATTGGTAGCGGATTATCTGCGCTTAATTTTATTGACACCTTTAAAGATAAAGGAAAAGCAATCAATGTTATTTCACCTAATTATGAGCAAAAGCTAGAGTCCGGATACTCTGCAAATATAAAATATCTTCCATCTCAAATGAAAGATAAAAAAATACAGGTAGAAAATTTTTTTCTAGCTAATAGCTTAGTAAATTCAAAAAAAAGTAAAATATTAGGAAGCTTAGATTTTGGCGGCCTTTCAAATTATTGGGGTCTGCAAATGGATAACTATATAACTTTTGAAGATCATAAAATTAATAAAAAAACAAAAGGAGAAATTTTTAAAAATTTTTTTGAATTAATTACAAAATATAATTTTTTAGGTAAGTTTAGATATAAAAATAAAATTTATAAAAATGATTTCAAAATTCCCGGTTACTTGGAGAAATATGTAAATAAAAAAATTGATTCTTTTGTTTTTAAAAAACCTATTTTAGCTTTTAATAAAAAATTAGGTAAAAATAGATTTTTTCAAATAAATGAAAAAAAAGATAAATGTAATTCCTCAAACTTTTTAAAAAAAATTAAAAAAAAAAAAAAGATTAGATTTCATAATTTTTACTTAAAAGAAATAGAAAAGCATGGAAAAAAATTTAAACTTTTTTGCAAAAATGATAAGAAAAGTAAGATCTTTATTGTTGACAGAATAATTTTTGCCGCAGGAACGATTGCAACAACAAAAATTTTAATGAAATATCTAAATATAAAGAATGAGGTTAAGGTAAACCACCATCCACGATTAATATCAGTTTATTTATCAAAGCATAAAATTAAATCAAATTTAAAATTCACCCCATCATTACTTCAAATAATTGGAAAAATTGGTAAATATGATTTTTCTGCAGATTTAAGACCTGGAAATAAACTTATCACAGACTCAATGGTTGAATTGAGCAGTTTTTTGTATCCTTTTAAATTTTTAATTAACTTGATGAAAGATAGATTAATTTTTTCTAATATCTTATTAGCGCCAAAATTCAGTGATATTTATATAAAAAATTTCGGAGACTATTTTCAAGTGTACACAAAAAAAAATAATGTAACTAAGAGTCTTTCAAAAGCAAATAAAAAATTTTTCTCATTTTTATTTAGGAATAAAATGGTTTTTCCATTTTTTAAAACTCACTTTCCGGGGATCGGTGCAGATTTTCATTATTTTGGAACATTGCCAATTAATAGTAAAAAAAAATTATCAGTTAATGAAAATTGTCAGTTGAAAAATCACAAAAAAATTTATGTTGTAGATAGTTCTATTTTTAACTTTAAGTCTAATAGATATCCGCTCGGTATTGTTATGGCCAATGCCAGAAGAATTGGTAAGTTATTGTCATAATGCGATTATTTAGAGTCTATATTTATTTATCAGTTTATAATTTTTTTAAGGGTTTACTTTCACCAGAAGTCAAAGATCAAAAAATTTCAAAAGTAATTACAAAAATGTCTAAAAAAAAATACTTTATACCCACAAGTCAACTGAGAGTTGGATTTATAATACTTTTAAAATATCTAAAAAAAAATGTAACCAAAAGACGGGAAATTATAATGCAACCATTTAACCTTCCAGAAATGGTGAATATAGTAAAACAACTCAATTTTGATATCAAATTTTCAAAGATCAATTTAGATACAGGTGAACCAGATTTTAAATACTTAAAAACATTAATTAATAAAAAAACTTTAGCAATTGTTTTAACAAATATTTTCAGCTCTCCTTCACTGATTTTAAAAGTAAGAGAATTATGTAAAAAAAATAATGTTTATTTAATTGAGGATAATGCTATCTATTTTGACAATTATTTTATCAAAAAAAAACTAAAAATTTACAGCGGAAGCATCGGAGATTACTCTTTATATAGTTTCAATATTATGAAAAATATATCTGGATTTTATGGGGGAGGTGTTTCCACTAATGATCCTAATTTTATAAAATTTGCCTTACAAGAGATTTCAAACTACAAAAATTTTAGTATTAATATTTTAACTAAACAGATAATTATTTTTATTATTCTAAAATTTTTATCACTTAAGCCCTTACATTTTTTATATCTTAAAATTTTGAAATATGCTCATAAGAAAAGAAAAATAAGCATTTTAAAATTAGTATATCCTTCGTTAAAATTTAAGAAACAACAACTTCCTAAATATTATTTTTCTAAAATATCTAATATTAGCAAAATTGTAGTTTACAATCAGCTTTTAGACACTAAATCACGAACGCAAAATCACTTTAGAAGAAAAACGAACAATACCTATTACACAAAATTATTTGAAAAATTAAAAATTAAAAATGTGAAGTTATTAAAGATTGAAGATCTTAATTTTCAAAACTTTATGGATTATCCGATCCTTGTAAAAAATAAAGATAACTTAAATAATTATCTTCTATCACGCGGTATAGAGACAAAACAAATTTTTTATCACGATTGCGCTAATATATTTTTAAAAAAAAATCATAGGAGTATTCGTGAAAATTCAAAATATTTCGCTAACAATATAATAGGACTACCCAACCATCCAAAAGTGAGTAAAAAATATATGGAATTAATTTTGAAAGAAATTAAAAATTTTTATGAAATCAGATCTTAAAGATATAGTATATATTTTATTATTATTTCTATTTGGTTTTTTTATAAATTTCATAATAGCTAATCGTGGTGTTTTCCCAATCGATACTTTTTTACATTATGACTCAGCATCAAGAATATTAGACGGTTCAATCCCAATAAAAGATTTTTGGATAGTTCATGGTTTATCTTTAGACTATATTCAGGCTTTTTTCTTTAAACTATTTGGAATTAATTGGATAAGTTATATCGCCCATTCCTCTTTAATAAATGCACTGATAACTGTTTCAACATATTTTTTTTTTATTATCAATAAATTAAACAAAGATTATGCTTTAATATTATCTATTTCATTTGCAATTCTAGCTTATCCAATAAGCGGGACACCTTTCATTGATCAGCATTCTATTTTTTTCTGCTTAATATCTTTTTATTTCTTTTGTTTTGGAATTAAAAAAGATCACAAATATCTATTCTTTATTCCTTTATTTTTGGGTATAGCTTTTCTTTCAAAACCTGTGCCCTCAACTTATTTGATCTTTACGTTTGGAGTTATCTATTTTTCATATTTATTGGTTGCGAAAAATTTAGATACATTGAAACATTTAATTTATGGAACTATTTTTTTCTTTATCTCTTTATTTTTATTTATCAGAATTCAAAATATAGATTTTAATTTATTTTTGACACAACTTTTTTACTATCCAATATCACTTGGGGAAGATAGATTTTCAGCATTTAATTTTGACTTAAAAAAAATTCTAAGCAATTATAAATACATTTTAATACCTATTTTTGTAGTAATGTTTTTTTTAAAAGATGCTTTAAAAAAAACTGACCTAAGAGAAACAAATATCATTTTAATTTCCATTATATTATTTAACTTTGCATGCATCTATCACCAATTATTAACTATGAATCAAAATTTTATCTTTTTCCTAATACCGATTAATCTTGGTTTATTAATGATTTATTTGGAAAAAAATTATAAAACTAAAAAATTTAAAAAAATTATTTATTTACTCTTTATCTTTTGTTTTCTTACTACTGCTAAGTATCATTATAGATTTAATATAGAGAGAAAATTTCACGATTTGCAAAATATCGACTTAAGTAATTATTCTTTAGGAAGTGAAATTAGTTCCTCGCTACCATTACTAAAATGGAAAACGAATAGTTATCAAATACCAGAGCAAGAAGTATCAATAGTAAAAAATTTTTTAGAAAATATTAAAAATACGAAAAATGTTTTAGTAATGACAAATTATAATTTTATATATTCTATTAACAAAAATGTTCATACGATAAGCAGAACTTATGACTCGATTAGTTTTCCAGATAAAAAAAATAAATTCTACAATTCATTTCGTAATTATTTCTATAATAAAATTAAGGTTAACAATATATCTGAAATTTATTTATTTTTTCCTGACAGTGACGAAACATTTGTAATTAATAGATTTGTAAAAGAATATTTTGATGAAAACTGTTTAATACTTGAAAAATCAAACTCTAATTTTATAAAAGTTATAATTAATAAATGCAAAATTCATTCATGAAAATTAATTTATCAAAATTAAAAATAATTAATTTAAAAAAAATTAATAAAATTGAATTAATTGAAATAATTAATCTTTTGATGAGAGAGAATCCATCTGCATTACTTGCTTCTTTGAGAACAATGGATATTAAAAGCTTTTTTTTAAAATCTGCAAAGTCAAAAAAGGCCATGATTTATATTTTAAAATATAAAAAAAAAACTATTGGATACGCATTGATCGTTAAGGAGATCAAATATATAACTGAATTAATTAATGGAAGTAAATTTCTAATTTTAATAAATCTGATAAAGAAACTTAAATTTTTAAGTCTTTTAAATATTTTTATGAGCTACTATAAGTTAGATTTATTTTTTCTTTCTAGATCAAAAAAAAAGCTCATTAATGAAAATTATAATTTAAATTTGTTAGCAATAAATAAAGATTTTCAATCCAGAGGTTTAGGATCTTTTTTTTTAAAAAAAATTTTTAAATCTTTAAAGAGTTCAAAATATATCACAGTAGAAACTATTAGTGATATGGCTTACGATTTTTATAAAAAAAAACATGATTTCAAATTTTTAGGGAAAAAAATAAGGGGACTTAAAAATTTAAAAATCCTTTACAAAAAAATTAATTAGATTTAATTTTTTTGAAATAAACATCATCTATATCTTTGAGAGTTTTTAACTTTGTTAGAATTATCAAAAAATTAATTATTAAGATAAAAAAACATAAGCTTAAAGATATTTCTGTATGTTTAAATTGAAAAATTATATTTATTAAAAATATGTAAAAAAAAGAAATAAAAAAAACTCTTTTTTGAAAAACTGCTAAGATTCTAAAAGCGTGATTAAATAATCCCAAAAAACTTAGTTTTGATTTACCATAAAATCTTTTTTGCCTATTGGAGTCTAATTTTATAAGTCTACAGTTTTTTGCAACACTGGATGAAAACGCTAACCAAGACTCGTTATGTTTCAGAATATTACTTATTTGTTTAGCGTAGAAACAGGAATAATTTCCAAAAGAAATCCATTTTAAAGTAAATAAAAAAGTTAAAATTAAATGTGATTTGTATAAGATCTTAAAAATTATGTTTTCTCTTCTTTTAACTCTTGAAGCCACTGCTATATAATTTGAGTTTTTATAACAAATATCAATTAAGTTATTCAAAATTAAAACATCATCTTCACCATCAGAGTCCATAATGATATTAATCTTACTCTTTTCTTTTTTTACAAAATTAAGGCCGAGAGTTATAATTTTCTGACTACCTAAGTTCTTGTTAGAGGTAAGGACCTTTATTTTTCTAATATTTTTAATTCCTTTTTTGTTTATATTGATTTTTTGAGTCGAAGCATCATTTAAGATTAGTATATCGGCATACCTTTTTCTCTTGCAAAGTTGATCATTAATTTTTTTAATAAGATAATTACAAGACCTCCAATCATTGTAGAGCGGTAATAAAATATTCAATTTAGTCACTTCAAAAAGATAATATTAAATTTTAAAATTTTGTGTTAAACAGACTCACCATATAATGAATATTCACGAACACCAAGCTAAAGATATTTTGAGAGAATTTGGCGCTCCAGTTTCTGAGGGCATAGTAATATTTTCAGTAAATGAGATAAGTGAAAAGATTGCGCAATTAAAAAGTGATAAGTATGTCTTAAAAGCTCAAATCCATGCTGGAGGCAGAGGTAAAGCTGGCGGAGTAAAGTTAGTTAATAAAGACGATCTAGAAACCGAGTCAAAAAAAATGATGGGAAAAATTTTAAAAACTCATCAAACAGGTCCAGAGGGAAAAGAGGTAAAAAGACTTTATATTGAGGAGGCATCAGAAATAAGTAAGGAGTTTTATCTTTCTTGTCTTATTGACAGAGACACATCGAAAATAGCTTTCATTAGCAGCACAGAGGGAGGCATGGATATAGAAAAAGTTGCAAAGGATCACCCAAAAAAGATATTAACAACTAAAGTTGACTTGAGTGAAAAAGGACCCTCTGAAAAAGAGATAGATAATATTATTTCGATCTTCAATTTAAATCAGGAGCAAAAAAAAACTGCCCATAAATTAATAAAATCTCTTTTTAAAATATTAATTTTTAAAGATGCAAGCCTGATAGAAATAAATCCTTTGATAATAACAAAAGATCAGAAAATTATTTGCCTAGATGCAAAAATGAATTTTGACGATAATGCAATTTTTAGACAACAAGAAATTTTAAGTCTCAGAGACTTAAATGAAGAGGATCCTACTGAAATAGAAGCTAGCAATCATGATTTAGCATATATCAAGTTAAACGGTTCAATTGGGTGCATGGTTAATGGTGCGGGTTTAGCAATGGCTACAATGGATATAATAAAGTTATATGGAAAGGAGCCTGCAAACTTTCTAGACGTAGGCGGGGGTGCTTCGAAAGAAAAAGTAACAGCGGCATTTAAATTAATTTTAGCTGATAAAAATGTCAAAGGGATCTTAATTAATATCTTTGGGGGTATTATGCGTTGTGATATTTTAGCCCAAGGCGTTGTTGAAGCTGCGAAACAAGTCAATTTATCAGTGCCTTTAGTAGTACGATTGGCTGGAACAAATTTTAAAGAGGGAAAAGAAATTTTAGATAAATCAAATTTAAAAATTCTTTCAGCATCAGATTTAAATGATGCAGCTAAAAAAATTGTAGAGGCAATTAAATAGAATGTCCATACTAGTAAATAAAAATACAAAAGTGATTTGCCAAGGATTTACAGGAAAACATGGCTCTTTTCACTCGGAACAATCGATAAAATATGGAACCCAAATAGTTGGAGGAGTTACTCCAAAAAAAGGAGGTCAAAAACATTTAGGTTTACCAGTTTTTGATACTGTAGAAGAAGCAAAGAAAAAGACTTCTGCTAACGCAACAATGATTTATGTTCCTCCTAAGTTTGCAGGTGAAGCAATTATAGAGGCTATAGAGGCAAAAATTGATTTAATTGTTTGCATAACCGAAGGAATTCCTGTTTTAGATATGCTTAAAGTAAAAAAAGTTTTATCTAAAAGTGACTCAAGATTAATCGGACCAAATTGTCCTGGAATTATTACACCTGAGGAATGTAAGATTGGAATAATGCCAGGTAATATTCATAAAAAAGGATCTGTAGGTATAGTCTCAAGATCTGGAACATTGACTTACGAGGCAGTAGCTCAAACGTCTGCTAATAAAATGGGACAGTCGACTTGTATTGGCATTGGAGGAGATCCTATTAATGGCACAAATTTTATAGATTGTCTTGAGCTTTTTTTAAAAGACAACGATACCAAATCAATAATAATGATTGGTGAAATCGGCGGTTCAGCAGAAGAAGAGGCTGCAGAATTTTTAAAAAGAGAAAAAATAAAAAAACCTATGGTTGGATTTATAGCTGGTTTAACAGCACCACCAGGTAGACGGATGGGTCATGCTGGGGCAATTATTTCTGGGGGAAAAGGAGGTGCTGAAGATAAAATTGAAATAATGAAATCAGCAGATATTACTATATCTAAATCACCAGCAGATATAGGTAAAACTCTATTTAATAAACTTAATAGTTGATTTTTAAAAATTTATGATAAAATAAATTATCGATGTCATCTGCAAATAATAATATAACCCTAAAAAAAACGTCATTTTTATCAGGTATTAATTCAGAATTTATAAATGAATTTTATTCTGATTACTTATCTGATCCAAACTCCTTACCTAAGAGCTGGAAAAGTTTCTTTGATGGTTTGAGCGAAGATGAAAAGTTAATTTTAAACGATCTTAATGGGCCTAGCTGGTCTCCGGAAAAGAAAATAAAATTAGAAAATGATAAAAATTTCGATAAGCTAAATGACGACACTTTATCAGTTGAGGAGTCAAAATCTGTAAAAGAGGCGTCCAAAGACTCAGTTAGAGCAATAATGTTAATTAGAGCCTATAGGATAAGGGGCCATTTAATTGCGAACCTAGATCCATTGTCGATTCAAGTTAAAGAAGAGCATCCTGAATTAAAACCTGAGTCTTACGGGTTTAAAAAAAAGGATTACAATAGAAAAATATTTTTAGATGGAGTACTGGGGCTTCAATATGCAGATCTCGATCAAATTTTAAAAATCCTCAAAAGAACTTACTGCTCGACAATTGGATATGAATTTATGCACATGGGTGATCCAGATGAAAAGGCATGGATTCGAGATAGAATTGAAGGGCCTGAGAAAGATATAAAATTCACTGAAAATGGCAAGAAAGCAATTTTAAATAAAATTATTCAAGCAGAAGGTTTTGAAAAATATCTTCACATAAAATTTGTAGGAACAAAAAGATTTGGTCTCGACGGAGGAGAGTCTTTAATCCCAGCTTTAGAGCAAATAATTAAAAGAGGGGGAAATCTTGGCGCTAAAGAAATAAAAATTGGAATGCCTCATAGAGGAAGATTAAATGTCTTAGCAAATGTAATGGGAAAACCTTTTAGAGCAATTTTTAGTGAATTTTTCGGCAAATCAGTAAGCGCAAGTAAAGATTTTGAAGGTGATGTTAAATACCACCTAGGGGCTTCTTCAAATAGGGAATTTGATGGGAACTCGGTGCATATAAGTTTGACAGATAATCCTTCACATTTAGAGGCAGTTAATCCAGTAGTGCTAGGACAAGTAAGAGCCAAGCAGTTTTTTCATAAAGATAGAGAGAGAAAAAAAGTTATTCCAGTTCTTATGCATGGGGATGCTGCTTTCGCAGGACAGGGAATAGTAGCTGAATGTTTTGCAATGTCTGGTTTACCAGGGCATAACATAGGAGGGACAATACATATAATTGTTAATAATCAAATTGGATTTACAACAGCTCCTAGATTTGCTCGATCATCGCCCTACCCATCAGATGTAGCAAAAATTGCTCAAGCTCCAATATTTCATGTCAACGGAGATGATCCGGAAGCTGTAGTTCATTGTGCTAAGGTAGCTACCGAGTACAGACAAAAATTTAATCGAGATGTAGTGATCGATATGGTCTGTTATAGAAGATTTGGACACAACGAAGGTGATGAACCTTCATTCACACAGCCAATAATGTATAGAAAAATTAAAACTCATCCGACAACGTTATCATTATATGGAAAAAAATTAAGCAAAGAGGGGTTATCTTCATCGGAGAATTTGAAAAAAGAGATAATTAATTTCAAAGATTATTTAGAAGAAGAATTTAAATCTTCAAAAAACTACAAATCAGAACTTAAGTGGTTTGATGGAGCCTGGTCAAGATTCAAACCTGGACTAGGAAAAGATAAAAGAGGAGATAGTGGATTTGATAAAAAAGAATTAATCAAAATTGGTAAAAAAATCTCTAAGATACCTGATAATTTTAATGTACATAAAACTTTGAAAAGAATATTTGAGCTTAGATATCAAATTTTCGATAAAACAAATTTAATTGATTGGTCTACAGCTGAAGCTTTGGCATTTGCAACATTATTGACCGAAGGATTTTCTGTGAGGCTTTCTGGACAGGATTCAGGACGAGGAACTTTTAGCCAAAGACATGCTGTATTAAGAAATCAGGATAATCATGAGAGATATATTCCTTTAAATAACATTCAAGCAGGACAGAAAAACTTTGAAATTATTGATAGTCTTTTATCAGAATTCGCCGTTTTAGGATTTGAGTTCGGTTATTCTCTATCTGAACCAGAAACCCTAGTTCTTTGGGAGGCTCAATTCGGAGATTTTGCTAATGGAGCACAAGTTATTATTGATCAATTTATTACTTCTGGAGAATCTAAGTGGGGAAGAGCTAGTGGCTTAGTAATGTTATTGCCACATGGATATGAGGGTCAAGGTCCCGAACATTCATCTGCAAGGTTAGAGAGGTTTTTGCAACTTTGTGCAGGTGAAAATATTCAAGTTGTTAATTGTACCACTCCATCAAATTATTTTCATGTTTTAAGAAGACAAATGCACAGAGAATTTAGAAAACCCCTAATTGTTATGACACCAAAATCTTTATTAAGACACAAAAGATGTATTTCAAAAATTTCAGAATTTTCAAAAAAAAGTACTTTTCACAGAGTTTTAGAGGATGATGCCTATGTTAAAGAAAATAAATTAATATCTTTAGAAAGAGATAGTAAAATAAAAAAAGTTGTAATGTGTTCAGGAAAAATTTACTATGACCTACTTGAGGCACGAGAATTAAAAAAAAATAAAAGTATAGTATTAGTAAGATTAGAGCAGCTATATCCATTCCCGGCAAAAACACTAGCTAATGTTTTAAAAAGGTACAGAAAAGCTAAATTTGTATGGTGCCAAGAAGAACCTAAAAATATGGGAGCATGGAATACAGTCAAAAATTATATAGATAGAACTCTTGAGATCATAAATATAAAAGATATCAACGTCAAATATGTAGGAAGACCGGCCTCATCAACAACTGCGACTGGAAATGCTAACAAACATCTTGCACAACAAAAAGAAATATTAGAAAAGATACTTAAGAATTAAATGTCAGAGAAAATTACAGTTCCGACTTTAGGTGAATCAGTCACAGAGGCAACAGTGGCAAAGTGGCTCAAATCTCAAGGAGAAGCAGTTACAGCTGATGAACCAATAGTTGAATTGGAAACAGACAAGGTCAATGTTGAAGTTCCTGCTCCATCAAATGGCGTTTTAGGAACTATTGCTGTGAAAGAGGGTGAGACAGTAAATGTTGGATCTTTGCTTGGAACAATTAACAATAATACCAATCGAGAGCAAACTAAGCCAAAAGAAATTAAAAAATATAGTCCTCCAAAAAAGGAAACCTATAAAGAACCAAAATTGTTCGATGACGAAAAAAAATTTTCGACTCTAAAAAAAACTAAAGAGAAAATAAATGAAGAACCAATTCTAAAATTAGAGAATGAAAATATTTTATCGGAGGAAGAACCATTAATTCTAGGTGAGGTTCACATTGAGAAAAAACTTCCTGCTAAAAAGGTCTTAAAGGAGGAGATAAAAGAAACACAAATTTCTCCAGCGGCTAGGAAAATGGCTAGCGAAGCAAATGTAGATATTAATAAGGTTCAAGGAACTGGTAAGAATGGAATTATTTTAAAAGAAGATATTATGAATTTAATGGGATCTAAGCCCTCTCCTTCGGAAAGAAAAATTAAATTTGGTCCTGAGGAAAGAGTAAGAATGACAAGGCTAAGATTAACTATAGCCAAAAGGCTTAAAGAGGCGCAAGAAAATGCTGCAATGCTCACAACATTCAATGAAGTTGACATGAGTGAAGTTATTGCGATGAGAAACCAGTATAAAGAAGATTTTACAAAAAAGTATGGGGTGAAACTTGGTTTCATGTCTTTCTTTGTCAAAGCATGTGTAATTGGTTTAAAAAATTACCCAGCTATCAATGCAGAAATTCAAGGAGAGGAAATAGTTTACAAAAATTATTATAATATAAGTATCGCTGTTGGAACCGAAAGAGGCCTTGTTGTTCCTGTGCTCAGAGAAACAGATGAAATGTCATTTGCAGATATTGAAAAAACTATCGGAAATTTAAGCAATAAAGCTAGAGATGGAAAAATTACTATTGAAGATTTACAAGGAGGTACTTTTACGATTACTAATGGAGGTATCTACGGTTCCATGCTTTCAACTCCAATACTAAATCCACCTCAATCAGCTGTACTTGGAATGCATAATATAATTCAAAGACCAGTCGCAATCAATGGTAGCGTTGAAATCAGGCCAGTGATGTATCTAGCATTATCTTATGATCATAGAATTATTGATGGTAAAGAAGCAGTGTCATTCTTAAAAATAATCAAAGAGTCCTTAGAGCAGCCAAAGAGGCTTTTTTTAGATATTTAAATATGGAAAATTTTGATTTAGTTGTAATTGGAGGCGGACCCGGAGGGTATGTTTGCGCGATCAGAGCTGCACAACTTGGATTAAAAACTGCTTGTGTTGAGTCTAGAGGAGCTCTAGGGGGGACCTGTTTAAATGTAGGATGCATTCCTTCAAAAAGCTTATTAAATTTATCTGAAAATTTTCATAGAGCAAAAAAAGATTTTAATCAACAAGGAATAGAAATCGATGGATTAAAGTTAAATATCGAAAAGATGATGTCCAATAAAAACAAATCAGTTCAAGTGCTGACTAAAGGTGTTGAATTTTTATTTAAAAAAAATAAAGTTTCTTACATTAAAGGCAAAGGAGTATTGTTCTCCAAAAATGATATAGTAGTTTATGATAATGATAAAAAAACAAACTATAAGGCCAAAAACATAGTTATTGCTACTGGTTCAGCTGTATCTTCTCTTCCAGGAATAACAATAGATGAAAAAAAAATAATTTCCTCCACTGGGGCATTATCTCTAAACAAGGTACCAAAAAAATTAGCTGTTATTGGCGGTGGTTATATAGGTTTAGAAATGGGATCTGTTTGGTCTAGATTAGGTTCAGAAGTTACTGTCATCGAATACCTAGATTATATTACCCCAGGAATGGATAGGGAAATTTCAAATGAATTTAAAAAAATATTATCAAAACAAGGGATTAAATTTAGAATGAACTCAAAAGTAAATTCTGTAAGAAATACAGAAAAAGGTGTTTCAATAAATTGTACAGATGTTAAAAACTCTAAAGATGAGACATTAGAGTTTGATAAAGTATTAGTATCTGTTGGAAGAAAACCTTACACGGAGGGTTTAAATTTAGCTAAAATAGGAATAAAAAAAGATAGTAAAGGCAGAATAGTAGTTAATGAAAAATTGCAAACTGCAGTAAAGAATATTTATGCTATTGGAGATGTGATTAAAGGTCCAATGTTAGCACATAAAGCAGAAGAAGAAGGGATAGCTGTGGCCGAAATTTTGGCAGGGCAGGCCGGTCACGTTAATTATGATGTAATTCCAGGTGTGGTTTACACTTCACCAGAGGTAGCAACTGTAGGAAAAACTGAGGAACAATTAAAAGAACAAAATAAATCTTACAAGGTGGGGAAATTTCCATTTATGGCAAACTCTAGAGCGAAAGTTAACAACGAAACTGAGGGATTTGTCAAAATTTTGGCTGATAGTAACACTGATAAAGTTTTAGGAGTTCATATTATTGGCCCGCATTGTGGTGATATGATTGCTGAAATGGCTCTCGCAATGGAATTTGGTGCTAGTGCAGAAGATATAGCTAGAACTTGTCACGCTCACCCAACACACACTGAAGCGATTAAAGAAGCTGCATTAGCTGTTGATAAAAGACCAATTCATTTTTAATTAAGT
>MDTD01148133.1_pt1 | contig 18077 bp, 15 predicted proteins | sample 811221 | NCBI WGS metagenome assembly MDTD01 (sample SAMN05326646, study PRJNA326480) | marine metagenome | isolation source: seawater | place: Pacific Ocean: South West | collected 2011 | reverse complement strand
TGGATGTATATTTATTATTTTCCTATCAAACGATTCCACTATTTTATGGGGAACCAACTTCATGAAACCAGCAAGAACAATTAAATCTATTTGATGGTATTTTAAAATTTTTAGAATTTTGTCTTCATTTGTAATATCTTTATCAAAATCTTGAACATATATATTAATATTATTGGCTTGGGCGAATTTTAAAATAGCCGCCGTTTTATTATTGGTGATTAAACATGAAATATTTGCTTTTATTTTACCAGAAATAATTTGCGAATATATTACCTTAAAATTAGAACCTCTGCCCGAGGCAAAAATAGCTAAATTCATCATTTAATTCAATAATTCCCTTATTTCATCACAATAAAAATTAAGCTTATCAGGTTCCTTAAATATATTGAAATTATCAGTATTGATAACATAAACTGGAAATTCAGATAAATTTGATATCCACGCATCATATGAAATATTTAGTCTATGTAAATAATCTGGTTTTATATTTTTTTCAAACTCTCTATTCCTGATGTTTACGCGCGATATTAATGTATCTGTTGATGCTTTTAAATATATGATTAAATCAGGTTTTCTTAAAGATGACACCATGTTTTCAAAAAGTTTTTTATATGTATTCCAATCTCTATCAGACATTAAACCCATTTTATACAAATTACGTGCAAAAATTTCAACATCTTCATAAATAGTTCTATCCTGTATTGTACCAGTTTTACTTTTACTCATTTCAATATGAGTCTCAAAACGATGATGTAAAAAGTAAATTTGCAAATTGAAACTCCATCGTTTCATGTTTTTGTAGAAATCACTTAAATAAGGATTCTCAATAACGGATTCGTAATATGATTTCCAACCAAATTTTTGAGATACAATCTCAGTAAAAGTAGTCTTCCCAACACCAATATTACCAGCAATACCAATAAAAGGATTAGAACATTTCATTTTGCGGGAAAATATCTCCATTCATCATTTTATTTTTAAAATAATTCAACTTTACTCTTTTAATTTTATTTTTTAAATTTAAATTAGTATCGATATTAACTCGAATATAATTTTTGGTCCATCCAATATTACATTCATTAAAAGAAGATTCAAACAAGACTTCTTGAATTGTTTTGGAATGTTCAATATAAAATTTTCGCCTCTTCTTTTCTGATAAAATATGAAGCATCCTGCTACGTTTTGCGCGTTCTTTTTTTTCCACAGAGTCACCTAATCTCAATGCAGCTGTGTTTGCTCTCTCCGAATACGTAAATACATGTAAATATGAACATTCTAAATCTTGTAAAAATTTATAAGTACTTAAAAAATCTTTTTCGGTCTCTCCTGGAAATCCTACAATAACGTCAACACCAATACCGCAATCTGGCATGACAGATCGAATTTTTCTAACTCGAGCCATATATATTTCTTTAGTATATCTCCTATTCATTAATTTTAAAATTTTATTAGATCCAGACTGTAGAGGAATGTGAAAATGAGGCATGAATTTGTTTGATGAGGCAACAAAATCTATAATCTCATCTGTGAGTAAATTTGGTTCAATGGATGAGATTCTAATTCTATCTATACCCTTCAATTTATCTAATTCTTTTATTAGATCGTAAAAGGATTCCCCAGTTGACTTTCCAAAATCACCAATATTCACACCTGTTAAAACAATTTCTCTACTATCACCTTCAGCAATTTCTTGAGCCACATTAAGTGTTTTAGAAATCGCCTGATTTCTACTTTTACCTCTCGCTAATGGAATAGTACAAAAAGAGCATTTATAATCACAACCATCTTGCACTTTTAAAAACGTTCGAGTTCGATCTCCGTAAGAATATGAAGGATGAAATTCATTTACATGCCTAATATCATGGTTTACAACTGAAACAGGTGAGTCAGGATGTATCTCATTGAGATGATCTAATAGATTAAACTTTTCATTGGCACCCAAAACTAAATTAACACCAGGAATTTTACTTATTGAATCCGGTTTCAGTTGAGCATAACATCCAATCACAGCTACAATGGCATTTGGAGAGATACGCCGAGCTCTACGAATAATTTTCCTACATTCTTTATCTGCGTTTTCTGTAACTGAACATGTATTTATCACGTAAATATCCGCATTTTCATTAAATTTAACAGAACTAAAGCCTTTTTTATTTAATGATGATTTTATCATCGATGTTTCTGAAAAGTTTAATTTACAACCCAATGTATGAAATGCTATTTTACGATACTCAGTACTCATATGTATTTAAATAATTATAAATAATCAAAAATTTTATTAGGAAGAGATGCCACTAGTTTTTTTGTGTAAGCATGCTTTGGATGATTATAAATATTAGTGCTTTCACCCATCTCAACTATTTTACCATTATACATTACTGCTATTTTATCAGAGATATACTCTACTAATGATAAGTCATGAGATATAAACAAATATGTTAATCCAAATTCAGTCTGCAAATCTTTCAATAAATTAATAATCTGAGCTTGGACAGAAACATCTAAAGCAGAAGTAGCTTCATCACAAATAATCATCTTAGGTTTTACAGAGAGTGCCCTAGCGATTCCAATACGCTGTCTTTGACCCCCTGAGAATTCATGAGGGTATCTATCAGCATGAAACTTCTGTAAACCAACAACATCCAATAGTCTAAATATTTCTCTGTCCACTAAAGTTTTTTCAACGATAGAATGGTATAATAATGCTTCTGATAATATTGATCTGATAGTCATTCTCGGGTTTAAAGAACTATATGGATCTTGAAAAATAATTTGGAATTTTTTTCTCAATGGACGAAGATTTTTTTGTGTTAATTTTGTGATATCATTACCTTCAAAAGTGATGGTACCACTGGTTGGATCAATTAATCTTAATATAGTCCTGCCTGCTGTGGTTTTACCGCAACCAGACTCCCCTACAAGACCAAGGGTTTCACCATTTGAAATATCAAACGAAATATCATCAACAGCTTTGACAAATCCTTTTACTCTGGAAAAAACACCTCTACGGATGGGAAAGTATTTAACTAAATTTTTTACGGATAATAATGGACTTTTTGATAATTTCATTTAGAATATAGTTAATTCGAAATAACAGAATAATCTCTCTGTAGAAATACAAATTTATAAAATGTAAACCTGAAGAGGACAATAATTAAAAATATACTTTAGCATTTAATCATTTTCGGAATTTATCTGCCTAGAACTACTCTGAAAACATATGCAAAAATATTTGCCATAATTTATATAATAATATTGATAAAAACAGTGCAAAAATTCATATAAATTACGCTATGTCATTACTATTTCGTTACATACTAAAAGAACATTTATACCCTTTCTTTATTGCGCTTTTTATCCTTCTTTTTGTGTTATTAACAAACTTTTTACTGAAAGCCATTGATAAATTTTTAGGTAAGGGTCTCTCTATTACCGTCCTAGTAGAATATATAATTTTAAACTTAGCATGGATTTTGGCTTTGGCTGTCCCAATGTCCGTTTTAATTGCGACACTTATGGCATATGGAAGGATGTCTAGTGATAACGAAATAACTGCCTTGCGAACATGTGGAATAAGTTATTTAAAAATTTTAATGCCCTCATTATTCTTTGGGATTATGATAACTTTTATCATGATTTGGTTTAATAATAATGTCTTACCAGAGACAAACCATAAAGCAAGGCTATTATCACGAGATATATCTAGGAAACGTCCCGATCTTCAATTTGATACTGGTTATTTCATTGATCTTCTTCCTGAATATAAAGTGTTACTCAAAGAAAGAAGTGATAATTTATTTAAAGATATTTTAGTATTTAACCATCAAAAACATGGAAGTCAAAGAACAATCATCGCAAAAAATGGGAAAATTGAGACAATTATTGATGGAGTATTGATGAAATTATCAGATGGTGTTATTCATGAAATATCTTCTGACTTAAATGATTATCGTGAAATTTATTTTAGTAATTATAATTTAGTAATACCAGTTGATAATCTCAATTTAAAACGTAAAAGTAGTAACATACGTAGTGATAGAGAAATGACCTCTTTAATGATAAAAGATAAAATTCGTGCGTATAAAGGAAAAATCAAACAAACAAATGAAAGAATACGGAAAAGACTGTCCAAAGAAGTTCCAATTACAATGAAATATGAAAATATTAAAATTGTTCAAAAAGAGATATTGAAATTTAGATCTGCTTTAAGAGATTCGCTAGGCGAAGATGATATTAAATTTATTCGTAAAAAACGAAGATTAAAAAATCTTGAACAAGGAGTTAAAAGTGATTTCAAACTAATCAAAACATATGAAAAGTATATTTCTAAGTATGAAGTGGAATTATACAAGAAATATTCAATACCTTTTGCAAGTATTGTATTTATATTTATCGGAGCGAGTTTAGGAATAATAATTAAGAAAAAAGGATTTGGAATGAATATTTCATTAAGTTTAGTATTCTTTGTTGTATATTGGGCATTTTTAATCGCAGGCGAAGAATTTGCTGATAAAGGACAATTATCACCAGTAATTGCGATGTGGATGCCGAATTTGGTTCTAGGCTTAATAGGTATTTATCTTTTTTTTAGAACATCGAAAGAGCAAAAATCTTTTAACCTTAATTTTTTGAATATATTTAAAAAAAATGAATTATAAAGTGATCAAAAAAGTTTTAAATAAGAGTCCAAAAATACATGATAATTGTTACGTTTCTGAAACTGCAAGTATAATAGGCGATGTTACGCTATCAGAGGATGTTAATATATGGTTTGGATCTGTATTAAGAGGAGATATGAACTTCATAAGAGTAGGTTCAGGAACAAATATACAAGATAACACAACAATTCACGTAACAACAAAAACTGCTCCAACTGAAGTAGGTTCTGGTGTAACAATCGGTCATAATGCCATCATTCATGGTTGTAAAATTGAAGATAACTGCTTGATTGGAATGGGTAGTATAATTATGGACCAAGTAATTATCGGAAATGGCACTTTAATTGGTGCCGGATCAGTTGTCCCACAGAAAATGATAATTCCACCGAATTCAGTTGTAATGGGCTTACCTGCAAAAATTATTAGAAAAATAACCAAGCAAGAAAGACAAGAAATTTTAGAACGTTCAAAACAATATATAGAATTATCAAAAAAATATATGTAAGATGTATAACAATCTTTCTACTGTAGAAATAATCCAAAGAAAAATATCAGAAAAGAAAAATACCTCAGATGAAATTAATTGGTTAATTTCAAACTTCGTAAAAGGTAACATACCAAATTATCAAATGTCAGCTTGGCTGATGGCAGTCAAGTTTCTTGGAATGTCTATTAATGAAACTGCTGCATATACAAAAGAACTTATCAATTCTGGTGAAAAACTCAAATTTGAGAACAATGTTAATGTAGTAGATAAGCATAGTTCAGGTGGTGTTGGCGATAAGGTATCTTTAATAATTGCTCCCATGCTTGCAACTATGGGATACAAAATACCAATGATAGCGGGAAGAAGTTTAGAACATACAGGAGGTACTATTGATAAACTTGAATCAATTCCAAAATTTAAAACGAATCTTAAACTTCATAAATTTAAGGATATAGTAAATCAAATTGGTTTAGGAATCATTATGCAAACAGACGATATTTGCCCCGCAGATGGTAAAATATACGCCCTAAGAGATGTTACATCGACTGTTAATTCTTTTCCATTGATATGCGGAAGTATTTTAAGTAAAAAAATATCTGAAGGCATCAGTAAACTAGTAATGGATATAAAAATTGGAAATGGGGCCTTTATGAATACTAGTGAAGATGGACAAATATTGGGCAACCTAATGAAAAAAATTGGAGAAATATTTAATTTAGATGTAATTACCTGCTTCACTGGTATGGACCAACCTTTAGGAAAGTCTGCTGGTATTTGGTGTGAAGTAATTGAAGCTTACGAATTTTTAAAAGGAAATTACTCAAAAGATTTATATGATGTTGTCTTACACTTATTCAAAAAATTTAACACTACAAAAAATAAAAAAATTTTATTTGATGAAATAATTAAATCAGGCTCTGGATTAAATAAATTTGGCGAATTTATCGAATCTCAAGGTGGAAATTTTATTGACTTAGAATCCAATAAGATAAATAAACCAAAGTATAGATTTGATTTTTATTCTGAACAAGAAGGCAATATTAAATATATGAATACTAAAAATATAGGGTTTGCACTTTCGCAACTAGGGGCGGGTAGACCCACATTATCTAGTAACATTGATCCGTCTTGTGGTGCTATATTCCATTTTAAAATTGGTCAACATATAACGAATGATTTACCACTTTTTTCAGTATTCGGGGATGACAAGAATAAAGTTTCTATAGCTAAAGAGGAAATTAAAAATGCAATCATAATTTCTTCAGAAAACACCAAACTATATAATCCAATTATTCAATGATAAAAATTAAATACTTTTACTTTTTTTAAATTATATATAAAGAGTAAAATTAAGTAGTGTGTTTAGTCAATTATTTTAAATATTAAAAGTAAAAAAAAAAAATTAATCGCTCATGATTACACCCAATAAAAAAACTGAAAAATTAGATATCGTAACAATTAGATTCGCTGGAGATTCTGGCGATGGTATGCAACTTACTGGTAATCAATTTACTGAAAACTCAGCTATTTTTGGAAATGATATTGCAACTTTTCCAGATTTTCCTGCAGAAATACGTGCACCGGCCGGTTCTCTAGCAGGTGTTAGCTCTTTCCAATTACAATTTTCGAGTAAAATAATTCATACACCGGGAGATGAGTTGGATGTTTTAGTGGCTATGAATCCTGCTGCATTGAAAGTTCATCTATCAGACCTAAAAGAACACGGTATGCTATTAGTCAATACAGCTAATTATTCACCTAAAAATTTAAAATTAGCTGGCTATGAAAAAAATCCTCTTGAAGATGACTCACTCAAAGCTTATAGACTAATTAAAGTTGATATGAGTAAACTTGTAAAAACAGCATCAGAAGATATGAGTTTATCAACAAAGATAGTCCTTAGAAGTACAAATATGTTTGCATTGGGAATATTATTTTGGTTATACGAAAGAAAAGCAGACTCTGCTTATGAATTTCTAAAAAAGAAGTTTGCTAAAAAACCAGAGATTATTGAGCTAAATACTAGAGCCCTTAAAGCTGGAATGAATTACGGTGAGACCGTTGAGGTTATTAGAACTACTTTTAATGTACCAAAAGCAGAGTTGAAAAAGGGTACTTATAGAAATATTATGGGAAATCAAGCAGCGTCATATGGTATTCTAGCTGCTGCTAAAAGAACAAATCTAGACATATTTTTTGGTGGATACCCAATAACACCTGCAAGTGATATACTACATTATTTAGCGGCATATAAACATTTTGGAGTTAAAACCTTTCAAGCTGAAGATGAAATAGCTGGTATCATGAGTGCTATAGGTGCATCTTTTGCTGGTGATTTAGCAGTTACTGCTACCAGTGGACCTGGCATAGCCCTCAAAACAGAAGCTATTGGATTAGCCACAATAACTGAATTACCACTTGTGATAATAAATGTACAAAGAGGAGGTCCGTCAACAGGTCTACCTACCAAAACAGAACAGTCGGATTTATTACAAGCCATGTTCAGTAGAAACGGAGACGCTCCAAATCCTGTAATCGCCCCTTATTCACCTGGAGATTGTTATCATGCTGCATATGAGGCTTGTAGGATAGCCCTAAAGTATATGATGCCTGTTTTTCTGCTAACAGATGGATACTTAGCCAATGGATCTGAACCATGGTTGATCCCGTCATTGAAGGATATGCCTGAAATAAAACATCGTAAAAGAATCAATCCTGAGGGATTTATACCATACAATCACAATAATGAAACATTAGCAAGAGATTGGGCAATTCCAGGAACACCAGGAATGGAGCATCGTGTTGGTGGTCTAGAAAAGTCTGATGGGTCAGGAAATGTTTCATATGATCCCGAGAATCATGATCACATGACAAGGCTTCGTCATGAAAAAGTAGATATAATCGCAAAAGATATCCCACATGCAGAACCGTATGGTAAAGAGGCTGGAGAATTATTAATCATTGGATGGGGTTCAACTTATGGAGCTATTCGCTCTGCTGTTGAATTAGCTATTGAAGAAGGTTATTCTGTATCACACCTTCATATCAAACATATAAATCCTTTTCCTGCTAATTTAGGTGAGGTGCTTTTAAAATATCAAAATATTTTGATACCTGAGTTAAATATGGGCCAATTAGCCATGTTAATTAGATCGAAATATCTAGTTGACGCTGAACCCATGAATAAAGTTGAAGGAAAACCCTTCAAGCTTAAGGAAATATATAATAAAATTAAAGAAATATTGGAGAAATAGTATGGAATCTAATTCTACTGTTCTTAAGAAAAAAGATTTTGTATCTGATCAAGAAGTACGATGGTGTCCAGGTTGTGGAGACTACGTTATTTTATCTCAAGTACAAAAATTATTTCCTGAACTTGGTATAAAAAAAGAAGATTTTTTAATTGTTTCTGGAATTGGTTGTTCAAGTCGATTTCCATATTACATGAATACCTATGGCTTTCATAGTATTCACGGTAGAGCCCCTGGTCTTGCTGCAGGAGCCAAGATAGCAAACCCTAATTTGTCAGTTTGGATGATCACTGGCGACGGAGATGCTATGTCAATAGGAGGTAATCATTTAATTCATTTATTGAGACGTAATTTTGATATTAATGTTTTAATGTTTAATAATAGAATTTATGGTTTAACTAAAGGACAATACTCACCAACATCTGAACTTGGGAAAAAAACAAAATCATCGCCGTTAGGATCACTTGACCATCCATTTAATCCACCAGCACTTGCTTTAGGTGCAAGCGCTACATTTATCGCTAGAGCTCTAGATAGAGAACAAAAACATATGAACGGTGTTCTTAGAAAAGCTCATGAACATAAGGGTACTTCTTTTGTAGAAATATACCAAAACTGTAATATCTTTAATGACGGCGCTTTTTCCGATTTAACAGATAAAGAAGTTAAAATGGAAACACAATTGGTATTGGATGAACAGCAGCCAATGATATTTGGTAAAGATAAAGATAAAGGCATCAGATTGAATGGAAGTCAATTTGAAATAGTTAAAATTGGATCTGATTTCACAAAAGATGATATATTAGTTCATAATCCAAAGGATAAAAACTTAGCTATGCTACTTTGCGATTTAACATATCAACCTCAATTCCCAAAACCGATCGGAGTCTTATATCAGGAAGATAAAACAACTTATGAAGATCTCTTAATTAATCAAATTGAGCATGCAAAATCAAGATTACCCGATACAGATTTTGATAAACTAATAAGATCTAGTCATACATGGAAAATATAGTATTAAAAATTATATTTGATTTCAAAATAATTCTTTTAAGATAAATAAAGTATTAAAAAATAAAACTAACAAACATAATTTTTAAAATTCTCAAATCTTACCAATCAGAATTTTTAATTATATAAAGGAGAGTATCATATGAGAATTGAAAAAGACTCGATGGGTGAAATGAGTGTTCCGAACAATGCATACTATGGTGCACAGACACAACGAGCATTTGAAAATTTTCCTGTAAGTGATTTGAAAATTCCTAAACCATTAATTAAAGCTTTAGGAATAATAAAAAAATCTGCTGCAGTTGTAAATCATAAACTGGGTTATTTACCAAATGATATAAAGGATGCTATTGTTAAGGCTTCAGATGAAGTTATAAATGGAAAATTTGATGATCAGTTCATTGTCGATATTTTTCAAACAGGATCTGGAACCTCAAGCAATATGAATACAAATGAGATTATTGCAAATAGGGCATCAGAAATTTTAGGCGGTAACATTGGGGATCGCTTCCCTGTTCATCCTAATGATCATGTAAATTTTGGTCAATCCTCTAATGATGTGTTCCCGACTGCAATTCACATATCTTCTAATATGGAAGTTGAAAATTCTTTAATACCTGCCCTTGAGAATTTATTAAAATCTCTAACAAAAAAAGTAAATGAATTTGAACAAGTATTAAAAATTGGAAGAACTCATTTGCAAGATGCGACTCCAATTACGCTTGGTCAAGAGTTTTCCGGATATAAAAAAATGATAGAAAAAAGTATATTGAGACTAAAAAAAGCACAATTGCCATTAGCTGAGCTTGCTCAAGGTGGAACTGCCGTCGGGACTGGTATAAATACGCATGTACAATTTGGAGAATTAATTGCATTAGAAATCTCGAATAATTCTGGAATGAAATTTAAAGAAGCTGAGAATCATTTTGAAGCGCAGTCAACTCAAGATAGTGTAGTAGAACTTTCTGGAACATTAAAAACTATTAGTGTTTCGTTATCAAAAATAGCTAACGATATCCGTTGGTTAGGTTCAGGACCAAGAGCTGGAATTGGTGAGTTAATATTACCTTCAGTTCAACCTGGATCATCAATTATGCCGGGAAAAGTAAATCCTGTCATTTGTGAGTCAATGATTCAATCATGTGCCCAGGTAATAGGAAATGATATAGCCATAACTCTCGGAGGTCAAGGGGGAATATTTGAACTAAATTTAATGTTACCTTTAATTTCTCACAATTTACTTCAATCTATTCAAATTTTAAGCAACTCAATAAAAATTTTTACAGAGAAATTAATTGATGATTTAAAAGCAGATGAAAAAAAATGCTTAGATTATATTGAAGGTAGTTTAGCCATGTGTACATCTTTAGCTCCAATTATTGGTTATGATAAGGCTGCTAAAATAGCTTATAATGCATATGAGAGTGGAAAAACAGTTCGTGAAATTGCTTTAGACGAAAAAGTTCTCAGTATCGAAAAGTTGAATGAGCTTTTAGATGCAAAGTCCATGACTAAACCAAATTCTTAAATTATTTTTGATGGTGAATTCTACACCGCTAACAAAAGTATTTTTAAATACTTTCCTCTTCCTTTTCGCTATATTTTTATCTATAGTGTTATTTATGATTGTTTTATCAAGGGATTTACCTTCTCTAGAAGAATTACAAAAGTTTAATCCTGAAACAATTTCAAAAATAATTTCAAGTGATGAAATTTTGTTAAAAGAACTCTATGTTCAAAAAAGAGATGTAATATCATTAGGTAAAATGCCAGAAAACCTGATAAACGCCGTTTTGTCCATGGAAGATAGAGACTTTTATGAACACTCGGGTATTGATATCAAAGGTATCTTTAGAGCAATTTTTATTGATATTATGACGCTCAGTACTCGACAAGGTGCAAGTACAATAACCCAACAACTTGCACGCAATATGTATAATACTATCGGATTCAAAAAAACAATTACCCGAAAATTAAAGGAATTATTAACAGCAATACAGATTGAAAAAACATTCACTAAATCTGAGATAATGGAGTTATACTTAAATTCAGTTTATTTTGGCCATGGAAGATATGGTATACAATCTGCTTCATTATATTATTTTGGTAAAAATGCTGGAGAATTATCATTAGCTGAATCTGCTACAATTATTGGATTATTACCAGCTCCTGCATACTATTCTCCTATAAGACATCCTGAAAAAGCAAAAATTAGAAAAAAAATTGTTTTAACAAGTATGAAAACAGTTGGGTATATAAGCGATAAACAGTTTCAAAGAGCTATTTTCAATGATGTCATCCCAGAAAGAGGTACAGTAAATCAAGGACTTGCTCCATATTTTTCAGAGCATGTAAGACGTGAATTAGAAAAAATCGATGAAAATTTAAATATAAATTTATATGAGGATGGTTTAATTATTCATACTACGCTTGATATGGAAATTCAATCTATCTTAGAAAAATCGTTTGATGATGGAATAAAAAAAAATCAAAAAATTTTAATAAATGAATTTAAAAAAAGTCCAAAAAAATTAAATCGTGCATTATCGAAAACAGGATTCCCAAAGGATTCAATCCTTGCAATATTTAAAGACAGAAGGAAAATTCCAACAAAACTAAAAAATCAATTTCTTGTCCAGGGTGCTGCTGTAATTCTTGATGTAAAAACTGGGAAAGTTTTAGGTATGATTGGTGGGAGGCAAGAAGATGAATATCGTGATCATTTCAATCGTGCAACACAAGCCAGAAGGCAACCAGGTTCAGTTTTTAAACCTTTCATATATTTAACTGCATTAGAGGAAGGTTATCCTGCAACCCATCAACTACTAAATCAACCACTCGTTTTTTTTATAGATGATACTGTTCGTTGGAATCCACAAAACTGGGATGGATCAACAAGTTTATTAGAGACAATGCGATACGGTTTAAAGAAGTCACTAAATTTAGTTTCTGTGAGGATTGTACAAGAATTAATAACACCAAATCAGATAAAAAATAATGCTAAGCAATTTGGATTAACTACAACAATTCGTCCAGTTGATGCGATAGCATTAGGTGTTTCGGAGGTATTACCTATTGAAATCACCTCAGCTTATGCTGCAATTGCTAATAATGGAGTTTTAAATAAACCTCAATATATAACAAAAATTGAAGACAGATATGGTAGAGTAATTAAAACATTTAATACACAATCCAATGAAGTAAAAAATGAATCGTTAATTTATGTTCTTCGTGATATGATGCGATCTGTAGTTGATGAAGGAACTGGTAGTTCCCTAAGATGGAAATATAAATTTCAAGGTCCAATTGCAGGAAAAACAGGAACAACGAATAGTAAAGCAGATGCGTGGTTTGTTGGTTATACCCCTCGCATAGCAATTGGTATATGGATTGGGCTTGACGATCCTTCTGTTTCGTTGGGTGAAAAACAATTTGGTGGATCTGCAGCTTTACCAATTTTTGGTAATACAATAAAAAATATATATAATGTAAAGGGATGGAAAGATGTTGATTGGGATATACCAAGTGAGGTTGAAGAATTAAATATATGTTCTGAAACATATGATATACCTACACGGTACTGTCCACTACAAAAAGAAATTTTTATTAAAGAACATACTCCAAAACAAAAGTGCAGCTTACATCAAAATGCGTTAAATCGGTTCAAAATAACAAAATAAGTATTATTTGAACGTCCAATCGCCAATTATTTTTTTAAGATTACCCACCCTATCGGATATTATAATTTCAATTGAATTTTTACCATGATTTAATATACCATTTAATTCTAATCGAACTTCTTTTCTATAAGAATTATATTCATGAATTACTTTATTATTATTTATAATTATTTCTACATCATTCTCACCGTCAATCCCTGCAAAATCGTCCATTACATTAAAACTGAGTTGATTTTCTTTTTTAGAATTGATTATTTTCTCAAATGGAGGATAAATATTACTAATTTTGGGAGGATCTAATTCAGATATCAGTGCAAAAATTTCTCCAGATAGAGCAGAAGTTTTAAAATTTATATTATTTTCAATAGTTGTTGGCATGTAATACCAAGATTGATTCTTGCGATTAAAATAGTATATTGATATATTATCTTTTATATTTTTAGAATCGTATTTAAATTCAATATCTATCTGGTTTTTATATGGAATTAAATCAGGTCCTACTTCAAATGGGCCGCTTACTATTTTAGTCTTAATAGCTTTAAAAGCTATATTTTTTTTCCTTATCCAAACTAATGTTGTATCATAAAATGTATCTCCATATCCATAAACTGAAATTTTATCATCGTAATTTATCTCAAAAGGTTTCCCTGGAATTATTGATTTACCGTTAATTTTAGAATTAAGATTAATATGATTAGAAGAAAAGGTGATACCGTAAATTTCATTTATATCCGTTGGATTAAAAATATATTCGTAAAAGTTCTCATCTTCAGAACTATTCATACTGATAATTGGTCCATTATGGCTAGTTGCAAAAAAAGTTATATTAGGAGGTAAGTTAAAATCGTTTTTTGAAACAGAAATGATTGTACCATTTTCGTATTGACTAATTATGCAATTATGACAATTATCATTTAATTTATTGATTTTTGAAGATATATAACCTTTGGACTTTTTTTGGTTAATTCGATTGACATTAAATTTTCCAGAGATACTTATTTTATTATTATTGTAATCAAATGCATAAACAGTAAATTCATGTTCACCTTCTTTTAAAATTATTGAATTTATTGTTTCTTTACCATAAAAAGATAATGAATTTTGTTTATTTTTTCTAAAAAGTCTGTAATAAATACCTTCACCAGATTTTATAAATGAATAGTCCTTCTCGGTGTAAACTAAGTCGCCTTCATTAAAATCAAATTGATCATATTTTATTGAGTAAAATTTTTCATTGTCAACATATAATTCTAAACCAAATAATCCAAAATCAAATGGTTGATTATCTATCTTATCAAATATTTGGATAGCAAAACCGAATGGACCAAAAATATTCAGTTCTTTTTTTAAAATAAAACTGTTTTTTCCATTTTTTTCTATTGGCAAAGTAATTGGCTTAATACTTTTATTTACTGCTGATCCTTCTTCCAAAGGAATAACTGCTAAGTTACGTGCTACAGGAAAGCTCGTATCTTTTATCTCATAATTTGTTAATAATGGATTTATTGGTTTATTATTTTTATCTCTAATTTCAAAATGTAAATGAGGCCCGGATATACTACCTGTATCTCCCGTATATCCAATAATATCTCCTTTTTTTACAATATATTTATTTGGTTCCAATATTTGATTTATTGTGTACGTATTATTTTTTTCTTGAATTTTTTTTGCCAATTCATCAAGTGGTGGGGTAAAATTTGATAAATGCGCATAAACAGCAATTCTTTTATCTTTTAATCTAAGATAAATAGCTTTTCCATAACCTTTAGAACTTACTCGAATTCGCTCTATGTAACCATCATCAATAGCAAATAAATTATGACCAGATAATCCATAAGTTCTTACATCAAAACCTGCATGATATCGTCTTGGTCGTAATTCTCCAAATACAGCTGTTAATGTCTTGCTTGCATCTGTGGGCCACAAGTAAAACTCATTTCCTAATTTTTCACAATAAATAATTGAAAATAATAATAAATATATGTGAAATTTCTTCTCTTTTATGCTCTGAAATCTAAATTTTATTATCGTAATTTATCCTTAGATGAATTTTTACTATTTTAGATTAAATTTTAAATTAATAGCTTTAAATATACAGAGTTATTTTAAAAAGATTAATCATAGACTTTCTATAAATAATATTTCAAAAATAAACAATTCAATTATAATCTTTTTCCCAATAGACGAAAATCATTGCAAAATTGCATCTTATAAGTTTAATTCACTGAATGATTTAAATGAAAAAGGTATTGAAGTTAATATATGTTTATCTGATAAATATGTAAAATTTATTGAATCTATTAATTGTAATAAATATACCTATATAAAGAATGGATTTAACATAAAAAAGCTAAACAGTAAAATCGACCTTCATAAAAGATACGACATGGTAATAGATCTTAATCCTACACCAATAATAGATATAATGGAAATGACTAAAAAAATAAATGCGATTTATAAAATAGGATTTAAATCAATTATTTCTGATTTTTTTTATAATATTCAATTAGATATTCCCGAGAATAAATTTATAGAAACAAGTTATGAAAGAATAAAAAATATTTTAAAGATATCATGAATTATATAATATTCGAGGATCAATTCACCCATTTATTGAGTCCATTTAGCGATTTTCATGCTTCATTTGAAATTCGATGTGGTCAGTTTGAAAACATAGACAGAATAATCTCAATATTAGATCCCACTGACTCGATTACTTTAATTGTTCGGAAAGAAATAGAAGAAATTATTTCTGAGAAATATAATAGTTTAAATGTCAATCCAAAAAATATTATGCCTGGGACATGGTTAAACGGTGCAACTTTATGGAATGAAAATACTCTTGAAAAAATTTCTGATGGTAAAGTATATGCTAATGAAGATATTTTGTATGGATTTTCAGAATCAAACCATATAAAATTAAAGGAAGTAAAAAAATTATTAGTGCAAAAACAAGAAATCACATTTCAAATAGAATTTCCGCATATTTCATTTTTATGGGATGCAATCAGAGAAAGTAAACATCAACTTAAAGAAGATTTTGTTAAAAATTTCCCTGCAAGATATGCTAATATACATCATTCTGTGATACTAATTAATGATGAGAAAATATATTGTAGTTCAAACACGAATATTAGAGCAGGCGTAATTATAGATGCTACTAACGGACCTGTAATAATTGAAGAAGATGTCAAAATTGATATCGGTGCTTTGATAAAAGGACCAGTATATATTGGAAAAGGAACAAGAATAAATTTAGGATGTAAATTAAAGGGTAATGTCGTAATCGGTCCGGTTTGTAAAATTGGTGGAGAAATAGAAAACTCAATAATTCATGGATTTAGCAACAAACAACACGATGGTTATCTAGGTCATTCATATATTGGTGAATGGGTAAACTTAGGTGCAAACACAAATACAAGTAATTTAAAAAACAACTATAACGAAATAAGATTTAAATTCCCTTTATTAGAATTGGCTACAAAAGAAATATTCATAGGTGCAATGATTGGTGATTTTGTCAGAACTGGAATATCTACGATGTTAAATACAGGCTCATATATCGGAATTGGAGCAAACGTGTTTGGTGGAGATTTCCAAAATAAAACGATCCCTCCATTCAAGTGGGGTAGGAATGATGTAGTAAAGTGGAATAAATTTATAGAAACTTGTAATAAGATAAAAAAAAGAAGAAATAAAACATTATCCATAGCTGAAACAAATCGACTCAAATTTCTTTACAAATCTAAATAATTTAGTTTTTAAAAACCTTTGCTTCAAAATAAATCTAATTCTATATTTCCCATATTTATTTAAAGGTAACATATGACATTTGAAGGCATAATATGTCCAAAGTGTTCTAATTCAATTCCTGAAGAACATTTGGAACATAAACTATCCTGCCCAAGTTGTGGGGTTAATCTCAAAGATAAACGATTTTTGGGATTTCTAGAATTCCTTATGGAACAAGGGATCGTTAATAACATCGATTTTTTTGATGAAATCCTTTATGGAGATGAAATCAAAAAAAATGAAACAGAAAAAGAACAAAAAGATGAAACTGATCCAGATGAGTTTGAAGACAAGGCTGAAAAAATGGATCGTTATGACGATATTAATGTAGATTTACACGAAGTAAGCACAGACGAAAAGGAATTTAGAAAATGGAAAGGTCTTGAAGAGGATTGGCAAGAATTTAATAAACAAGATGATGAAGACGTAGAAGGAGAAGCATAAAATGGATAATAAAAATAAAAAACAACATCAAATTCAAATAGAATTAGATGATCAAACAGGACAAGGTGAATATGCAAATTTAACTATCGCATCTCATTCGCAAGCAGAATTCATTCTAGATTTTATTAGAGTTACACCAGGTTTAAAAAAAGCAAAAGTTAAGTCAAGAATAATTATGGCGCCAAGTCATCTAAAAACTCTTCTAAATATCCTAAAGGATAATATAAATAAATACGAGTCAAAATTTGGTGAGATAAAAATACAATCTCAGGAAGGTATTAGACCCACTGCTTTTAATCTACCTGACGATATTTTACCAAATTAATTTCTAATTTCAATGTTAACATAATTAACATTTTAGCAATCATTATTCCTAAAACAAAACCTGCTACGACATCACCGGGATAATGTACCCCAATATATATTCTTGAATAACCTGAAATAAATGCAAGAAAAAATAATATCCAATATTTTTTTCCTAATATATTATAAAATAACATCGCAATAGCCATGGAATTTGCAGCGTGATTTGAAGGAAATGAAAAATTTTTTCCACCATGACCACCAAGGTGATTAATATGTACATTTCGAACCCAGGGACGTTCTCTTATTTCTAATTTTTTAATTCTGTACCCAATTTGATCAGTCAAAGCGATAACTAATGGAATTAATATTATTAATTTTTTTCTCCTGGTTGGGTTTTTAAATATTGAAAATATCCAAAAAAATAAAACGGGAAGAATAAATCCCTCCC
>MDTD01029718.1_pt1 | contig 18077 bp, 17 predicted proteins | sample 811221 | NCBI WGS metagenome assembly MDTD01 (sample SAMN05326646, study PRJNA326480) | marine metagenome | isolation source: seawater | place: Pacific Ocean: South West | collected 2011 | reverse complement strand
ATAGTAGAGGCAGGACACGCTGCCGGGGATCAGGGTGGTGGCGATCAGCCCTGCCACAAGTATGTTGATTTGAAAAGCGGCAGCCCCGATCATGGACGGCAGCAGGGCCCGCCCGGCCCGGATCACCCCGGGATGGCACAGAGAAAAATAACGGAAGGAAAACAGCCCGTGTCCCCGCAGCCATGGCAGTTGAAACAGCAGTTGCATCACCCCGCCCAGGGTAACGCCAAAGGCCAGGACCATCACACCGGGATCAAAGACATCTTCTAACAAAAGAGTGGCACCGATAATGGTCAGGTTCAGCAGCAAAGGCGTGGCCGCCGGGGCCGCAAAGTTGCCCAGGGCATTGAGCACCCCCATGGACAAGGCGACAATCACAATGATTGCCCCGTAGGGCAGCATGATCTTTAAAAGCATAGCCGCCAGAACACCCGCATAAGGATCATCTGCATATCCCGGTGCCAGCAAAGGGACCGCAAGCGGTGCAAGCCAGAGCCCCAGACAGACCAGGATTGCAGAAAAGAAAGATACCCAGAACAGCGCGGACAACGCCATGCCCCCGGCCTTCTCCTTTCCTATATTAGCATCACACTCTTGTTCACACTGGGCCAGAAGCCGTGCAAATTCAGGTACAAAGGAAATACTTAAAATGCCCTCAGACATCATCTTCCGGAGCAGGTCAAAGGGCCTGAAAACCACAAAAAATATGTCGGATACGGCAGAGGCACCGAAGACAAAAGCGATCAGTGCGTCCCGCACCACCCCGAGTATCCGGGAGGCCAGGGTAAGCAAAGATATGGACGCTGCCTTTTTATATAGTTTAACCACAGGTTTTCCTTGACAAAACCCAACAATCCGTATATGTTATCGAATTTGAAATATGGTTTGTATTAATTTTTTGACTTAAACAATAAGGAGCTAGACCAAGTTGGCTAACCATAAATCCGCAAAGAAACGTGCAAAGCAGAGCCAGGTAAGACGGCTGAGAAACAAATCCACCAAAAGCAACCTGAAAACACTGGAAAAAAGCCTGCGTGCGGCCAAGGACGCCGGTGAAAACACTGACGAACTGATGAAACAGACCCAGTCCGCCCTTCACAAGGCTGCCAAAAAAGGCGTAATTCATCAGAAAACCGCCTCCAGAAAAATTTCTAGACTTTTCAAACACGTGAATGCGTAAGTGATTGCGTTGCGCGTTTCAGCCTAGATTAGCACAGCCGGTCCAGACAGCCAATACAGGCGATATCCGACACACGCGATATTAAAGACAGGCGCTGTATGAGAATTAAAAGCTCATACAGCGCCTGTCTTTTGTTGTTTAGAACCGGCTTAACATCAGGCTGACCAGCCGTTCAGCCACCCGTTCCGCGATGGTTTCCACAGCCTCATTCCTGCTGGCCTGATCATCCTCAAAATCCGAGGATACCGTATAGGATTCAGATGAGGTAAAATCCTTGACCGACCAGAGGATTTTTCCCTCCGGCCCCTTCAGTTTCACATCAACCCGTGCAGTTACCTCCCGTTCCGTGACGGTTTCATCGGAAGATCTGGACTGGGTGGAAAAGGTAATGGCCTTGACAGTGCCTTCAACCACCCGCGTGGCCTTGTCCACACTCACCACTTCCGTGTCGGATCTCTGGGTGATCTCCCGGATCAGTTCATTGGAAAAACTGACACCGGCCCTGGATTCAGACGTATTGTTCTCAAACACCACCACGGCCACCCGGGTTACCGATTCATTCAGATAACCGCTTTCGGCCATGCGGTACCCGCAGCCTGAGACTGCGGCCACCACAGCCAATACCCCGAAAATTGCCATCATCCGTGACATAGGTTTCATAAATTACACCACAATATTCACGAGGGTTTGTTTTTTCCGGATCACAATCATCTTGCGCACCGGTTTATCCCCGACATGCCTGATGATATTTTCATCTGCCAGGGCTGCTGTCTTGATTTCCTCTTCTTGGGCATCGGCGCCCATGTTGAACTTGGCACGCAGCTTACCGTTCACCTGAACCACCACCAGCATCTCGTCGGTTTCAAGGGAATCCTCCCTGTGGTCGGGCCAGGACTGCTCCAGAACAGAACCGTCATGCCCCATGCGTCTAAACAGTTCCTCACAGAAATGAGGAAGGATCGGGCTGAGCAGAAGCAGCACACTCTCCATGCAGAACCAGAGAACGGACTTCATTTCATCGTCAGCCGACGGGATATCCACCGTGTACATGGCGTTCACCAGCTCCATGACGGCTGAAATGGCCGTATTGAAGTGGAAACTCTTGTCGATATCCTGGGTGACCTTCTGGATGGTCTGGTTGGCTTTAATATAAAGCTCTTTGGCCGCACCGGACGTAAGATCGGCTGCCGCCCCGCCAAACGGAGCAATGCCTTGAATCTCCTCCATACAGGTGATGGCCAGGCGCCAGACGCGGTTAACAAAACGGTTGCTGCCTTCCACCCCGTCTTCACTCCACTCGAGATCTCTTTCCGGGGGGGCGGCAAAGAGGCAGAACAGACGGGTAACGTCGGCACCGTATTTTTCCAGCAACTCGTTGGGATCCACCACGTTTTTCTTGGACTTGGACATCTTGATCACCCGGCCCACTTCCACATCACTGCCGCAGAGGGTGCAGGCAAGATCTTCGCCTTTGCGCTCGGCCTGTTCGGGGAAAAGATAGCCGTGTTCCGGGCATGTCATGGTTTCCTTGCAGACCATGCCCTGGGTTAACAGCCGTGTGAACGGCTCCTTGAAGTCAATCATCCCCAGGTCATTGAGCACCCGCATAAAGTATCTGGAGTAAAGCAGATGCAGTACGGCATGCTCCACCCCGCCGATGTACTGATCCACCGGCGCCCAGTACTTGACAGCCTCAGGATCGAACATCCCCTCTTCAAACCGGGGCGAACAATATCTTAAGTAATACCAGGAGGACTCCACAAAGGTGTCCATGGTATCGGTGTCCCTTTTTGCATCCGCCCTGCCGCAGGCAGGACATTGGGTCTTTGCAAAGTAGTCCAGGCCGGGCAAGGGAGAGCCGCCCCGGGGACCCAGGTTGGCATCTTCAGGCAGGGTAATGGGCAGATCTTTTTCAGGCACCGGCACCACACCGCAGGCCGGGCAGTGAATCACAGGAATGGGTGTGCCCCAGTAACGCTGCCGGGAGATTCCCCAGTCGCGCAGACGATAGGAGATGGCCTTTTTACCGTGGCCGTTTTCATCCAGCCAGTTGGTAATGGCTTCCAGGGCCTCCTGGCTGTCCATGCCGTCAAACTGGCCGGAGTTCGCCATGACGCCGCGGCCGGAAAACGCTTCGGTCATTTCGGCGGGATCCAGGGTTTCCCCTTCGGGCTGTACCACCACCCGAATATCAAGACCGTATTTGCGGGCGAATTCAAAGTCACGCTGATCGCCGCAGGGCACGGACATGATGGCCCCTGTCCCATATTCCATCAGGACAAAGTTGGCGGTATAGATGGGGATTTTCTCACCTGTGGCCGGATTGATGCAGTAGGCGCCGGTGAACACCCCTTCCTTCTCGTATTTTTCAATGCCGTCGGCGGACCGTTCCTGCTTGGATACCTTTTCCACAAAGGCCGCCACATCAGCTTCCTGATCAGTGCCCTTGGACAGGCTTTCCACCAGGGGATGCTCCGGGGCCAGGCACATGAAGGTGGCACCGAATATGGTATCGGGACGGGTGGTGAAAACGTTCAGCTTTTCATCGCTGCCGTCAATCTCAAAGACCAGTTCGGCACCAACGCTCTTACCGATCCAGTTTTTCTGCATCACCGTGACCTTTTCAGGCCATCCCGGAAGTTTGTCGCAGTGTACCAGCAGATCCTCGGCATAATCCGTGATCTTAAAGAACCACTGCCAGAGCTTCTTTTGCTGAACCACCTGGGAGCAGCGCCAGCATTTGTCCTGCTCCACTTGCTCATTGGCCAGAACGGTCTGGCATTTTTCACACCAGTTGACGTAGGATTCTTTGCGGTAGGCCATCCCCTTTTCCAGCATCTTCAGAAACAGCCACTGCTCCCACCTATAATATTCCGGGCGGCAGGTGGCGATCTCCCTGTCCCAATCATAGGAAAAGCCCATTTTCTTGAGCTGGGCCCGCATGGCAGCGATATTATCGTAAGTCCAGGCAGCCGGATGGGTATTGTTGTCGATGGCCGCATTCTCCGCCGGCATCCCGAAGGCATCCCAGCCCATGGGATGAATGACGTTGAACCCCTTCATCCGTTTGTACCGCACCACCACATCGCCTATGGTATAGTTGCGCACATGGCCGATATGAATCTTGCCCGAAGGATACGGGAACATCTCCAGAAGATAGTATTTTTCCTTGGACGGGTCCTCGTCAACCTTGAACAGCTGCTCCTTATTCCAGTATTCCTGCCATTTAGGCTCAACCTCTGCCGGGTTGTACCGTTCCTCCATTATCCTTATTTCCTTTCCAAAGCATCAGTCGCGTCAATAACGCATGAATAAATTACAAGTAAACTCTTTTAGATGCCATAAGCCACGTTAAATAGCAACCCCGGGACAGAGTTTTCAAACAGGGCAAACCCATACCCAAAGAATCATGCCCTAAAAATAAAAATCTCCAAACTTTCAGGGACGGCCAACAGCAATTTTTTACAATAAATCTGATCCAAGTCAGTTATACTACCCGGCATGACACCCAAAACCGACGTCAAATTTTACCGGGATGCCGGCCTGAAAGGAATTGATATCTGCCGGGCAAACAACAGCCGGCACAATTTCCCGGAGCATTTCCACGATGATCTATACATTATCGGCCACATAACAGCCGGTGCCTGCTACTGCCTTGAAGTGGGAAATAGCGATACCATAGCGGAACCGGGCGGTGTCACCCTGCTCAATCCCGGACAGATCCATTCGGGCGTCCCCCTCAAGGACGAACACCTGACTTACACCATGTGCCATATCCCGGCAGACACCCTTGCCGGCATGGCCGAAGACGTTGGAATATCTGAGAACAAAACACCGGAGTTTACAACACCCGTTACCCAGGATCCTAAAGCCGCCGCCCTGGTATCACACCTGTTTTCAACCCTCATCAACAGCCGCGATAGCTTAGAAAAAGAAGTATTGATGCTGTCAGCCACCCACTTTCTCCTCTCCCGCCACGGCGGGAGGCAATCCGTTCAAAAAGGTACGGTCCTTCGCCATCAGCCGGTTGTCCGGGCCAGGGACCTGCTTGCAGGCGAACTGGACCGGAAGATGACCCTGGCAGAGGTATCCCGAAGTGTGGGGTTGAGCCAATACCATTTTATAAGGGCCTTCAAACGGGAAACCGGCCTGTCACCGCATATGTACCGGACCTTAAAGCGGATTGAAAGGGCAAGCAGCCTGCTCCGCAGCGGGATGCCTCCCGCCCAGGTGGCCCTGGAAACCGGATTCTCCGACCAAAGTCATTTTGCCAATACCTTTCGCAGATATATGGGGGCCACCCCGAAACAATATATGGCCATGACTGCCTGATTTTTTTCCGCAACTTTTTTCAATACATCCCCTACCCTTTTTCCTTACACTCCGGAAATCGAACCACCGTCCTGATGACAACCAAAGATTACCGGAGAAGAGTCAAAATGCCCAGTTATACGAACCGTACAGCAACCCCAAATTCCATAGTACATAAAGACACAACATTATTACCCTATGCCGCCCTGATGGCCGCAGTATGCTTCTGGGGCGGCTCCTTTGTGGCCACCCGGGCCGCGGTAAAGGTCATGCATCCCCAAGGGGTGATGCTGTGCCGGATGATTATCGCCTGCCTGGTCCTGCTCCCCTTTGCCAACCGCCTGGCACCTTCCACCTGGAAAAGGGGAGACTTAAAACTGATACTGCCCATGGTGGCACTGCAGCCCTGTCTCTATTTCCTTTTTGAATCCAACGCGCTGAAACTGACCACGGCTTCCCAGGCCGGGGTGATTTCATCCTTTGTTCCATTGCTGGTGGGGGTGGGGGCCTGGGCTTTTCTTTCCGAAAAGCTATCCCACAAAACGGCATTTGGCCTGATACTCTCCCTTGGCGGCGTAGCCATCCTCACGGCCTCAGGAAAGGCTGAAGCACCGGGGGATAACCCATTGCTTGGCAACAGCCTTGAGATGCTGGCCATGACCTGCGCCGCAGGCAATATGCTGATCGTCAAACAACTGACCAGCCGTTACAGCCCCTGGACACTCACTGGGATGCAATGCCTGACCGGACTTGTGTTTTTTTCTCCAGGCATCAGGTATTTGGCGACGGTTCCCGGCGGTATTTTTCACGCCTCAGTGATGATCCCCCTGGTATTTCTCGGCGTATTCGCCTCGGTGGGGGCATTCGGTCTTTACAACTGGGCCATGAGCCGGTTGCCGGCCAACCAGGCATCGGCTTTTATCAACCTAGTACCGGTGGTGGCCGTGGTTCTGGGCTGGGGCATTCTTGGGGAAACGTTGGCACCTTTGCAGATAGCAGGAGCTGTCATTGTCGGAGCGGGGGTTGTGCTCAGCCAGACGGCAGCCGTATCTGCACACAATGACCGAAGGACGGGTTGACTTAAGAAGGGTGTTGGCTTATCTGTTGGGCAAATCAAAATGAATCCATGAGAAGACATATGAATAAAACGAATACACCCAAAGACCGGTTCCACCTTACCCCGGGCCGGCCATCAATGAAGGCCGTGGTCACAACAGGCAACGGGGGATATGAAACGCTTGAATACCGGGATGTGCCCGTGCCTTCACCCGGTCCGGGCGAAGTGCTGGTCGCGGTTCTGGCAGCAGGCGTGAACAACACGGATATCAACACCCGGCTGGGATGGTATTCCTCCCGGGTTACCCGCGGCACGGAAGAGCTGACACAAACCCGGAAAGAAACGGATTCGGCCAAAGCTGAGGCAGACGGCGGATGGAGCGGTGCCACCCCGTTTCCGCTGATCCAGGGAACGGACTGTTGCGGCCGTGTGGTGGAAGCGGCGGATGATGCGGACAGAAAACTTGTGGGCCTACGGGTATTGATCCGGCCCTGCATGCGTATCCCCTCTGCCAATGGTACAAGGACCCAGGATTCAACAGAACACCAGTGGATGGCCTCTGATTTTGACGGGGCCTTTGCACAATACGTTAAAGTGCCGGCATCGGAGGTATTCCCCGTGGATTGCAATTGGACAGATGCGGAACTTGGAACCATTCCCTGCGCCTATGGCACGGCCGAAAACATGCTTCACCGGGCAAAGGTCGCGGCAGGTGATCACTTGCTTGTGACAGGGGCTTCGGGTGGGGTGGGGTCAGCCGTGGTGCAATTGGCCAAACGTCGGGGCGCCCGGGTGACCGCCATTGCCGGTGCATCGAAATGCGATGCCGTCAAAGCCATCGGGGCACACCGTGTTCTGGCAAGGGGCGAAGATATCCTCACGGCCTTAGGTGAAAATACTGTGGATATTGTGGTGGACAACGTGGCAGGAGAGGGGTTTGGCAACATGTTAAAGCTGTTGAAGCCCGGCAGCAAAATGGTTTCGTCAGGAGCGATTGCCGGACCTGTGGTGGCGCTGGATATGCGGGATCTTTATTTAAAGGATATTACCTTGTTCGGTTGCACCGCCTGGGATAAACCGGTGTTCCCCAACCTGATATCCTACATTGAAAATGGGGAAATCACCCCGGTTTTGGCCCAGTCCTTTGCCTTAAAAGACATTACCTGCGCCCAGAAAGCCTTTGCCGCCAAGACCCATGTGGGAAAGCTGGTATTGATTCCGCCAGGCCCTGATACCCTGGAAGTTGACATGCGTTAGGCCCCTAAAAATTCCGGAAGACCGCCTATTTCACCCCGGCCAGGTTCAGTTCAATGGTTTCAATGGCCCTCAGGCATTTGTGGCAGGCTTTTTTATTATTTCGAAAGACATCCACTGCCCGGGACTCGTCGTCAAACCATTTTACCGGTTTGCCGTCCAGCCGCCGAAGATCCCTGCGCCGGGACAGGCAAAGCTGCCTGACCCTTTCCCCGTCCGACAAGGCGACCATGAAATGAAACCTGCCGTTTCCGGCAGTCATGCCGAATCCATATTTGTCTATCTGCCCCGGTATGAAATCATCAAAAAACATCTTATTTCCTTTTTTCAACTTTTTTATTCATGCCAAGATTCATGTGCAAGATTCATGTGCAAGAGGGATTGACATACACACATGGATGTCTGCTTGCAGGACGTTTTGGGCTTTGATCACTGCAATTGGGATTCCAGAAGGCATCATAAAAAAAAACTGGGTGACGGGTTAAGATAGTTCACAGTGACATTTCGAAGAGTTATCAGCACCACCTTCAAATCGGATCATAAATCAAATCAGATGAAGCCGTGACAAATCATCAGGTTCAGCGAGATATCACACCTTTTCGGCTTGACATATCCACACTTCCCCCAAACAGACGGGTTACATTCTGTTACAATTGATCATATTTTTTATACAGACGCACAGAGCTTAAATATAGTACTGAAAAACGGCGGTTTTAAAGCGGCAGGAAGGATTTGCTGACTTGAGATTTAATCCGGATTGGTATATTAAAACAGACCACAGATCCCGGTAGTCGGCAAAATAAAAAAAAAGACAACACGCAGGCAAATCAACCATGCAAAGACACATCACACACCTTATCCTCGCCCTGGTGATCTGCCTTTTCGGGTGCGCTGAACAACGCCTACAATCGGCCTCGATTTTTGATGACAACACCTGGGATGAAAATATTAACCAGGAGGCAAAGGATATTGCCGCTCCAGGGCACGGCGGCATGACCAAAGACCAGGAAGACGGCACCCAGTTTTTCAATCAACGCAAACCCCAGATTAAAACCGTTCAGATCTGGCTGGAGAGCGGGAAAGTCCTTTCCGATAAAATGAAAAATTATCTGGACACCATCATCCCCGGCTCTGACAAAACGGAAACACTTTCGCCCGCACGAAAACTTGTGGGCAGTTGGTACGGACTGGACCGCAAGCACGAAGGCGCCATTGTGTTTACCTTTGATATCCGCGGCAGGTTCACCTGGAAGGGACCGGACCGCAACAGCCAGGGCACCTATCAAATAGACCAGACCGTCATGCCCTACCGGATCACGCTTTTAGCAGCGGATCTGCCCGATGGTTTTTCCACCACCTTTGAGTTCATCAACGACAATGCGCTCATCTTCAAGGGAGAAGGCCGCGATGTTGTCCTGTTCAAAAAAGGAAAGGCCTGAAAGCCCCCCGAAGGCAGCCGGCCAAGGCACCGGATCTTCTCAAAATTTTGTTGACCTTTCCACCCTTGAGATGATATAAATGATGGTTTTTTAAATCGCCTGATCGTCAGGTGATTGTTGGTTTAATCCTTGCTCCGGGCCTGTAAACCTCTTTAGGGCCGGGGCTTTATATCCGTAAGGAGAAAAAATGAGGAAGTATGAAACTGTATTGATTTCTGACCCGGATCAGTCAGATCAGGCCCGCACTGAGCTGTTTGACAAGGTGAGAAACATCATTGCCAGAGAAAATGGAATTCTTTTGGACTTTGACGAATGGGGCACCAAAAAACTGTCCTATGAAATCAGAAAGAAACTCCGTGGTCACTATGTCTGCCTGACCTATGGCGGCACCGGCGACCTTGTAAAGGAACTTGAAAGAAATCTTCGCCTCAGCGACGATTGCATGAAATTCATGACCATCCTTCTTTCCGACCAGGAAACTGCAGAATCCCTTCAAAAAGAAGCGGCTGAAACTGCCGAAGCCAAGGAAGCCAAAGCGGCTGACGAAGCGGCCTCTGAGGAAGCTTCCGAAGAAGAAGCCCCCGAGGCTGAAGAAAAGGCAGAGGAAACACCTGCTAAGGAAGCGGAAGCCACTGAAGAGGAAACTGAAAAAACCGGCGAAACGGCTGAATAATTCACCACAGAAGGAGTCAAGTTATGTATAAAAGAGGCGGAAAAAACAGATTCTATCAGCGCCGCAAAATCTGCAGGTTCTGCGTAGACAGCGGAATGGAAATTGATTACAAAAACCCCAAAGCCCTCCGGCAGTTCATCACCGAACGGGGAAAAATCATTCCCAGACGGATCACCGGCACCTGCGCCAAACACCAGCGTCAGCTCTCACTTGCGATCAAGCAGTCCCGCCAGATCGCACTGCTGCCGTTTGTCGGGCGCCCCAACTATTAAGACAGCAGATCCGGAAATGACGTAATGCCCTTATCCTTGACCCATCCCACCATGATCAAAGAGATCCTCATCGGCATCTCTTTGTGCATTCTGATCTTCGGGGTGGTGTTTGTCTTTCCCCTTCTGGGGGTATTTGCCCTGCTGCTGCTTCCCTTGCCGGTGCTTTTTTACCGGCTGAAACTGGGGCGGAACAGCGGCGGTATCATCGTTGTGGCAAGTTTTTTTATCCTGCTGCTGATGACGGGGGCCCAAGGGTTTGACGTCCTTTATTTCGGATCATTGTTGATGACCGGATTTTTCTTAGGGGAATGTCTGGAACGGCAGTTCACTATCCAGCGGACCATGGTGGCCACCACCGTGCTGGTGTCAGGGGCCGGATTCACGGCATTTTTCCTGTACACCCTGGTCCAGGGCGTGTCCATGGAAGGCATTCTGTCCGAGTACCTGAACCGGTATTTTCAGATGACCTCTGAAATCTACTCGGAAATGGGGATGGATAAATCCCAGATCCAGCAGTTAAACTCGGTTTTCATGGTGATCTTGCCGGGACTCTTTATGATTTCCTACATGACCACCATCTGGCTGAACCTGCTGATCATCAGATCCATGCTTGCCAAACGGGGACTTGTCCTCAAAAGCATCACCCAACTGAACCGCTACAGGGCCCCTGAGCCCATGGTCTGGGCGGTGATCGGATTCGGCCTGGCCCTGATGGCCCCCTATGGCCCCTTAAAAATTGTCAGCATCAACTGCCTGTTCGTCTTAATGCTTGTTTATTTTTTTCAAGGAATTGCTGTGGTCTCTTTTTTTTTCGAGAAGAAGCAGACGCCCATGCCATTGAAATTCTTTTGCTACAGCCTGATCGCCGTACAATTGTACGTGATGATCCTGGTGATCGGCCTGGGATTTTTCGACAACTGGATTAATTTCAGAAAATTGAACACAGCTGCCCAATAAATGTAAAGCCGGCCGCTTTCAGGCCGGACCTTTTGGAGGTTTACAATGAGAGTCATTTTAAAAGAAACCATCGATACACTGGGTATCGCCGGCACGGAGTGCGAGGTGGCCCCCGGGTATGGCCGGAACTATCTGTTGCCCCAGGGCAAGGCCGTACTTGCCACCCCCCAGAACCGGCGGGTAATGGAGCAGGCCCGGGCCAAACTGGAACTCCAGATCGCCAAAGAGAAAAAGCTGGCCGAGGAAATGGCGGAAAAGATCAAGGCTGTTGAAATCACCATCAAAGCCAAGGTCCGTGAAGAAATTTACCTTTACGGTTCCGTCACCACCCATGACATCAAAGATGCCCTGAATGCCCAGGACATCGATCTGGAACGCCGTTCCATTCTCCTGGCAGAACCCATCAAGGAAACCGGTGAATACAAGGTACCCATCCGTCTGTACAAGGATGTTGAACCGGAAATCACCGTTTTTGTGGTTGCCGAGGAAAAAGACGAGAAGTAAGACGAGAAGTTGACACTTCCCCACGCCTTTCCGCTCCCAATGGGGCGGAAAGGCATTTTCCTTTTATTATCCTTAATTTGAATGCAACAGGATACCGTGGCAGTTAAAGAGTCCATAAAAACCGATCCCCTGCTCAACCGCACGCCACCCCACGACCTGGATGCGGAAGAATCCCTGCTCAGCGCCATTTTCATCAACAATAACGTCCTCATGGACGTATTGGAAATTCTCACCCCGGATGATTTTTACAAAGGGGCCCACAAGAAGATTTTCCGGGTGATCATGGAACTTGCCTCCCGGGAAGACCCGGTGGACCTGGTGACGGTTGCCAACGCACTCAACGAAAAGGATGAACTGGAAAGCATCGGCGGGGCTGCCTACCTGGCCGCCATTTCCGATGCCGCACCGGTGGCGGTAAATGCCGTCAACTACGCAAAGATCATCCAGGGAAAGGCGGCCCTGCGCCAGTTGATCGACGCCTCTTCAAAAACCATTGAACGGTGCCTGGAAGACAAGGGCGATTTTAAAAATATCCTTGATGAAGCCGAAGCTGCGGTTTTCAAAATTGCGGAACGAAAAACCGGCGGGGCATTCAGGTCCCTTGCCGACCTGATTGACCTGAACATTGACCAGCTTGAAGAACAGCAGGGCAAAACCGGCGGCCTGCTGGGCCTGGATACCGGATACCCCCGGCTGAACCAGATCACCTCAGGACTTCAGGGATCAGACCTGATCATCATCGCCGCCAGGCCCAGTATGGGCAAAACGGCATTTGCCCTGAACCTTGCCAGGAATGTGGCCTTTATCGAGAGAAAACCCGTGGCCATCTACTCCCTTGAAATGTCCTGCGACCAACTTTCCATGCGCCTATTAACCTCAGAGGCACGCATTGATTCAGGACGGTTGCGCAACGGGCACATCAGCCCCGAGGACTGGCAGAACGCCACGGATGCCGCAGGCATTCTAAATGAAATGCCCATATTCATTGATGACACCCCGAGCATCTCGGTCATGGACGTGCGGGCAAAGGCAAGGAAACTCCACCAGAAACACGGCGGACTGGGCCTTGTGGTCATCGATTATCTCCAGCTCATGAAGGCCCCCTTCCAGTCCGACCGGCGGGATCTTGAAATCGCGGAAATATCCCGGTCCTTAAAGGCCCTTGCCAAAGAACTCAACGTACCGGTGATTGCCCTGTCGCAGCTCAACCGTATGCTGGAGCAGCGGTCTGACAAACGGCCCATGATGTCCGATTTGCGTGAATCAGGCGCCATCGAACAGGATGCGGATATCATTGCCTTCATCTACAGGGACGAGGTGTACAACAAAGAACCGGACAATCCTAAAAAAGGCCAGGCGGAAATCATCGTGGCCAAAAACAGAAACGGCGCCATCGGCACCGCCCATATGATGTTCATCGGCCAGTACACACGGTTCGAGGAACTGGCACCGGATGCCTACGGCGATTTTGTATGAAGCGATTAATTTACGGTACCACTGACGGCCTTCGAAACACCCAGCTCGACAGGATCCAGGATCTTTACACCCACAAGTGCCCCCCTGAGTTTATCCTGACGCGGGAAATGGCAGAAGAAATGGTGGCCATCAGCCACGAGATCCGGCGGCAGATCGGCATTCTTCTGGACCGCAACGGTAAGGTGATCTGCGTGATCGCCGGCGAGCCTCACAGGATCGTTATCCCGGTCACCTCGGACTACATGGCAGGTCCCGGCAGGCTCAAGGGCCTGCGCCTGGTTCACACCCATCTCACCGATGAACCCCTGACCCGGGACGACCTCACCGACCTTGCGCTGCTGCGGCTGGACTATATCACCGCGCTGTGCATCACCCCTAAAGGCACCCCGGGACCGGTATACTCCGGCCACATCCTGCCGGATCCCGAAGCCGAACCCTATGAGGTTTTAAAGGGCCGCACCGTCGCCGACCTTGAGATTGACTGCCAGACAACCATCCTGGCCCTGGAATCTGAACTCTCCCGGCTCAACAGCCGGCACCGGCCGGACACCGGCAGGGAAAACGCCTTTCTCATCAATGCCACCACAGGAGATCCCAAGGAAGCCTGGGTCTCCATGGATGAGCTAAAGGAACTGTGCAAAACCAGCCACATCAAGGTGATCGACACCGCCATCCAGCGCCGCCGGAAAATCGACCCCAAATTTGTGGTGGGCAAAGGCAAACTTGCCGATCTCATCATCAAGGCCATCCAGAACTACGCCACCATGCTGGTGTTTGACCGGGAACTGTCTCCGTCACAGATCCGGTCCATCACCGACTTTGTGGAAATGAAAGTCATTGACCGGACCCAGCTTATCCTGGATATCTTTGCCAAACAGGCCAAATCCAGGGAGGGCAAATTCCAGGTGGAGCTGGCCCAGCTCGAATACCTTTTGCCCCGGCTGATCACAAAAAACACGGCCATGTCCCGGCTTGCCGGCGGTATCGGCGGCAGAGGACCGGGTGAAACCAAGCTGGAAGTCAACCGGCGCCGGGTCAGGGACAGGGTTGCCCGGCTGAAAAAAGAAATAACCAAAATCCGGAAACAGCGCAAACAGCAGAAAGCCCGGCGGAAACGGAAAAACCTGCCCATTATCTCCATTGTGGGCTACACCAACGCGGGGAAATCCACCCTGCTCAACACCCTCACCCAAAGCAATATTATTGCGGCAAACCGGCTATTTGCCACCCTGGACCCCTCTTCCAGACGCCTTCGGTTCCCTCGGGATAAAGAGGTGATTATCACGGATACGGTGGGATTTATCCAGAACCTGCCCAAAGAACTGATGGAAGCCTTCCACGCCACCCTCGAAGAGCTTGCCGAGGCTGACATCATCCTCCATGTGATCGACATTTCCAATCCCAGATACATGCAACAAAAAGAATCTGTGGAACAATTGCTCAAGAAACTGGATCTGGATAATATACCGACACTTTACGTGTTCAATAAAATGGACCGGGCAGACCTGAACGACTTCGACAACCCCTGGCTGTTGAAGCAAGGCACCCTGGTCTCGGCGCTTGAAAAAAAGAGCCTGGCCCCTCTGGTTGACAAGCTGGAAGCCATGATTTAATTTCTTTTTTTCTTTGGTTGACCATTGCCATGAATTACTTTACAACTAAACCAAACAAACCAACAGACAACTGGACTTTCTATGGAAATAAAACTGGACCAGGTGCTTGAAGAAGAAGACCCCCGCCCCAAACACGATTCAATGGACATGCCCGACTGCTTCGGCGAATTTGACAAGGAGAACCGGCTGTGTTTCAACTACTGCGCCATCTCCATCAAATGCTGCGTCATGCAGACCCGCCACCCCAAGGTGGATATCCTTGAAAAGCTTTTGATTTACAATGATTACTCCGTAAAACCCAACTAACCCCCCCGCCCCGGCCAAAGGTATTCCGGGGCAAGGCCACACCGCCGTCAGTTGCCTGCTGTACTCTTCCTGCTACAATTACGTGACGATACGATTTTAAAAAAAACGATAGCGTTTTTTCAGACCTGTTTTTTTCAGGTCTTTTTCAGGTCTTTTGGAATTTTTTTTAGGGCCGGGTCTTTTTAAAGAAGGGTATCCGGGGGTCAGGAAAATATTTTGCCGGGATTTAGAATGCTGCCGGGGTCAAATACCTTTTTGATCCCCTTCATCAGGGCAAGTTCCGTGGCCCCCACCTCCTGGGGCAGGTACTTCATCTTGGTGATGCCAACCCCGTGTTCACCGGTGATGGTTCCCCCTAAGGCCAGCGTTTTTTCAAAGAGTTCGTCCACGGCCTTGTGGGCCCGAAGGGTTTGATCGCTGTCCTGTCTGTTGTACATGATATTGCAGTGGATATTGCCGTCCCCGGCATGACCGAAACTGACGACGGTGAGACCGGAACGCCGCTGGATATCCCCGATGGCATCCACCATCTCAGGAATCTTTGATATGGGCACCACAATGTCTTCGTTGATCTTGTGCGGGGCAATTTTATAGAGCACGGGGGAAAGGGATTTTCTGGCCTGCCAGAGGACGGCAGCCTCAGCCTGGTCTTTGGCCGTTATCACAGCCAGTGCCCCTTGGTCCCCGCAGAAGGCCTCAATGGCCGCAGCATCCTTTTCAACGGCATCCTGTGACCCGTCAAGTTCGAGGATGAGCAGGGCGGTGGTTCCGTCGGGGAGTTCAAAAGAAAGCTTATCCCGCACCAACTCCAGGGAAGGATGATCCAGGTATTCCACACATCTGGGTACCACCGCCTGTTTCATCACTTCGGATACGGTCCGTGCCGCCAGTGACATCCGGTCAAAAAAGACGGCCATGGTCTTTACGGCAGCCGGCTTGGGCAACAGCCGCAGCACAATCCGGGTGGCAACGGCAAGGGTCCCTTCGGACCCCACAATGAGACGGGTCAAATCGTAGCCTGCGACCCCTTTGGCGGTACTCACCCCGGTGCTGATAACCTCGCCTGTGGGCACAACGGCCCGAAGCCCCAGCACATAATCCCGGGTTACCCCGTATTTCACGGCCCTGGGCCCGCCGGCACATTCACCGATATTCCCGCCGATGGTGCAAACCGCAGAAGAGGCGGGATCAGGCGGATAAAACAGCCCCTTTTCCTCCACTGCCCTGTGCAGGTCAGCCACCACCACACCGGGTTCGACAACGGCGGTAAAATTTTGCCCGTCAATTTCCAGGATGCGGTTCATCCGGGTCATCACCAGAACAATGCCGCCCTGAACAGGCACGGATCCCCCGGTCATCCCGGAACCGGCCCCCCTGGGCACCACCGGGAATCCATGGGTGTTCGCAAGGGCCATCACCTGGGAAACCTGGGTTTCGGATTCGGGAAAGACAATGGCGTCAGGCATAAAAGAGCGTCCTGCCGCATCATAGGAGTACAGCAGACGCTCTTCTTTATCTGTGGTGAGCCCTTTGGGGCCTAAAATGTTCTGGAGTTCGGATAAATGCTGATAGGATATCGGGACCATTTAGAATTTGCCGGTTTCGATCTTTTTGGACAGATAGTTGATCTGCTCGTAGAGCACCCCTTTTTGTTTCAGTTCCTTTTCCACCGCATTCACCGAATAAATGGCCGTGGCATGGTAGCGTTTGAAACTGGAACCGATTTTTTTAATGGGCTGGTCCGTATACCGTTTTGCCAGGAACATGGCCACCTGCCTGGGTTTGACGATGGCTCGTTTTCTGGATTTGGAAATAATATCCTGTTCCGAGACCGAAAACTCATTGCACACCAGCTTTTTGATCAGGTCGATGGTAACCCGTTTCCGGCTGCGGGTCATGTTCTCAAGTACGCTCTGGGCCAACTCCATATCAATGTTCCGCCCCATGAGCTGTCCCTTGGCCACCACACCGAAAAGGCCGCTTTCAAGCTGGCGGACGTCGTCGCACAGTTCCTGGGCGATGTACTCGTTTACGGAGGTGGGCAGGCGGCACCCCAGGCCTTTGGACTTTTTCTGCAGGATACGCAGGCGGGTGTCGAAATCCGGGGTCCCAATTTCGGTAACCAGCCCCATGTTAAGCCGGGATTTCAGGTTGGGGTTGAGCTTGGGAATGTCATCCGGGCGCTCACACCCTGAAAAAATAATCTTTTTGTCCGCATCCAAAAGATAGTCCAATGTCATGGCCAGTTCCTTCTGGGTGGCGTTTTTACCGGATAAAAAGTGGATATCCTCCAGAATCAGCACATCACATTTTTGACGGTACTTATCCTTGAACCTGTCGATGCAATTGTTCTTCAGGGAAAAGATCATCTCATTGGTAAAATCCTCAGCCGTCACATAGTACACCCGGTTGCTTTGGCTGTTGGCAATAATGTGGTGTCCCACGGCCTGGGAGAGATGGCTTTTGCCAAGCCCTGTTTTGGACAGCAGGTAAATCATGCCGGTGCCGTTGATCCGCCCCTGGGCCAGAGACAGGGATGCGGAATAGGCAAAATTCGAGTTGTCCCCCACAACAAAATCATCAAAGGTGAAATCCTTTTTCAACATCCTGCCGCTGTTAAATGAGGGGTCTATTCCGGGCAGCATGGGCTGAATGGGCTTTGCCGGCTGCGGAATGGCCGCACGTGCGGCAAAGAATCCGTCGGTGGTGTCGCCCTTGGCCTTTTTGGAAGGTGTTTTGGATACGGTCTTTCCCTTGTCCCCCCCGGTTTTGAACTCAACGCGGACCTTACAGCCGAGTCTGGTAAACTCCTGCTCAAATACACTCAGGTAGTTTTCCCTGAGCCGCCTGCTGAAGAATTCGTTGGGGGTTGCCAGGGTGACACTGTCAGAATCATGGTCAAGTAAGGTTACCGGCTCGATCCACATCCGGTAACAATGGTCCGGTACTTTGGTTTTGACTTGAGATTTGACTTCCTTCCAGAACGACTCCATTCGTTATACGCAACCTTCCAATTGTTTAAAAAGTCACACCTT
>MDTD01128393.1_pt1 | contig 18079 bp, 16 predicted proteins | sample 811221 | NCBI WGS metagenome assembly MDTD01 (sample SAMN05326646, study PRJNA326480) | marine metagenome | isolation source: seawater | place: Pacific Ocean: South West | collected 2011 | reverse complement strand
TTTGAAAATAAATTAGCAAAAAAATTTAAATCAAATTTTTCCATTGCAGTAAATTCTGGAACTTCAGCATTACACTGTGCATTGTATGCTCTTGGTGTAAAAAAAGGCGATGAAGTAATTGTACCACCTCTGACATTTTCAGCTACAGCATTTGTAGTAATTTTATTAGGTGCAAAACCTGTATTTGCAGATGTTGATTTAGAAACATTCAATATATGTCCAAAAAGTATTGAGGAAAAAATAACAAAAAAAACTAAAGCAATCATAACAGTTTCAATTTTTGGTTTAATACCAAATATGAGAGAAATTTTAAAAATAAAAAAAAGATATAAGTTAGGATTATTAGAAGATAACGCTGAAACTATTTTTTCAAAATATCATAACAAAATTTCAGGCACATTTGGTGATATATCGATTATGAGTTTTCAAAGATCAAAACATTTAACTATGGGTGATGGAGGCGCAATTTTAACGAATTCAAAAAAATTTTTTTTAAAAGCCAAACAATTTTCTGTTTTAGGTTATAGAGGTTTAAGTAAAAAAAAGATTAATGAAAATATTAAAGATAAATTCCAAAATCCAAATTATAAAAGACATCAAATTGTTGCACCTAATTATAGAATGCCGGAAATAATTGCTGCAGCTGGTATCGCCCAATTAAATAAATTAAATTTTTTAATAAAAAAAAGAATTTTCATTGGTAAAGGCTATCAGAAGATTGCAAAAAAATATCCTTGGATAATATTTCAAAAAATACCAAAAAATTATCAACATTCTTATTGGACATTTGCTTTTTATCTTAAAACTAAAAAAATTAGTTGGTATGAATTTAGAAAGAAATTTCTCGAATTTGGAGGGGATAAATTTTATGCAGCCTGGAAATTATCTTATCAAGAACCAGCACTTATAAATAAATATAAAAATATTAAGTGTAAAAATGCTGAGTTTTTGCAAAAGAAATTAATTTTATTAAAAACAAACTTTATCGAGACAAAAAAAATAAAAAGACAAATAAATATTTTTGAGAAAACGCTTATTTTTTTTAAGAGAAAATATAATTTATGATAATTTAAGTTTTGTTTAAAAAATTAATTTTTGAGATTATAAAATGAATAAATTAGGGTTGGGGACTGCTCAGTTTGGTTCAAATTACGGTATAGCTAATAGCTTTGGTAAGATAAAACTATTTGAAGCAAAAAATATATTTAAATTAGCTGAGGAGTCAAACATTAGTCTAATTGACACTGCAATTGATTATGGAGATAGTGAAAAAATTATTGGTGACATTGGTATAAAAAGATTAAAAGTTGTAACAAAGCTCCCCGATCTTCCAAAAAATTTTTCAGATATTGATTATTGGGTACAAGATAGAGTCAAAACTTCATTAAAAAATCTTGGTATTGAGACACTTTATGGCTTATTACTTCATCGACCTGAAAATCTTTTGGGAAATTCAGGAGAGAAATTAGTGAAAGCACTTTACCAAATTAAGTCCTGTGGCCTGGTCAAAAAAATTGGTATATCAATTTATGATCCAAAAGAATTAGATCAAGTAACGAATTTAATTAAGCTTGACATAATTCAAGCTCCTTTAAATATTATTGATAGACGTCTTGAAAAAAGTGGCTGGTTGTCAAAATTAAATCAGCTTGGCGTAGAGGTACACACCCGATCAACATTCTTACAAGGATTGTTATTGATGCCACGTCGAAAAATTCCATCTAAATTTGATCAATGGGCAGATATTTGGAATAAGTGGCATTTAGAACTATCTAAAAATAACTTAAATGCTGTTGAGGAATGTTTGTTGTACCCAATGTCCCTATCTGAGGTTAATTGTGTGATAGTAGGTGTTGATAATTTAAAACATTTAAAAAATTTAATTGAAATATCAAAAAATAATAAGCCAAGTAAAGATTGGTCATTTATGATTTCAAATGATCCAATGTTAATTAATCCAACTAATTGGAAAAAATTTTGATGTATTAAAATAAAATAAATTTGAATTTGGAGAAATAGAGCTGACTAAAAAGAAATATCATCTTATCACAACATCAAATGAACAAACTTGGAAGTTTGATAGGCCTGTTATATTTTTAGGAGAGTGGTGCCGACTTTATGAGAGGAAGCATATTTGGGAAAAAATGGATGCATTAATTTCAAAACCTTATGGTTTGGAATTATTTAAGAAAGACGATGATTATTTAAAAGTAAGAGAGCTACAGATTAAAATTTTCAAAGATTTTTTCAAAATATTAAACCAACATCATGGAATAAATTATAGTGAAAAATTTTGGACTATCCTTACTGGACATTGGTTTGAATTATATATTAACTTTTTATATAAAACTATTAACACAATTAAAGATTGTATAAATTTATATGATATATCAGGCACAACTATACATATTGATGATCATTATAATTTAGCAACTTTAGATTACAGTTCTGCAATTTCAGCGCTTGAGGATGTTAAATGGAATGATTTTTTAATTTATAGAATACTAACTTTAATGAATAACGATAAATTTCCAATAGAAATTTTAAAAGTAAAAAATAAATTTAATCAAGATACTTTTTTTAAAATTCAAACTATTAAAAAAAGTACTTCAGTAAAAAAAAATTTTTTGGATCTACTAATTAAAAGTTATAGTAAAATTGCAAACAATTTTGTAAAAAATGAAGATGCTTTTATAATAAATACCTACCTTCCGTATAAAGAGGAAATAAAACTTCAATTTGCTTTAGGTCAGTTTCCACAAATAAGGAAAAGAGAATCATTAAAAATAGATTATGAATGTAAAAAAACAACTAGAGAGAAATTAACAAAAAAACTCATTAATAAAACAAGCAATGATTTAGAAGATATTTTGCGAATATTATTATTTGAAAATTTACCTGTTTGTTATTTAGAGGGATTCGAAAAATTAAACGATATTGTTACAAAACTATCTTGGCCAAAATCACCCAAATTTATTTTCACAAGTAATAATTTTCATACTGATGAAATTTTTAAATTATGGACAGGTATTAGAGTTGAAAATGGTGTTAAATATTATATCGGCCAACACGGAAATAATTATTTTACAAAAAAACATTCATTTACCAGAGTTGAAGAAGAAACTTCTGATAAATTTTTTACCTGGGGATGGAATAATGATTTACCAAAATTTGTACCAGCTTTTATTTTTAAAACTGCAGGAAAAAAAAAGGGGGTTTATAGCAGAAATGGTGGCCTTTTATTAATTGAAGAAGCACTAAGTCAAAAATTTTTCACGTGGGATAATTTCAGTAGATTTGAAAATTACTTTAAAAATCAAAAAGAATTTGTAAATAAACTAAATAAATTGCCACGAAAAAAACTTACAATAAGACTTGCACCTCAATATCAAAATAACAAACAGAATGAGAAAAAAAGATGGCTTGATTTTGATAGTTCGCTTAGAATTGATTCTGGTTCAACCGATATTAGATATCTAATTTCAAGAAGTAGACTAGTAGTGCATAGCTATGATTCAACTGGGCTACTTGAGACATTATCTTTAAACGTACCAACACTAGCTTTTTGGCAAGATGAACTAAACCACTTACATGAAAATATTAAACCGCATTATCAAAAACTTGTAGATGTAGGAGTTATACATTTAAATATAGATTCTGTTACCAGTAAAATAAACGATATCTGGGATGACATAGATACTTGGTGGTATCAAGAAAATTTACAAAATGTTATAAAAGAATTTTGTGATAAATTCGCAAAAGATTGCTCAAATCCTTCAAAAAAAATGGCTTCTCTTCTTGTAGAAAAAGAAATTTAAACTATTAAATTTTAATTTGAGTTTTGTTATTTATATTATTGGAATATATTAATCTATAATGAATAAAAAAGTTTATATAGGCCTTTCACTAGATGTAATACATCACGGGCATATAAATTTAATAAACAATGCCAAAAAATATGGTTATTTAATTGTAGGGTTGCTAACCGATACAGCGATTGCAACAAATAAAAAAGTTCCACTACTTAATTATAATCAAAGAAAGAAAATACTTAGTTCATTGAGTGGTGTTGACAAGATTGTTCCCCAAAATGATTGGTGTTATTCATCAAACATACTAAAATATAAGCCCGATATAATGGTTCATGGAGATGATTGGAACAAAGATTTAGGGGGTAAAATTTTAAAAAAAAATTGTTTAATTGCACTTAAAAAAATAGGCTCAAAATTAATCGAAATACCCCATACTAAAAATATTTTTAGTAGCAGCCTTCAAAAAGCATATTTTGAACAATCACAATTATTATCAAGAAATGGAAAATATTTGGAGAGATTGATTAAATCAAAGGATATAACAAGAATATTAGAAGCACATAGCCCACTTTCAGCGTTAATAGCCGAGAATATTTTTTATAAAAATAAAAATGGGCAAAAAACTGAATTTGATGGTTTATGGTCTAGTTCATTAACTGACTCTACTTTAAAAGGAAAACCAGATATTGAAGTTTTAGATTTAAACCAAAGATTATTGAATATAAATGAAATTTTTGATGTAACAACTAAACCACTAATTATGGACATCGATACCGGAGGAAAATTGGAGCATTTTTCAATAAATTGTAAAATAATCGAAAGAAATTCTGTCTCAGCAGTAATCATGGAAGATAAAACTGGATTAAAAAAAAATTCTTTATTTGGAACTGAAGTTGAACAAAAACAAGAAAGTATTAAAAACTTTACAAAAAAAATTACAACAGGAAAAAAATTAACTAATGGAAATCTTATGATTATCTCAAGAATTGAAAGTTTAATACTTGGAAAACCAGTTTCTGATGCACTGAAAAGAGCTGAGAAATACTTATCCGCTGGTTCTGATGGAATAATGATACATAGTAAATCTAATAATCCAAAAGAAATTTTTGAATTTTCTAGGAAATTTAAAAAGCTATTTCCTAATGTGCCACTAGTTTCAGTGCCTTCCAGTTATAATAAAGTAAAAGAAAACCAATTAATCAATGAAGGTTTTAATGTAGTCATTTATGCAAACCACATGTTACGAGCTGCTTATCCTGCTATGGAAAAAGTTGCATTAGAAATTTTGAAATATAAAAGATCTTATGAGTCTGATAAAAATTTATTAAGTATAAAAAAAATCTTAAATCTTATCCCAGGAACAAAGTAACTGTGATAAAAGCAAATAAATTTTTAGATGAATTAAAAAAAAATGATTTAAATTTTTTTTCAGGAGTTCCAGACTCACTTTTAAAAGAATTATGTTTTGCCATAGATAAAAGATTTAAATCTAATCACTATACTGCAGCAAATGAGGGATCAGCGATTGGTATCGGTATAGGTTATCATTTAAAAACAAAGAAAATACCAGTCATTTATTTGCAAAATTCGGGATTGGGTAATGCAATAAATCCATTGATTTCATTAGCTGACACAAAAGTATATAAAATTCCATTATTTTTGATAATTGGTTGGAGAGGAGAACTTAATAAAAAATTTCTAGACGAACCACAACACATTACACAAGGTAAAGAAACTATAAATTTTTTAAAAAATTTAGGAATAAAATACAAAATTATCAACTCAAAAAGTAATATTAAAAGAATAATTAGAGATTTAAAAAAATATTCAATTAAAAAAAAATTACCGGTTTGTGTATTGGTAAAAAAAAATACTTTTAAAGCAGATAAATATAAAAAAAGCAATGAACATAATAAATTCTTTTTAAGAGAGGAGCTATTAGAAGTTTTAGTCAATAAACTACCTAATAATTCTACTGTAGTATCAACTACAGGAATATTATCTAGAGAATTAAATGAAATTTTGAAAAAAAATAAAAAAAAGATAAATAATTTTATGTGCGTAGGTGGAATGGGTCATGCCATATCTATTGCTTCAGGAATTGCAATTAATACAAAAAAAAAAGTTTTTTGTTTTGATGGTGATGGGGCATTGACAATGCACATGGGATCTTTAACGACTAGTGCACTTCAAAACAATATAGTTCATATAGTATTTAATAATAAAGCCCATGAGTCTGTTGGTGGACAAAAAACTTCTGCTGAACATGTCAAATTTCATAAACTTGCTGGTGCTCTAGGCTATAAAACAATTAAATTATGTAAAAATAAAATTGATTTAAAAAAAACCATAACAAAAGGAATTAATAGTAACAAAAGTTTTTTTATTGAAATTTTATGTAAAAAAGGTCACAGAAAAAATATATCTAGGCCAGTAGAAAAAATGCAATTATTAAAAGAAAAGTTTGTTAAAAAATTAAAATAGTATATGAAAAAAAAATTAAATTTAGCAATCATAGGATGTGGAAATATTGCAAAATATCATCTTAAAGCTTTTAATTATCTCGGATTAAAAATTGAACACTGTGCCTCACGATTGAACTCGACAAATGTAAATAAATTTGCAAAAAAATATAATATTCCAAATATTTGGAAGGATCCGATTAAACTCGCTAGATCCTCAAATAATTGGGATGCAATAATTTTGTGCTCTTCAACAAAATCTTTATCCAAAATATTAGATGTTTTGATCATGCAAAAAAAACCAATACTGGTTGAAAAACCAGTATCGATAGGCACCAATTATTTGAAGAAATTTAATTTGACTTACCCTAAATTTGTAAATGTTGCATTTAATAGAAGATATTACAATACAGTTTCAAGAGCTAAAAAATTTATAGAAGATAGTAAAGGTCAAATATTTTGTTGTATGAAATTACCCGAGACATTAAAAAAAAGTGGTAATAAATTTCATAGATTTGATAGAATATATGATAATTCAGTACATGGTATTGATATATTAAGATTTTTGTTTGGAGATTTAAAGATTATTTACAAAACAAAAATTAGATTTAATAATTTTGACTCAGGTAGAGTTGTTTTGTTAAAATCTAAAAAAAATCATCTTTGTAATATTGTTATCAATTCAAATTCACCAGATAATTTTTCATTAGAAATTGAAAATGGTTTGAAAAGGTTTTTACTAAGACCCTTTGAAAAATATGAAATCTATCATGGTATGAAAGTCATGCAACCTAATAAGAAATATCCAATCAAAAGCTATATACCAACAATTATTGAAAGAGATGACGTATTTTCTTTTTTAAATAAAAATAAAGACTTAAAACCTGGATTTTTAGAACAATCTCAGGACTTTTTAAGATTGATTAATAATAAAAAGGTTCAAAGATCTGCAAAGTTATCTGATGCCTTTGAAGCACAAAAATTATTACGAGAAATTATGTTATCATAATTTGTTTATATTCAGAATTATTTTTTTCGTTCCAATGTTCAATAAAAGAATTTAAAATTTTATCATAACATCTAACTGCTAAGTTAAGATCACTAATACAATTTTGTCTTTTATTAATTAAAATTTTATATAATTCTGCAGTTGTCTCACTTTGATATTTCATCTTTCCATATATTATTTCTCCATCTGTGAATTTTGCGATACCTTTGTTGTAATCAATTAGACAAATTTTTTTACTTAATTGGTTAAAAATATTTATTTTGAGTCCGTTATGTTTAATGTCTGACTCTAATTCTAATTTATGATTATTTTGAAAAAAAACTTGTATTCTACCATCTATTTCATAAAACCCTTTTCTTTTTGAATTTTTCCAATCATTTAAATTTGAATTATTCACACTGACAGGATAACAATCAGTCCACATATTTATTAAATCAACATAATGACTGATATTACAAGCTATACCCAAATCTTTTTTAGTTAATAAAACATTTAAAATTTCATTTGAATAATCTCTTTTAATCTTTTTTCCTATTTTCAAGTGCCATTCACAATATCTTCGTGGGAAGTTTATAAATATTTTTTTTGAGGATATTTTTTGAAGTATATTTAAATCTTCTAAAGAATTACAAATTGGTTTCTCAAGTAGGATAAATTCGGTGTTAATTTTGTCTAGAATTATCTGTAATAACTTTACTCTAGCGTCTGCATTTGTAGATATAATAGTAAGATCAAAATTTATATTTTTTATTTTTTCTAAGTTTTTAGTAAATATTAAATTGTTTTTATTTTTTAGATCATCTATTTCATTTTTGAATCTTGATAAATAATCTATAGAATTATCAAATATATAAAAATCATTTTTTTTTTCATTAAGTTTAGAGAGTCCTTGAATATGTCTTAATCCAATATTACCTAATCCGACTATTAAAGATTTCATATTTTTAATAAAGATTCCTTTAGAAATAATTCATAAATTATAAAGAATTTTTTTAATAACATTTTACTACTATACACTTAATTATAATATAAACAAAAAGTCCAACATGCATTTATTTATTTTTTTATTTGATTGGATTTTATAAATGAAGTACTCAATCAAATAAGAAAATTATTTAAATAAATATTAAAAACCAAACAGTGGACTACAGAACATTAAATATTAAGGATGTAAAAAAGATTATATTTGATCAACAATTTACACAATTTCCCTATTTAGATAATTTTAAAAAAAATCCTTATACTTATTTAAAAGCTAGATATTACATGTATCCAAGTGTTTTTCTTGTATATGTTTTGTTAAAATCACGAATAACACCTAACATGGTTACTATTTGTTACTGCTTGTGTGGAATTATTGGTGGTATTTTTTTATCAATACCTAATTTTCAATTCAATATTATTGGTGTTTTTATTTTTTTCAGTAAAGGAATATTAGATTGGACTGATGGCCAATTGGCCCGTATTAAATACAAACCAACATTAACTGGTCATATACTTGATGTTTATGGTGCAATTTTAAATTCTATTGGTTTGACGATTGGATTGGGCTTTTTTGTTTTTCATCAAACAAATTACCAATTTTTAATTTATCTCATAGCAGTAATTGCATTTTTACATAGTGAGGTATTTACCTCTGCTGGAAAAAAAATAATTCTTGAGGATTTAAAAGTAATTTTATCTAAAAATAAAAAAATACCTGATGATTCCAACAAGAATGTTAAAAATGAAAATTCCACAAACAATATTCAAATTAAATATCCAAAGTGGCTAAATATTTTCAAAGATTTTTTTGATGATAGAGCTAGAAGTGTAGATTTTATACTTCTTTTAATTATAATTGATATTTATCTTGACTATAATTTAACTTTTTATATTTTTTTGATTATTTCATTAAGAATTTTTGTAAGATTTATTGCATCATTTTTCTTTGGCGTAAGATCTAGATGGGCTGAACTTTATGTTGAAGAACTTAAGATGAATATTAGATTGAAAAATGACTGATCTTAAAGCATATCTTAAATCAATATACGATAATTGCGTCGAGGATATTTTTTTATCAGGAAGGTCAGGGTATTGGTCTAATCTATCTAAAGTTCATAATAAGGAGTTTTTAGAAATATTAAAAGATAAAGATTGCAAAAGTGCTGTAAAATCTTTTATGCCTAAGTTTGAGGAAATGATCTTTTCATCAAAAAGAGAAGCTGCATTAGAACTTTTAGATCATAATAAAAAAGGTATCTGTATTGATTATGGTGCTATGTGGGGAGTATTATCAGTTGGAATGGCCAAGCGTGGTCATGATGTTATAGCTGTAGATAAAACGCATGATTCACTTAAGTTTCTTAAATTTCGTTCTCAAGAGGAAGGTTTAGACAATATTCATTTAGTACAAGATGATATTAGGGAAATTGAGTTTAAGAATATAGCAGACTATGCAATAGTTAATGGTGTGCTTGAATGGATACCAGAAAAATCAGAAATTATGGTTGATGAATATTTAAGTAATTCCAATTCTAAATCAAAAAAATTAACTGATGAAAATAAATTAAAAAAACCAAGAGAAATGCAATTAGCATTTTTAAAGAAGGTTCATGAAAGTCTAAATCAAGAAGGTCAGCTTTTGTTGGCAATAGAAAATAAACTTTTCTATGGATATCTAATGGGTAAACCAGACCCGCATGTAAATTTAAGATTTACAACTTTTTTACCAAGATTTATATCTAATATTATTTGCAGAATTTTTAAAAAAAAAGATTATAGAACTCACATTTATTCATTTAACGAGTTAAAAATTCTCTTGAAAGAAGCTGGTTTTAAACAAATTGATGATTATTGTTGCTTTCCAATGTATCATTTTCCTTCTCTTGTTGTACCTAATTCTAGAGAGGGAATAAACAAATATGAGATTTATGAGAATAAGGATATAGTTACATGGAAGCAAAATCTTATATTTAAATATTTTGAAATTTTTTTGATGAAATATCTTAAAGCAAGAAATTTTTGTCCAGCAATCATTATAGTAGCCAAAAAGTGAAATATATCAAAGGAGTTCATAGACATGGATCAGAAACCTTTTTAATTGTCTCTAATAATCAACAAAGTTTAGAACCCAATAGTATTATTAAAACATCAACAACAAAAAGTGGAATTAATTCAATAATTTCAGAATACAAAGGTATTGAATGGTACAATCACTTAAGTAAAAATAAAATTGTTTGTAATTTTGATATAAAAACAAAGACTTACTATAGAATTGAAATAAAACTTAATAAAGGTTTTTTTAACATAACCACAAACACTTCTTATCAAAAAATAAAAAAATATTTAGACTTAACAATAAAACATTATGTTGAAATATGGCATGGTTTTAAAAATAAGTCGCATTCTCCATTTCATGGAGATTTATCATTAGTTGGTAATGTAATGTTTAATGATGTTGATGAGGTTTTATTTGTTGATTGGGAGCAGTTTGATAATAGTCTCAAAATGCCAACTGGCTTAGATATAATGATGATAATTATCGAAAATGTTTGGTATGAAACATTAAAAGCAAACCAGATATCTAAAGATGTTCTTAAACATGTAAAAAATTCAATAGAAAATTTGATAAAAGCTCAATTACTATCTCCACTATTGCAAAAAAAACCAGCTCAAAGTAGTTTAAATTTTATTAATGATAATATTGAAATTTGGAGAGGTCAGCATTACAAATTACCAGTTCTTAAAATGCCAAAAAAATATATTATAGAAATTGATAATGCTATTACAAATTAATATTAGAACATATCTATACTTATAAAATAGTCAATGTATAGTTCAATTTACTTGTTAAAGTTGAGTACAAAAACTAAAAAATTTGAAAGTCACTTTTTAAACAAAATTTTCTGTTTATTAAAACCTTAAAAAATAAATTTTATTTATGAAAGTATTAATTTTATGTGGAGGACTTGGCACAAGGTTAGCAGAAGAAACTGCTCTAAAACCTAAACCAATGGTTCAAATTGGTCAAAAACCAATATTATGGCATTTGATAAAATACTTTAAATATTATGGTTTGAGTGATTTTGTTTTAGCTACTGGTTATAAATCAAACGTAATAAAAGATTATTTTAAAAAAAATAAAATTCATAATTGTAACGTAAAAGTATGTTTTACAGGTAAAGATACTTTAACTGGAGGTCGTATATTAAGGTTAAAAAAAATAATAGGAGATAATGATTTCTTTGTAACTTATGGAGACGGGGTGAGCGACGTAAACATTAGAGAGTTAATCAAATTTCACAATAAACACAAAGGTATAGTAACTTTGACAGCAGTAAGACCACCAGTAAGATTCGGAGAGATTAAAATCTCTAGAAAAAGTAAAGTTTTTAGTTTTAAAGAAAAACCTCAGGCAACACACAACTGGATAAATGGTGGCTTTTTTATCATGAGAAAAGAGGTGTTTAAATATATAAAAGATGACAACACAATTTTAGAAAAAAAAACTTTTGAAAAACTCACAAAAAATAAAAAGCTTTATGCTTATAAACACTATAAATTCTGGCAGTGTATGGATACTTTAAGAGAAAAAAAGTATTTGAACAAAATTTGGTCAAATGGAAATGCCCCATGGAAAAAATGGTAAATAAATTTTATAAAAATAAAAAAATTCTTGTCACCGGGGCCACAGGATTTAAAGGTTCCTGGTTATGTTTATGGTTAAATGAAATAGGAGCTAAAGTTTATGGTATAGGTTATTCACCAAATAAAAATAAAAATTTATTTTATAAATTAAGATTAAATGAAAAAATTAAATATTCTTTGATCGATATAAGAAACTTAAAAAAATTAAAAAAAGTTATTAAAAGTTTTAAACCTGAAATAGTTTTTCATATGGCCGCACAACCACTTATAATTAAAGGTTACACAGATCCATTCGATACTTACACCATTAATAGTAATGGAACGTTAAATATACTACAAATCTTAAAATCAGATAAAATAATTAAATCTATTGTTTGTATTACCTCTGATAAATGTTACAAAAGTAACAATTCAATTAAAGGATTTGTTGAAGAAGATAGTTTGGGAGGAGAAGATCCTTACAGTGGTTCAAAAGCCTGCGCTGAAATAATTTCTAATACTTATTATCAAAGTTTTTTTAAAAACAAAAAAAAATGTGGTTTAGCAACTGTAAGGGCAGGAAACGTTATAGGAGGTGGAGATTGGTCAGAGAATAGATTAATACCTGATTGTATTAAATCAATAAATTCTAATAAAACGATCGTATTAAGAAATCCATATTTTAATAGACCATGGCAACATGTTTTAGAACCACTTCATGGATATTTAATTCTAGCAAAAAAATTATATGAAAATCCACTTAAATTTTCTAGTGGTTGGAATTTTGGATCAGAAAAAAATACTGTTACAGATGTAGTAACGGTTGTAAAAAAAATTATAAAAATTTGGGGAAAAGGTAAATTAAAATTTACAAAAAGAAATAAGTATTATGAGCAAAAAAATTTACAACTTAATATTAGCAAAGCTAAGAAAAAGCTTTCGTGGAAACCAAAACTTTCGATCTTTGATAGCATCAACTTTACCGTTGAATGGTATAAACAAACTTTAATACATAAAAAAAATCCGTATACCGTCACCAAAAATCAAATAAAAGAATTTTTAAACCTTTGATGTATAAAATTTATAAAAATAAAATTTTCAAAACTAAAATTGGAGAATTAATAAAGTTTGCTAACAAAGAAAGTATTTTTTTTAAAAAATTTGGCGAGATATATTTTAATAATATTAGGATTTCTGAAAAAAAAAACGATTGGATTCTTCATAAAAGGTATCATTGTGTTTTTTTAGTAATAAGTGGCAAAGTTAAGTTTACAATAAAATCAAAAAAAAAAATTAAAAATCTAAATTTAGATAACAAAATTATTTTAAAAATTAGTCCAGGCACATGGTTTAAATTTTCATCAATAACAAAAAATGCATTGTTTGTAAATTTAATTGATGGTGTACATGATCCTAAAGAAACCGAACGGGAAAATATAAATTAATCGTGAGTGTTAAATTTTCCATTGTGATGCCTAATTATAATTCTAATTATCTTAAAAGAGCCATAAAATCTGTGATTAATCAAACTCATAAAAATTGGGAACTCATAATAATTGATAATTATTCAACAAATTTTCCTGAAAAAATTATTAATGAATTTAAGGATTATGAGATTAGTTTTTTTAAATTTAGGAATAACAATAATATAGGAAAATCAAGAAATTTCGGTATAAATAAATCCAAATTCGATTGGATAGCATTTTTAGACGCTGATGATGTATGGGAAAATGAAAAATTATCAAGAGTAAACGAGATTATTAATACTACAAATTCAGATATGATTTATCATGGCATGTATTATCTGCCTAAAAAATTTGGTCTTATAAAAAAAATAATTAAAGATAAAAGTTATAAGATAAAAGAGCCTATTTATGAAAATCTTTTAAAAAATGGAAACCCAATTGCAAATTCAAGTGTTGTAGTTAGGAAGGATAAATTAATTGAAATTGGAATGATTTCTGAACTTGATAACAAATTTTCATGGGAAGATTATGAATGTTGGATACGTCTATCATCTAAAAAATATAAATTTTACTTTATAAATGAGATTTTAGGATATTGCTGGATAGGAAAGGGTAGAGTTAGTAATAGCTATCAATCTTATAAAAATTGTAAAAATTTTATGAAGTCTTATAGAAAGGAATTGGTAAAAGTTTTTAAGTTTAAAAAAAGACCTGATTGGATTTGCAGAACTTACTTTAATTTTTTCTATGAAAATAAAAATTATCTCAGGGCTTATAATTTCATAAAAGAAAATAAAGAATTCAAAATTACAACTTTCTTAAAAACATTATTTTTAATATTTAATATATGGTTTTTAAGGACTATTAAAAAAAATTTATATCTAACCTTTAATTATTTTAAAAAATTATTTAATAAGGTAATTATTTGTGAACTTGTAAATGATAAAGTTAGAAAAATAGAAAATTTCGGAAATTTAGGAAATTTTCAATTTCAAATTTTTGGTGAATATAAAAAATTTAGAAATTGTAATAACTTCTTTTACTCATTTAATAATAAAATTTTTTTTGAGAGATTTAGAAAAAGACATGAATTATTAACTTTAGTAGATATTAATTCAAAAAAAGTAGTTTGTTATGGATGGTGTTCAAATGATGCTGTACATACTATAGATGAGGTAAACAAAAAGATACATCTTAAAAAAGGAAATGTTTTATATGACTTTTTTACATTAGATGAATATAGAAATAAAAAGCTATACAAATTATTATTATATCAAATATCTTTAAATTTAGAAAAACCATTGTATATTTACAGTTTATCTAAAAATAAAAAAAGTTTAAAGGCAATAACAAAGACTGGTTTTCTTCCAATAAGAAATCTTAATATTTTTTCAAATGACTTCCTACAAAAATTACATTAATAGACTTTTAAATATTTCTTTAATAAAAAAAATTTTTGAGAATTTAAGGAGAAACTTCGTCATCTTATATTATCATGGAGTTATTTCTGATGAAGAATTTAAAAATTTAAAAGGTCCAAATAAACATTTATTCGTCTCAAAGACTAATTTTATTGATCAAATGAATTTCTTAAAAGAAAATGGAATAGAAGTAATTTCGTTAGATGAACTTTATAAACAGAATTTCAAACCAAAAAAATTCTCTATAATAATAACTTTTGATGATGGTTATAAAGATAATTTCAAAATTGTTTATCCTATTTTAAAAAATTATGAATTTCCATTTATAATATATCTAATTCCAAAAATTCTAAGTGAAATGCCATGGGTTTGGTGGCTAGAATTATGGTCTCAATTAGAAAATAAAAATGAAATTTTTTTTAAAAATAAAAAAATTGATATTCATAATGAAAAATTAAAAATAAATTTTTTTTTACAATTAAAAAAAAAGATGAAGCTTTTAAAAATTGAAGAACAAAAAAATGAATTAATAAAGATATTTAATATACAAAAAATTTCAGATATGAGTGAATTTTTTATGGATATAAATGAAGTTAAAAAAATTGTTAAAGATAAACTTGTAAGTATTGGTTCTCATTCAAATGATCATTTATGTTTAAAAAATTTTAGTAAAAATGAAGTATATAACCAAATAGATATTAGTAAAAAATATCTAGAGAAAATTCTGAACATTAAGATAAAACATTTTTCTTATCCATATGGTCAAAATCAAGACATATCTTTTTATGAACATGATTTTTTAAAAGAACTTGAATATAATACAAGTGTTACAACATTAGATTATTCTTACAAACCTTTAAATAGATTTTATTTAACCAGATGTCCGATTGGACCAAATGTTAAAAAAAAAGATTTTGAGAGAAAATTATTAGGAATTGATATGATTTTAAGAAAAATTTTTTTTCGGTAATGTATACTTTTAAGATACAAACTTTTGATAGTTCAGAAATAGAGGGAATAATAAATAATCTAGAACCAATTAACAAAAATTTTTTTTATAATTCTGAATGGTTGAGGTCATTTCAACAGGATAAACATAAAGCGCAGAATCACTACTGTGTAGAAATCTATTATAAAAATAAAATTTTAATGATTTTATTTTTTCAAGTACAAACGAAATACTCACTTAAAATACTAACCTGGTTGTTCATGGATGAAATGAATTTAGCAACTCCATTGCTAATGCAGAAGCATGATTATATAAAGCAGGACTTTATTGAAATTTTAGAAAAAATTTTCGATTATTTCAAAATTGATATTATCTCTTTGGATAAAAATCCTAATTTTATAAATAAGATGATCAATCCTTTAAGTTTTTATAAAAATTTTAGCTCAGGAAAAATTCCAATAATTAATCTAAACAAAATTTCCTGGAATGATTATTATGAGACAGTATCTAATGCCAAGACACGCCAGACAGACAGGAGAAAAGAAAAATTATTATTACAAAGGGGAGAATTAAGATTTATTATAGCAGACAGTATTTCTGATAGAGAAAAAATATTCGATTTTACTATAAAAAATAAAGTTCTATTTTTAAAAAAAAGAGGCCTAGACTACCAAAAATTTCAAAAAATTTATTTAAAGTTGTTTAATCAAATTAAAAAAAATCCTAAATATGTTTGTTCAATGCTTAAATTAGACAATCAAATTATTTCATCAATTGTTAGTAGATTAGATGATGATTATTTTTATTACCTTGTGCCATGTACTATAGAGAATGATTTTTTAAAATATTCACCAGGCAGACTTTTATTAAAAAAACAAATAGAGTGGTGTGTAGCAAATAATATAAATAAAATTGATTTAGGACCAGGTGAATTCAAATACAAAAAGCAATGGTCAAACAAAATAGAAAGAAATTTTAAAATATTAGAACCAAAAAGTTTTTTAGGAAATATATTTTTTATATTATATAAACTCAAAAACTTTTTTAATTGATAAAATGACAATTATTTATTTGACTGATAGTTATAAAGGTGGTGCAAACAATTTCCTAGAACAAAATATTAAATACAATTTATCCAAAAAAAAAAAAGTAGTAGTAATAAATAATAATTACTTAGAAACTTTTCCCAATATTAAAAAAGATAAGAATTTAAAATATTATAATTTAGATATATTTGACGATAAAAAAAAAATAAAAAAGTTAATAAAATCATTTAATAAAAATAATAATATATTTTTTTTTACGAATTATGCAATTTTAGTTTATTATTTTTTTTCATTTTTAAATTTAGAAAAAAATAGAAACAAATTTGCTATTGCCCTTCATAGCGGTGTATTCAATTATAATTTAAAAACAATTTTGGGTATATTTTTATTTTCAATATTTGCATTAAGATTAGATTATATAATTTTTGGATCCAATTCTTCAAAACAATGGTGGTTAAGCTTTTTCCCTTGGTTTAATAAAATAAATAATAAGATAATTTTTAATGGAGTAGAAAAAAGGAATGTTAAAAAAAGAAAAAAAAAAATTTTTAAAATAAGTTTTATTGGAAGATTAGAACATGAAAATGATCCAGAATTGTTTTTAAATTTATACCAAATTAACAAAAATAAAAAAAATATGCAGTTTAATATATTTGGGGATGGAAGCTTAAAGAAAAAATTTCAAAATAAATTTGCAGAAGTAAAATTTTGGGGGTGGTCAAAACAAAAAAAGATATATTTAAACACCGACATATGCGTTATTACTTCTCCAATAAATAATTTTCCTTATGTAGCACTAGAATCAAATTCTTATGGAATACCAGTATTAACAGCAGCAAGAGGTGATATAAGAAAAATTGTAAAAAATAATTATAGCGGGTATATACTAAAAGAGAGGACAGTTGAAAATTTTGATTTTTTTTTAAGGAAAACAATAAATAATTATAAGAAATTATCAAAAAATTCATTTGAGAATGCAAAAAAATATGAGGTAAATAAATCGTGTCAAAAAATTTGGAGATATTTAGAAATTGATAACTATAATTCTAGGTAAAAGAAGTTATTTATCTCAAAGATTAAAATCACAGATTGTTTCATCAAAGATATTTAATTTTAAAGAATTCAAGGACTTTAACATTTATAATGAGGAAAAATTTAATTTAATAATCAATAGTTTTTATCCTACTTCAAAATTAAACAAAATCGAATCATTTAATGATTTTTTAAAACAAAGCATTGGTAATTTAAGTGATATTTTAGATATTATTAATAAAAAAAAAATTAATAAAATACTTTATTCAAGTAG
>MDTD01184751.1_pt1 | contig 18082 bp, 20 predicted proteins | sample 811221 | NCBI WGS metagenome assembly MDTD01 (sample SAMN05326646, study PRJNA326480) | marine metagenome | isolation source: seawater | place: Pacific Ocean: South West | collected 2011 | reverse complement strand
CCTTTTTTATATTCGGGATGTCCAGCGCAAATAGAATTTAATTGTCTAAAATTTTTAATATTTTCTAAGGAAATACTTTTATAACCGCAAAGATAAAGTAAGGAGTAAAGTAACATCGAACCATGACCTGCGGATAAAATAAATCTATCTCTATTAATCCACTCAGGATTTTTTGGATTAAACCTCAGGTGGTATTTGAATAGCACGGTTGCTACATCGGACATACCCATTGGCATTCCTGGGTGACCCGAGTTAGCTTTTTGCACAGCGTCAATTGATAAAAATCTAATTGCGTTGGATAATTGATTAAAATTTACAGTCACTTTTAATTACCTATATAGACTTAAACTAACTATATCAATATTATGATTATGGTATAAATCTTTATGAGCAGTTTTGAAAAGAAAGAACAAAATTTAAACCAACTTATTGATAAATTAAATTCACTATCTTTAAGTTATACACAGCCAAATTACGAGTTAGAAAAAATTAAAACCGAAAAAAAAGAACTATTCAATCAAAAAAAAGAAATTGAAAAAAAAAATGAAGAACTAATGAGAGAGCATAAATATTTGAAAGAAAAAATAAAAAAACTCCAATTAGAGGCAAACAAAAGATCTGAGCTGGAAGATAAATTTAATCAAGATATTGAAGAATTAAGTCAAGAGACAGAAAATTTAGTTAACGAGATAGACAAATGGCAAATGTAAACATAAAATTTAATAACAAAGATTATTTACTTTCATGCGATGATGGACAAGAAGAGTCGCTGAAAAAATTAACAAAGTTTTTAGATAAAAAGTATTCAGAATTAAAAAATAAATTAGGTAATATTGGAGAAAATAAGCTTTTACTAATTACCACGATTAAATTAATCGATGAATATTTTAATTTAAAACAAAAAGTAGCTGATCAAAAAAAAAAATTAGATGAGATTTCTAATAAATTTAAAGAAATTAGGTCTTTAGCAATTAAGTATAAAGATGGAAAAGATATTGAAATTAGTAATCTAAATAAAGAACTGGATAATTTCAAAAAAACAATTGAAAAAAATAACTCTTTATATGAGTCAATGCTTGATAAAACTACTCAATCACTGGAAAAAATAATCTCAAATACAGAGTCGCTGTCTAAAATACAGTAGATGCAGCAAAAAATATTATTAAGAAAAAAGTATTTAAACTTAAGAAAAAAAAAATACTATGATGTAAGTAAGAGTTTTTTCTTACCTTTCTTGAAATTAATTCAATCGAATTTTAAAAAACAATTATTTAAGATAGCCTTGTATTACCCTTCTAATTATGAGCTAAATGTTTTAAAACTTTTTGAATTTAATAAAATTTTAATACAGGATACTTTACTTCCTGTTATTGATAAAAATAATATTATGACTTTCTTCCCGTGGAAAAAGAACGATATATTATTTGTTAATAAATTTGGAATATTGGAGCCAGCAAAAACTCAAGCCAAAGTGCCTGATGTCATTTTAGTGCCTATATTAGCTTTTGACGAAAATAAATATAGGTTGGGGTACGGTAAAGGGTTTTATGATCGTTATCTTAATAAATATTTAAAACAATTTAATAATATTTTAACGGTTGGTGTTGCTTTTTCATTTCAAAAATATAATAAACTTCCGATAAATCAAAATGATGTGAAACTAGATTTTATAATCACAGAAAAAGGAATTTATTAATGAATTTTTTAATCTTGGGAGATATCATGGGGGCCTCAGGTAGAAAAGTTTTAACTCATAAGCTACCAAATTTAATTAGAACCAATAAAATTGACTTTGTAATTGTTAATGGTGAAAATGCTTCAGATGATGGTCGAGGAATTACTAAAGAAATAACAGAAGAGTTTTTTAAAATTGGTGTTGATGTAATCACGTCTGGAAATCATATTTGGGATAAAAAAGAAACAATCGATTTTATTGAAAAAGAAAATAGACTTTTGAGACCAGCAAATCTTGCAAATGGTTCCCCGGGTAGAGGATATAAAATATACTTTTCAAAAGATAAAAAATTCAAAATTGGTGTCGTAAATCTTATGGGAAATATTTTCATGCGAAAAACAGAAGATGTTTTTAAAACGGCTAATGAAATTTGCAAAAAAATGAAATTGAAAAGAGATGTAGATTTTTTATTTGTAGATTTTCATGGTGAAATCACAAGTGAAAAAATGGCAGCGGGTCATTTTTTTGACGGCCAAGCAACTTGTGTTGTTGGTACACATACACATGTCCCTACTGCTGATACTCGTATTTTAGAGGGCGGAACAGCTTATCAAACAGATATAGGCATGTGTGGAGATTATAATTCTGTTATTGGAATGAACAAAGAAAATTCAATTAAAAGATTCTTAAAAGAAAAAGATGCAATAGTTCATTTTCCAGCTGAAGGGGAAGGAACTTTATCTGGAGTTATCGTTGAAACAAATAATGAAACCGGCTTAGCAATTAAAATTACCAGATTAATAGACGGTGGAAGTTTAGTTAATTAGTTATGGCAGGGCACTCACATTGGGCAGGTATCAAACATAAAAAAGGCAGAGCCGATAAAGAGAGATCTAAAATCTTTTCTAAATTATCAAGAGAGATAACTGTTGCAGCAAAGTTAGGAGATAAAGATCCTGACATGAATCCGAGATTGAGAACAGCAATACAGGCAGCAAAACAAGCCAACATGCCTAAAGATAATATCTCAAGAGCTATCAGCAAATCACAAATCAGTGGAGACAAAAATTATGAGAGTTTAAGATATGAGGGATTTGGACCATCTAATATTGCTTTAATAATTGAGACACTCACCGACAATAAAAATAGATCCGCCTCAAGCATAAGAAGTGTGTTGCAAAAAAATGGGGGGAGATTAGGAGAAACAGGGTCAACTACTCATATGTTTACTAATTGTGGAATCATTCACGTTGAAAAAAATAAAATTAAAGAAGATGAAATATTTGAAATTGCAATAAATTCTGGAGCAAAAGATTGCTTAAATTTAGATAAAATTTTTGAAGTAATAACTAATAAAGAAGATTTCTATAAAATAAAAACTGAGCTTGAAAAAAAGATTAAATCATTCAATTATTCCTCAATTGAATGGAGACCTCTTAATTATATAGACTTGTCAAAAGATAAGTGTGAAGAATTATTAGAAGTTCTATCTGCTTTAGAGGAACTAGATGATGTTCAGAACATTTTTACTAACGCTAACCTCAAAAATTTACAATAATGAAGATAATTGGAATAGATCCTGGTTTGAGTGGAGCAATAGCTATTCTAGAAAACAATAAAGTATTAAATCTGTTTGATATACCTGTGATGTCGGAGGGAAAAAAAAACAAGAGGCAATTAAACAGCGCATTGCTTGTTAGTCTATTAAAAGAAAATATTAAAAATGATGAAGAGGTGGCAGTTGCCGTCGAACAAGTAAATGCTATGCCAGGTCAAGGGGTCACAAGTATGTTTAATTTTGGCCAAACTTTCGGTGCGATTAAAGGTATATGTGCTGCTCTTGATTTACCAATTTTTTTTGTGCGACCCTCTAAATGGAAAAAACATTTTGAATTAATTAATTCCTCTAAAGATTCAAGCCGAACGAAAGCTATTGAAATGTATCCAAAATTGTCAAACCAATTATCAAAAAAAAAAGATGTTAATAAATCTGACGCTATATTGATTGCAAGATTTTTCAGTGAAACAAGATTATCTGAAGAAAATTTAACATAAATTAACTAATGGCGCCAAATTCATGACACAATCTAAAAGTAATCAACCAATATGGAACAAGATATAGCAGCTCAAGTTGTAGGATTAGGTGGAGCTACAGACTTCACCTTGTGGAAGCTATTTTTACGAGCTGATTTTGTTGTGAAATTCGTAATCATATTATTAATTGCTTGCTCAATTTTTTCATGGGCATTAATTTTTGATAAATTTAAATTATTTAAAAAAATAAATGTATCTATTATAGATTTTGAAAAGAAATTTTGGAAAGCGAAATCTGCAGAAAGTTTTAATAATAGCTTACCATCAAATTCTAACGACCCCGCAATACTGATTTTTAAGACAGCAATGGCTGAACTAATAAAAACAAAGAGACAATCTTCTGCAGTTCAAGCTGCTAGAGTTGGTAGAGTTTTAGAAATTGCTACAGATAACGAAATGAAAAAGGTAGAAAAAAATTTTACATTTCTTGCAACTGTTGGTTCTACAGCACCTTTCATTGGTTTATTCGGCACAGTTTGGGGAATAATGAATTCTTTCCAATCTATAGCAATATCTCGAAATACAAGCTTAGCCATCGTAGCACCAGGAATAGCCGAAGCTTTATTTGCAACAGCATTAGGCTTACTCGCCGCTATACCTGCAGTTGTAGCTTATAACAAATTTAATAGTGACACCCAAAAATATTTCTCAAAAATTGAAAATTTTTCTAAGAGATTCTTATCAATAATTTAGTAATGGCATTTAAATTTAACCGCTCAAAAAAAGAACCAATGAGTGAGATAAATGTTACACCATTTGTTGATGTAATGTTGGTTCTTTTAATAATTTTTATGGTTACTGCTCCTTTGTTAACTGTTGGTGTACAAGTTGATTTACCAGAGTCAGCGGCAGACTCTTTACCAGATGATCAAGAACCCTTAACATTAAGTATTAATTCAAAAGGAGAAATTTATATTCAAGAGCATCAAGTTACTTATCAAAAAATGATACCAAAACTGTTAGCAATTGCAAAAAATAGAACCGATACAAGAATTTATGTAAGGGGAGATAAAAATATAAATTATGGACGAGTCTTAGAAGTTATGGGAACTTTGTCTGGTGCTGGTTTTTCTAAGGTAGCATTAATTTCTGAACCTTATAAGAATTGAGATGATTTATGCTAAGAAGTTTAATTTACTCAATAACTTTTCATTCTTTATTAGTTTTTTTAACTATTTTAAGCTTACCTTTTATGCTTAGAGAGCCAATTGATTTACCTCCAATAGTTTCAGTAGAGCTTATTCAGATTTCAGATAAAACAAGTATCCCATATGCCCCAAAAGCTAGAAAAATTATCGAAGAAACTAAGAAAAAAGAGGAGAAGAGGTTAGTGTCAGAACAAGCACCACCTGCTGCAAAAGCAAAAGAAAAACCAGACAGAATTCCACTCCCAAATGAAAACAAGGAAGAAAAAGAATTGATTAAAAAAAAGCAAAATCCAGAGGAAATAAAGCCACAAATTAGACAAGCATCGGAATTTGAGAAAAAAGAGTTAATAGATACTAATCAAATAGCTGCATTGATCGATAAAGCAAAAGAAGAAGAGGCAATAAAACAAAAAAAAGCTGATAAAGTAACACAAAGTAGTAAAAAAAATTCTTTTGCTACTGGTCTTACTCTTTCCCAAGAGGACGCTTTAAGAGCGCAAATTTTTGGTTGTTGGAGTGTACCTCTTGGATTACCATACGACGAAGATTTACTTGTTAGAATTAAACTACAATTAAAAAAAGACGGCACTATAATGAAATCAGAAATTTTAGATCATCAAAGAATGAATAAACCTGGACAAAAATTTTACAAAGTTTTAGCTGAAAGTGCCTTAAGGGCAGTTAGATTGTGCCAACCACTAAAAGTTCCACCAACTGGGTATGATAAATGGAAAAATTTACAATTAAACTTCAATCCAACAGAAATGTTAAAAGGCTAAAATGAGAAGACTTTTAATTATATTATTTATTAATTATTTATTCATAACTAAATCTTTTGCTTTGATAGAAATCGATATTACAAGAGGAAATCTAGATCCTTTGCCAATAGCAATTTCACCTTTACATGTTGATACAAAATCTCAAAGCTTTGAGGGTTTAAAAGTTAAAACGTTGGGAGATAACATTTCAAAAATTATTGAGGATAATTTTAGATCCACAGGATTATTTAATCCCTTAAAAAAAGATGCATTTGTTCAAAAGCCTGATATTGCACATTTGAAACCAAGGTTTGAGGATTGGAGATTAATAAAAGCTCAAGCACTTGTAACTGGCAAACTTTTAGTAAAAGATGGAAAATTAAAAGTTGAATTTAGACTTTGGGATTTAGCAGCAGCAAAAGAAATGACTGCCCTAGCTTTTACTACTACTCCATCTAACTGGAGAAGGGTCGCTCATATTATTTCAGATAAAATTTACGAGAGACTTACAGGGGAGGAGGGTTATTTTGATACGAGAATAATTTATGTATCGGAGAGCGGTCCAAAAAACCAAAGAGTAAAAAAGCTAGCTATAATGGATCAAGATGGAGCTAATACAAAGTATTTGACTTTAGGAAACGAATTAGTTTTAACACCGAGATTTAATCCAACAAATCAGATGGTCACTTATATGTCATATTTTAGAAATATGCCTAGAGTATATTTGCTAGATATAGAAACTGGTACTCAAGAGGTGGTTGGTAATTTTCCTGGAATGACTTTTGCACCAAGATTTTCTCCTGATGGGAAAAAAATAGTCATGAGTTTTGCAAAAAATGGCAATTCAGATATTTATACTATGGATTTAGGTACACGTTTAGTTGAGAGAATTACTGATCACTCTTCAATTGATACTTCACCATCATTTTCACCGGATGGAAAATTTATTGCTTTCAACTCTGATAGAAGCGGTCTTCAACAAATTTATGTAATGCGAAGTGATGGATCAGGAGTTAAGCGGGTAACTTTTGGAAATGGTATTTATGGGACACCAGTGTGGTCTCCTAGGGGAGATTTGATTGCATTTACAAAAATGCGAAAAGGAAAATTCTATATTGGAGTGATGAGGACTGATGGAACCGGTGAAAGATTGCTTACTGAAAATTACTACCAGGAGGCACCTTCATGGTCGCCAAATGGAAGAGTATTGGTTTTTTATAGAGAGACAAAAGCTGGATCAAAGGGTGAAGGTTTTACTGCTAAATTATGGTCGATTGATATAACTGGATATAACGAAAGAAGGCTTAAAACTGAAACAGATGCCTCAGACCCATCTTGGTCCTCTCTTTTATCAAAATAAGGGAGTATTTTATGTAAAATACACTTGAATAACATTCAATAATTTGAAATAAACCACAATAACAAACCCAGGGGAAAAAATGATATTTAATAAGAGTTTAAAAAATATATTACTAGTAATCTTTGCCACTTTAATTTTAAGTGCATGTTCTACTGCTAAAAAATCAGGAAATATAGATGGTGATGTATATACTGGAAAAGAAACAGTCGAATACTTAGCATCAGGTGTTCCTGACAGAATATTTTTTGCAACAAATAAGTCATCTTTAACAACAGCTTCTAGAGCGACGCTAAGAAAGCAAGCAACATATTTAAGAAAAAATAAAAACCTTAATGTAACAATTGAAGGTCATGCTGACGAAAGAGGAACTCGAGAATATAACTTAGCTTTAGGTGAAAGACGAGCTAATGCTGCAAGAGACTATTTAATGACTTATGGAATTTCTGGTAAAAGACTTTCTGTAATTAGTTACGGTAAGGAGAAACCTGTTAATCCAGCTTCAACACCATTAGCGTGGTCACAAAACAGAAGATCAGTAACAGTTAAAGTAAACTAATTAATCTTTACAATATCAAGACCCCTTAATACTAAATATTGAGGGGTCTTTTTTTTGCCATTATATAAAATTAATAATTAAGAATGTTTAAACGACTCAAAATAAATATATTTTTTTTGGTAATAGCATTTAGCTTTTCTATAAACAATGTTTTTGCTGAAGAAGAGGAAATATATTTAAAATCAATTTCTGATCAGATACAAGTAATTACAAAAGATCTTAAAACTTTAGAAAAAGCTGTTTATGAGAAGTCAGACATAGTTTCTTTAAAACCCACTAACTCAATCAAGTCAGATGGACTAAATGAGGATATCATGACTAAACATCTTTTAAAATTAAATGAGATAGAAAACCAATTTAGAGAATTAACTAATAAATTTGAAGAAGTTAATTTTAAATTAGATAAGTTATCTACTCGCGTTACAAAAATTCAATCAGACACTCAATTAAGATTTTCAGACATTGAAAGCGGTTCTAATAACTTAGCAAAAAAAAATCAAGCAGCTCTTCCTGGTTCAAGTAAACCCCAAGATTTTGGAGCAGCACCAGGATATCAAACTAACAACTTACCTAAAGAACAATCAATCAATTCAGTTGAAAGCGCCCAAACAGTAATTTCAGAAGAACCAGAAAAAAGGGATTCTTTATTGCCTGATAAATCTGCTGAAGAACAATATGACTTTGCGGTGAGTTTTATGAAAATCGGAGATTATGAAACCGCAGAATTTGCCTTAAGAGAATTTATAGATAAAAATAAAGACCATGATTTAGCGGGAAGTGCGCAATACTGGTATGGAGAAACTTTTAGAATAAGACAATTATATTCTGATGCTGCAACGGCTTATCTCGATGGTTATCAGAATTATCCTAAAAGTAAAAAGGCTCCAGATAATCTTTTAAAGTTAGGAATTACTATGGTTCAATTAGGTGAAAAAGATCAAGGTTGTAAAATGATTTCAGGATTAAAAAAAGAATACCCAAAAGCTAGTAAGTCTGTGTTACAAAAAGCTCTATATGAGCAAAAAAAATTCAAGTGTAAATCTTAAAAACGGGTTTAAAAATTTTAAAGATTTATCAATTATTTTTAATAAGTTTAGAGAAAAACTAGATTCATTAAATAAAAAGAGGTATTTAGTTGCCGTATCAGGTGGTCCTGATAGTCTAGCACTAACCGCGCTAACTAAAGCATATAGCAATTTTAAAAAAACAGAATTTCACTATATTTTAATAAATCATAATATTAGAAAAAATTCTCATCAAGAGGGAAAAATAGTCAAAAAATTATTAAAAAAAAAAAAAATAAACCTTAAAATCATTTTAAACAAAAACAAGATAAAAAAAAATGTTCAGGCAGAAGCTAGAAATGCTAGATACGAATTTCTGGTCAAATATTGTATTAAACACAGAATAAAAATAATCCTTACCGCCCATAACTTAGAGGATCAGGTAGAGACTTTTTTTATAAGACTTTCTAGAGGAAGCGGCTTGAAAGGCCTTTCTTCAATGAAAACTTTAAATGAAATTAATAGAGGTGTACATTTATTTAGACCTGTTCTTGATATAAAAAAAAAATATCTAATAAAGATTTCAAAAAATATTTTTGGTAACTACATTAAAGATCCATCAAATAATGATAAAAAGTATTTGAGAACAAAGATCAGAGGTTTAAAAAAACCTTTAGAAAAAAGTGGAATAAAATACGAACAAATTTTCAAGTCCATAAATAACTTATCTATAAGCAAAGTCACGTTAGAGAATTACTTAACAAGGATTTTTAAAGAATTAATTATAAAAAATAAGAAAGAAATATTTATTAATTTTAAAAAATATAAAGAACTTGGCAATGATATAAAGATCGCTCTTATAAATCACTCAATTAAACATCTTAAAAAAAATTACTATGATTTAAGATCTAAAAAAGTGGCAAATTTGATTCAAAGTTTAAATAAAAGGGATTTCAAGAAGTATACTCTTGGAGGCTGCATTTTTTTCAAAAAAGGCGAAAATTTATGTCTAAAAATTGAAAAAATATAATTTTTTACGAAAATTGTACACTATTTGTCTTATTTACAACTAATTATTATCTACAATATACTTGTTTATTATCAATTAATAATTATTTAAGTAGTAATAATGAATGTTAAAAATTTAATAATGTGGGTCATAATTGTCTTGCTTTCAGTAGGACTTTTCAACATGTTTCAAGACCCAAATAAGATAAATGCTGAAAGAAATAAGTTGCCTTTTTCAAATTTTTTAAACGAAGTTGAGGCAGGAAGAGTTGTTGAAGTTCAAATTCAAGGCAATAATATTTCAGGAGTTTTAGCTGACGGTAAAACATTTAAAACTTATTCTCCTAATTATCCTGAACTGGTAGATAAACTATCATCAAATGGAGTCAGTATTGTAGCATCTCCTCAAGAAGATAAGATGCCTTCTCTATTAGGTATTTTATTATCGTGGTTTCCCATGCTTTTACTAATAGGCGTATGGATATTTTTTATGCGTCAAATGCAGGGAGGTAAAGGTGGCGCAATGGGATTTGGAAGATCTAAAGCTAAATTATTAAATGAAGCACAAGGAAAAGTTACATTTAACGATGTTGCGGGCGTTGAAGAAGCAAAAGAAGAAGTAGAAGAGATAGTTGAATTTTTAAAAGATCCAAAAAAATTTAGTAGACTAGGTGGAAAAATACCAAAGGGTGCTTTATTAATTGGTCCTCCAGGAACAGGAAAAACTTTATTAGCCAAAGCAATAGCCGGAGAGGCCAACGTACCATTTTTCTCAATCTCAGGATCTGACTTTGTAGAAATGTTTGTTGGAGTTGGTGCATCAAGAGTAAGAGATATGTTCGAACAAGGAAAAAAACATTCACCTTGTATCATATTCATAGATGAGATTGATGCAGTTGGGAGAAGCAGAGGCGCAGGATTGGGTGGAGGAAACGATGAGAGAGAGCAGACTCTAAACCAACTACTTGTTGAGATGGATGGTTTTGATACAAATGAGGGAATAATTTTAATCGCAGCAACTAATAGGCCAGACGTATTAGATCCTGCTCTATTGAGACCTGGTAGATTTGATAGACAGGTAGTAGTAGGTAACCCAGATATAATAGGTAGAGAAGCAATTTTAAAAGTTCATGTAAAAAAAATTAATACAGGTCCAGACGTTAAACTTAGAACTATTGCAAGAGGTACGCCAGGTTTTTCTGGAGCCGATTTAGCTAATTTAGTAAATGAGTCTGCATTGTTAGCTGCAAGAAAAAATAAAAGAGTTGTAACTATGTCTGACATAGAGGAAGCAAAAGATAAAGTAATGATGGGAGCTGAAAGAAGATCTATGGTTATGTCGGAGGATGAAAAAAAACTTACTGCATATCATGAAGGCGGCCATGCAATAGTTGCGCTTAACGAGAAAGCTTCAGATCCAATTCATAAAGCAACAATTATACCTAGGGGAAGAGCATTAGGAATGGTTATGAGATTACCAGAAAGAGACCAGTTATCAGTAACTAGAGAAAAAATGCATTCTGATATAGCTGTGGCTATGGGAGGAAGAATCGCAGAGGAAATAATTTTTGGACATGACAAAGTAACTTCAGGAGCTTCTTCAGATATAGATATGGTAACTAAGATGGCTAAAAACATGGTAACTAAATATGGTATGAGCACTGAATTAGGTACTATTGCTTATGGTGAAAATGAAGAGGAAGTATTTTTAGGAAGATCGGTTACAAAACAGCAAAATATGTCTGAGGATACCGCAAAAAAAATTGACGCAGAAGTAAAGAAAATAGTAGATAAAGGATATGAGAGAGCTAGAAAAGTTCTTACCGAAAAAATTGACGATCTACATAAAATTGCAAAAGCTCTTTTAATTTATGAAACTTTATCCGGAGATGAAATAAGAGATTTAATAATAAAAAATATAAAGCCAACTAGATCTTTTAAAGAGGAAGATGAGATTGATGGTAAATCATCCTCAGCTCTTGGATCTCTAGGATTAAAACCTAAGCCTGCAGTTTAAAAAAAATGAAAAAATATTACACACGTGCGTGTAATTTTTTTTATGGCTCCAACTCAAAAAAATTAGTTAAAAAAAATTTTAATCTTCCATTATGTGGTGATAACTCAATTTCATTCAATCAAATTGAGATTTTCACTAAAGACAAAAAAAAAGTAAATTCCAAAATTATAAATATTAAAAATATTAATAAGCTTCCTATTAATATTAGGAAAAAAGTATTTAAAGACATAAAGCAAATTACTGCAAAAAGAGAATTTTTAAGAAATAAAAACCATATACTTATGGGGATTTTAAATTTAACACCCGATAGTTTCTCTGATGGTGGTAAATTTAATTCTGCACGAAAAGCCAATAAACGAATTAAAAATATGATTGAAGCCGGGGCAGATATTATTGATGTAGGAGGGGAGTCAACAAGACCTGGGTCAAAAATTATTCCTGAAGAAACTGAGCTTAAAAGAGTTAAAGATGTAATAAAGAAATTTAAAACAAAATATTCTAAAACTTTAATGTCTATTGACACAAGAAAATCAATGATTATGAACTTTGCAATAAATCATAATGTAGATATTGTAAATGATGTGTCTTGTTTTAAATTTGATCCAAGATCTCTTGAAACTATTAAAAATAAAAAATTATGGAAAATAATTCATCATATGCAGGGAACACCTCAGAATATGCAAATCAATCCAAAATATCATAATGTTTTATTAGATATTTACGACTTTTTTGAAAGAGAAATTAAAAAATTAGAAAAGTTCAAATTTGGAAAAAAAATAATATTAGATCCCGGAATAGGATTTGGAAAAAACTTGAAACATAATTTGATGATTTTAAATAAGATTTCTTTATTTCATTCACTCGGATTTCCTATATTAATTGGAACATCTAGAAAAAGATTTATTAATCAAATTTCTGGAAAGTATGATACGAAAGAAAGAATAGGAGGAACCTTATCGTCAATAATTTTTTCTTTCTCTCAAGGAATAAAAATATTTAGAGTACACAATGTGGAAGAAACTAAACAAGGTCTTTTAATATTTGAAAATTTATTAAATAAATGAAAAAAAAGTATTTTGGAACTGATGGGATAAGAGGTACAGTTAATATCGGCAATATTAATGGTGAAAAATTTTTTAAATTTGGTTTAGCTGTAGGGACTTATTTTAAGAATTTAAAGAAAAAAAAACAGGTAGCGATTATTGCAAAAGACACTCGATTATCTGGATACGCCCTTGAACCAGCTTTAGTTTCAGGCTTAGCATCTGCAGGAATGCATATATTCACATTAGGACCACTTCCAACAAATGGCTTAGCTATGCTTACCAAAAAAATGGGAGCAAATCTTGGAATTATGATAACTGCTTCACATAATCCATTTCACGATAATGGGCTTAAATTATTTGGGCCAGATGGAATGAAATTATCGGATAAGATTGAAAAAAAAATTGAAAACTTAATTGATACTAAAACTATAAGTCATTTATCCGAACCAAAATCATTAGGAAGAGTAAAAAGGCTAGAAGATGGTAATGAAAGGTATATAAGCATATTAAAAAGTAATTTTCCGAGAGACTTCAGCCTTAAAGGTATGCGATTAGTTTTAGACTGTGCTAATGGTGCGGGATATAAATCTGCTCCAAAAATACTTTCTGATCTAGGAGCAAAAGTTTTTTCAATAGGAGTTAAACCAAACGGCTTAAATATTAATTACAATTGTGGATCAACATTTCCAGAAATATTGAGAAAATATGTAAAAAAATTTAGAGCAGACCTTGGTATTGCGCTTGATGGTGATGCAGATAGGGTGATTATGTGTGATGAGAAAGCTCAAATTATTGATGGAGATCAAATAATTGCAATGATAGCTAGCAGATGGAAAAGGAAAAAAATTTTGAAAGGTGGAGTAATCGGAACTCTTATGTCAAACTACGGTTTGGAAAAATTTTTTTTAAGTGAAAAGATTAATTTTAAGCGGTCAAAAGTTGGTGATAGATATGTTAAAGAAATGATGAAAAAATGCGATTATAATTTAGGTGGTGAACAGTCTGGTCATATCATATTAGGTAAGTTTGCTACTACTGGTGACGGTTTGTTAGTTGCTCTTGAAACTTTGTTTGCATTAAGAAAAGGTAAGTTGGCAAGTGAAATGTTTAAGGTATATGAATCAGTCCCTCAAAAACTTTTAAATATCAAAGTTAAAGATAAAAAAATAATTAATTCTAAAAAGTGTAAGCAAGCTATTAAAATAGCAAATAAACTAATAAAAAATAAAGGCAGATTGTTAGTTAGACCGTCAGGAACAGAGCCGAAAGTAAGAATAATGTGTGAATCATTAAATATTTCTTTAATGAATGAGTGCATAAGTATGGTTAAAAAAACAATTCACTAAAACATGAATCCCAGATCAAAAGTTCTAATTATTGCAGGTTCGGACTCCTCTGGTGGGGCTGGCATTCAAGCGGATATCAAAACCGTAACGTCGTTAGGTAGTTATGCTATGACTGCCATTACTGCCATCACAGCACAAAATACTACAGGAGTAAAATCAATAGTCGCAATAAAACCAAAAGAAATATCTAATCAAATAGATTTTTCAGCTAAAGACATAAGACCTAATGCAGTGAAGATAGGAATGCTGCACTCAAAGCAGGTTATTCAAGCTGTAATAAAGTCTTTAAATAAAATTAAAATAAAAAAAGTAGTTCTTGATCCTGTTATGGTTGCAAAAGGTGGTGCAAAACTTATCAATAACGCTGCTATTATTCTCATAAAAAACAAATTAATAAAGAATACTTTTTTAATAACACCAAATATTCCTGAAGCAGAAATCTTAACGAAAATAAAGATAAAATCTACTAAAGATATGATAAAAGCAGCAAAAATTTTGATTAGATTAGGTGCTAAAAATGTTTTGATTAAAGGAGGGCATTTAAAGTCAAAACGAATGAATGATATTTTATTAAATAAAAAAATTATTAGAGTATTCACTAGTAAAAAATACATCACAAAAAATACTCATGGTACTGGGTGCACTTTATCGACTGCAATAACAACATATTTATCATGTGGAAAAGATTTGATTAAATCTTGTGAGCTTGGAATTAAATATGTTAATGAAGCAATTAAATCAAATCTAAATTTAGGAAAAGGAAACGGCCCGATTAATCATTTAAATTCATTCACTATAAATAAAAATTTTAAATAATGAAAAATGTAGTAGTAGTAGGATCACAGTGGGGAGACGAAGGCAAGGGAAAAATAGTTGACTGGTTGTCAAGTGAAGCTGATGTAGTTGTGAGGTTTCAAGGTGGTCATAACGCTGGACATACTCTAGTTATAGATAAGAAGGTATTTAAACTAAGATTATTGCCATCAGGTATAGTTAGAAAAGGGAAAATTTCAATTCTTGGAAATGGAGTTGTAATTGATCCATGGGCTCTTTTAAGTGAAATAGATGAAATAAAAAAACAAGGTATAGAGGTAACAAATGAAAATTTTATGATATCTGAATCTGCATCACTTATTCTACCATTTCATCAAGAAATGGATGTGATTAGAGAAGACGCTGCGGGAAAAGAAAAAATCGGTACTACTAGAAGAGGTATTGGCCCTTGTTATGAGGATAAAGTTGGCAGGAGATCAATAAGAGTCATGGATTTAAGATCAGAGAGCAACCTAGATAATAGGCTAGAAAATGTTTTGCTTCATCATAACGCGATTAGAAAAGGCCTGAATAAGAAAATTTACGAAAAAGATGAACTGAAAAAAAAATTACTTAAAATAGCTCCAGAAATTTTAAAGTTTGCACAACCCATATGGTCTAAATTAGACCAGTATAATAACGATAGGAAAAAAATATTATTTGAAGGTGCTCAAGGAATTTTATTAGACGTTGATCATGGCACTTATCCGTATGTAACTTCATCTAACACTGTACCAGCTATGGCAGCTACCGGTTCTGGTTCTGGCCCAAATAAAATTAGTTATGTGTTAGGGATAACTAAAGCTTACACAACTAGAGTAGGCAGCGGACCGTTTCCGACAGAATTAAATGATGAAATTGGTGAAAATCTAGGAAGAAGAGGAAAAGAATTTGGAACCGTGACAGCCAGAAAAAGAAGATGTGGTTGGTTTGACGGAGTTTTAGTGCGTCAAACTATTAAAATTTCAGGAATTAATGGAATAGCACTTACTAAATTAGATGTATTAGATGAGCTTGATGAGATTAAGATGTGTGTTGAATATGAGCTTAATGGAAAAAAAATTGATTATTTACCAGCAGTTTCTGAAGACCAATTTAATGTAAAACCAATTTATAAAATATTTCCAGGCTGGAAATCTAATACTAAAGGAGTAAGAACTTTTAAAGATTTACCCGATAATGCCAAAAGATATATTCATGCTTTAGAAGATTTTATTGGAGCTAGAATATCGAGTATTTCTACAAGCCCCGAAAGAGACGATACAATTTTAGTTGAAGATCCCTTTAATAGTTAACCTGCAGGCAATAAGTTTTTCGACTTACTAGCATTGATCATAGATTTTTGTAATTTTTCAAAGGCTTTTGTTTCGATTTGCCTAATTCTTTCTCTACTAATCTTATATTTTTTACTTAATTCTTCTAAAGTTTTTGGTTCTTCCGTAAGTCTTCTTTCACTAATTATTTCCTTCTCCCTATCATTTAAAATTTTCATAGCACTATTTAATAATTCTTTTTTATCATCGTACTCTTGTTTTTGCGAAACTAATAATTCTTGATCAAGACTATCGTCAACCAGCCAGTCTTGCCATTCATCGGTCTCACCATTCTTAATTGGATCATTTAATGACTTTTCTTGACCCATCATTCTTCGATTCATATTTATAACCTCATGAGATTCTACATCTAATCTTTTAGATATTTCATTCACCTGCTCATCCTTTAAATCTCCATCTTGACCAGGTGCAATCTGACTTTTAAGTTTTTTTAAATTAAAGAAAAGTTTTTTCTGCGCAGTTGTTGTGCCCATTTTTACTAAACTCCATGATCTTAGCACATATTCTTGTATAGCAGCTTTAATCCACCACATAGCGTAAGTTGCAAGCCTAAAACCTTTATCAGGATCAAACTTTTTTACAGCTTGCATTAATCCTAGGTTTCCTTCAGAAATTAATTCATTTACAGGAAGACCATAACCACGATATCCCATAGCAATTTTTGCAACCAATCTTAAATGACTTGTTACTAATTTATGTGCAGCTTTTAAATTACCATTCTCTCTCCAGTTTTTAGCAAGCATGTATTCCTCCTCAGCATCAAGCATAGGAAACTTTTTGATTTGTGCTAAATAAATTGAAAGACCACCAGTAGTTGGTATTGGTAAATTGCTGATTTGATTTTTTTCACTCATATTTTTTACTTATATATTAAATTTTCTAATTCAACCGCTAAAATTTTCTAGAAAATTCAATATTTTTTTGAAATTATCTGGTAGATCTGAGCTAAAACTCATCCATTTTTTAGTAGAGGGATGAGAAAATTCTAGAGTTTTTGCATGCAAAGCTTGGCCAGATAATCTATTTAATCTAATGTAGAATTCACTATCAATTTTTTTAAATTTGATATTTTTTTTTCCATACTGTTTATCGCCTAATAAAGAAGTACCTTTATATTTTAAATGAACTCTAATTTGGTGAGTCCTCCCAGTTTCTAGTTCACACTCGATCAAACTTATTTTTGGAATATTTTTAACATTAAAAACTTTTATTGTTTTGTAATTTGTAATTGCTCTTTTTCCATTAAAGTCGCTGACTGTCATTAATTGTCTATTTCTTTTATCCCTACAAATCAATGTATTAATTTTTCCTTCTAAAGGTCTGACAATACCCCAAGCAAGGCAAAGATACTTTCTTTTGATTATATGTTTACTAAATTGATCCCCTAAGTTTGCATGAGCAAAATTGTTTTTAGCAACAACAAGTAACCCACTTGTCTCTTTATCTATTCTATGAACAATGCCTGGTCTTTGTGTTCCATTAATATCTGACAAATTTTTTTTGTATTTATATAATAAACCGTTTACTAAAGTATCTTCATAGTTTCCGGACCCTGGATGAACAACCATACCTTTTGGTTTATTAATAATTAAAATATCTTTGTCTTCATAAATAACATTTAACTTAATTTTTTTAGGTAAGACATTTTGTATATTCTTATCTATTAATTGAACTGTAATTTGATCTTTAAACTTTACTTTCGAAGATGCAGAAGTAAGAATAATTTCATTTAATTTTACTTGTCTATTCTCAATTAATTTTTTTAAGAAAGATCTTGTAAAATTATTTATATTTTCCTTTAAAAAAATATCTAGTCTTTTTCCACTATTTTCCTCATTAACTGAAAATTTAATTGTATTATTCATAAATTAATTTAAATTATTCATATTGCGCCGGTAGCTTCAACTGGATAGAGCGCCGGAT
>MDTD01177002.1_pt1 | contig 18087 bp, 16 predicted proteins | sample 811221 | NCBI WGS metagenome assembly MDTD01 (sample SAMN05326646, study PRJNA326480) | marine metagenome | isolation source: seawater | place: Pacific Ocean: South West | collected 2011 | reverse complement strand
TTCTGTGTTTAATAGATGGGGAGAAAGGGTGTTTTACTCAGAAGACCCAGAAGAAGTTTGGGATGGAACTTCTAAAAATGGGACACATTATTGCCCAGATGGAGTCTATTTGTACACTCTGAGGTATGAAGATTCTCGTAGTGCATTGTTGTTGAAAGGTCATATAACACTTATTCGTTAGGGGCTAATATTTTCCTATCTTGCATTCATGGAGTTGAAGTATACAAGAGCGCTATTGCCAGGGATGTTTTTGGATTACGATTGCGTAATCATTCCTGGGTTTGGAGGATTTGTATGTAACGAAAGACCTGCATGGTACGATGATGATAAGGAAGAAATGGTCCCGCCATCAAGAGATGTGCTTTTCAATCCAAACCTCACACACAATGACGGACTATTAGCTCAAGAGATTATCAGAGCTACTGGAGTTTCATATTCTGAAGCAATGAAACTTGCGGAGACAGAAGTAAGATTTATATCAGAAGAATTAAAAGACGGAAACAAGGTAGAGATTTCAGGAGTAGGAAGACTGTATGCTGGTGATGATGGAGTAAATAGGTTTGCACCAGATGCTGAATTAGTAAGAACACTCAGTTCTTTTGGACACTCAAGAATACCTCTTGCAAAACTTCCAGCAAAACAGGAATTAAAGCCTGAGCCACAAACTGCACCTAAGGAAGAAATTAAGGTTGTAACAATGGTTCCCCTTAGTAAGAAGCTTTCTCGAGTTGCAGCAATTCTATTTTTTCCACTAGCAATTGGCGCAATAGTTGGAGGCGCTTATTTAGCTTCAGATCAGCAAGGATCAAACACTCTTTTGAGCCTGTTCCCAGCTCCTGAAGTAATAATATCTTCTTTCAGCCCATCAGAGGATGAGTCGTTAGAATTTAATGACGTTGTTGAAGAAGAGCTAAACATAAAATATGTCGAGCCCAAACCAGCAGTGGTTGAGGCGCCTCAACCCAAGGTTCAAATTAACTTCTTGATTGTTGGCGGAGCTTTTGCAATTGAAGAAAACGCACACACTCTTGCTGCGGAATTGAGATCAGAGGGCTACACCCCAACATTTCATTTTCAAAAACACAACAAGCTTCACCTAGTTGCACTAGGAGAATTCGCAAAAGAACAAGAGGCAAGAAAAGCTATGGCAAAAGCACGTCGAGCAGGACGTACCGCATCATGGCTCAAAAAGCTTAGATAACTCTTCGTGTCTATCGGGAGTACAGGGTAAAAGCCCCTGTTCTAAAAGCAAAAATATTTCACGACATCTAGCTTCTTCATGGAACTCCTTTTTGCCTTTAGAAATTTGTGGCTTTTCTTCTCCTTCGAGCTTTAACCAGCGTAACACTTCTGCGCATGATTCATTGAACTTAAACAGCCATCTATCGTTTGCACTTACTTTTTCCAAGTAAGTAATTCTTGAAGTTGTACTCTCCCAAAAGAATGTACTGAATTCGTCTAGAAGGTATTCAACTTTATGAGGATTGTCACTTTTTACTCTTTGCCATTCAGCAGCATCAAGGCCTTGTGAAGCTAGGAATTTTACAAACTCGCCTTCAACGGCATCCAACTCTTCAGAAGTAAGACGTCTAAACCTCATTTACTTATCAATTCCTTCAAGCATAAACATAAACGAGTACTCCATTGCTACTTCCTTAAATCGAGCAAAACGACCTGAAGCTCCACCATGCCCCGTTTCCATGTTGCAGTACATAATCATGATGTTATCATCTGTTTTATGATCCCTCAATTTGGCAATCCACTTTGCCGGCTCCCAGTACTGAACTTGGCTATCCCAATATCCTGTAGTAATCAATGAATGAGGGTAATCTTTTGATTCAACGTTATCGTAAGGACTGTAAGTCATGATGTAATCAAAGTATTCTTTATCCTTCGGATTTCCCCACTCGTCAAATTCAAAAGTTGTAAGAGGAATTGTTTCGTCTAGCATTGTGTTAATCACATCAACGAATGGCACTGCAGCAAGCACACCATTAAACAACTCAGGGGCCAAATTCATCACAGCACCCATCAACAACCCTCCAGCAGACCCACCCATTGCATACATGTGGTCAGGAGACGTATAACCCTTTTCTACAAGAGCCTCCCCACAGTCGATGAAATCAGTAAAGGTGTTCATTTTGTTAAACAACTTTCCATCTTCATACCATTGGCGACCCATTTCAGACCCGCCTCTAATATGTGCCATTGCATATACAAACCCTCTATCTAACAAACTTAGCCTAGTACTTGAAAAGCCAGGATCCATACTCGAGCCATAGCTTCCGTATGCATAAAGCAATAATGGGCTATTGCCATCAAGTTTTGTGTCTTTATGATACACAATGCTAACAGGAACTTTTACTCCATCACGAGCTTCAATCATAAGTCGTTCACTCTTATAATTTGCAGGATCGAATTTTCCTCCAAGGACTTTTTGTTGTTTAAGCTGCTTTCTACTTCTGTCAGCAAACTTGTGCTCATAAGTTGTGTGAGGAGTAGTTAAAGAGGTATAACCAAACCTCAATTCCTCACTATCGTAATCTGGATTCGCCCCTGTATATGCCATATACGCAGGGTCGTTAAATTCTAAATAGTAATCCTCGGATCCATCCCACTTAATAATTCTAATGTTGTTTAATCCATCCTTTCTTTCAGAAAGAACAAGATGCGATGAGAAGAAATCTGTACCCTCTAACAGCACATCATCTCTATGTGGAATCACATCTTCCCAAACATCTACAGACGTGTTTTCTACAGTGGTTCTAACAAGCTTGAAATTTTTAGCTCCAAGATTTGTGTGAATGTAAAAGTGGTCGCCGTAGTGACTAACGCCGTATTCGTGATCTGATTCTCTAGGATGAATAACTGTCCAATCTGAATCGGGCTTATCAGCTTTTATATATCTAGTTTCAGTGCTAAGCGTTGAGTTTGAGCTAATCATGATATACTCTTGGCTCTTTGACTTACCCACTCCAACATAGAAGGTCTCATCTTCTTCTTCAAAGACAACTACATCCTGGTTTGAAGGAGTGCCAAGAACGTGTTTGTATACTCTATAAGATCTTAGTGTTTGGGGATCGTTTTTAGTGTAGAAAATGGTTTTGTTGTCATTAGCCCAAACCGCACCTCCATTCGTTTCAGGAATTTCATCCTCATATAGTTCTCCCGTTTTAAGGTTTTTAAAGTACAGTGTGTACTGGCGTCTGCTAACCGTGTCAACACCATAAACAAGGAGATTATTATTGGGACTTACCGAAGATCCACCTATAGAAAAGTAACTATGGCCTTTTGCTAGTTCAGGTCCATTAAGTATGATCTCTTCTTTAGCGTCCATACCCCCCTTTTTTCTACAACTGAATGAGTACTCATTCCCTTCTTCAAATCTGCTGTAGTACCAATAACCCCTGTATTTTACAGGCACACTTTCGTCGTCCTTAACTATTCGCCCAACAATTTCCTCGTATAAAGCGTTCTGCATTCCAATCGTTGGGGCTAGCACTTTGTCCTTATAGTCGTTTTCTCTGTTTAGGTAATCAATAACATCTGCGGTTTGTTCATCAGGGGTGTCAGCTTCCTTTTGGTCATCACTTAACCTCATCCAGAAATAGGGATCCTCAAGTTTAAGATTGTGTATTTCAGTGATATGAGATTTGCGTTTTGCGTCAGGTGCAGGAATCCCAACTTGTGATTCACTTGTGATGAATTCAGACGAATCAGTCATAGAATTATTTGAATTATTTGAAGGCGAAGTACATGCGTACAGAAGTACTGTAGTCGCCAATAAGATGCGATTTAACATGGCGCAAAGATACGTGGATTGGTTCTAATCCACTGACCAACCGCTTCCTAGAAGCTCTTCGATTTTTGCTAAATCTTCAGGAGTATCTACTGCTGGTGTTCTCTTTAGAGTTTCACCAACTTCGATTTTCATCCCAGCAAACAACCAGCGCAATTGCTCTAGGCTTTCTCTTTCCTCAAGATAGCAAGATTCAAGGCTAGCTACAGTTGATAAAGCACTATTGGTAAACGCATAAAGCCCAACGTGCTGCATCCAAGACCCTTCGGTATGAGGTATGGGGCTTCGTGAAAAGTATAGCGCTTTTCCAGTTTTGTCAGTTACGACTTTAATTCGGTTTGGGTTTTCGCGCCCTGGATCTGAAGCAGTCATAGGGTGAGCGAGAGTGGCAATAGATGAGTTTGGTTTTTTGATCAGATCCACTAAAGACATAAGCTGTTCAGGATGAACAAATGGTTCGTCCCCTTGAACATTTAAAACAGCATCCGGTACAGGGTTTAATTGTTGCATTGCGTCAAAACATCTAATGGTTCCATTTTCGCATTCAACACGAGTCATAATTACTTCACCGCCAAACCCTTCAACAACTTCTTTAATACGTGAGTCGTCTGTAGCAACGACAACCCTATCAACAACATTTGCGCTTTTAACACGCCTAACTACACGTTCAATCATTGGCACTCCTCCAACAATAGCAAGGGGCTTTCCGGGGAATCTAGTAGAACCAAATCGCGCAGGAATTATAGCAACTATGTGGGATGTGTTAGACAAATTGAATTATTGAATTTCGTAGGTATAAACGATGTTGCAAAGTCTTGGTGCTTCTATTGCAAGTGGACGAATCGCGTATTCTTTGTTGAACATGTTGCTTATTACGAAGGACACTTTGTGAGCGTCGCTTACATTGTATCCAACTCTTGCATCAACGATACACGGTAGTGTTGTGTTGTTATTCAGCCAGTCCTCTAAGCCCCATTCTACGAGCCCCAAGTTTTCAAATGTCAAGAAGGCTTTGTCGTAGTTGTCGTGTGCACTTTGGTATCGTGCGCTGACTCCAACATAACCTTTTGGCGATGACACTTGGGAGTCAAATCTAAACAAGTGTCTAGATCGGTATTTCAGATAATAATCTTCTCCTCCATTTGCAGTGTCGGGCTCATAAATAGACGTGTTCGCATATGTTAAAACTTGACCTTCAGGGTCGTTGTTGTAATTGAAATTCGGAGTAAGACAGATAGGATTTGTCGCTGTGTAGCCTGTTAGGATATCCAAAGTATACTTGTCCTCAGGCCCCCATTTGGCCCTGCCCATAAATGAGATTTCAGCACCCTGTACTTGACTTCTTCCTGTATTGAGGCTCTTAAAGCCTAGGCCAAATGAAGCATCAGTCAATGGATCACCCCACTGTCCAAAAGTGAACTCAATAAAGTTGTCGTATTTCTGCTGGAATACAGCTAAATCTAGATAGCCCATAAACGGACCAATCTTAAGCCCTTGTTTAACACCTAACTCAATACTGGTTGATGTTTCTGGCTGCAGCATCGTGTTAGGATAAACCTGCATATCACCCAAGCCGGTTCTTATAAATTTCTCTGCGATTGTTGGGAATCGGTATCCTTGCCCCACGCTTGCTCTTAAATATGTCTCTTCAGCAAGTTGGTAGTTACTACCAGCTCTAAATACCGGTCGTCCAAGCACAGGAACGCTTTTGTCTAGAATATCAAATCTCAATGAGTCTCTAGAGAATTCGTTATTTATTGAGAAGAACTCATGACGCAATCCCATTGATAAGTTGAGCCTTTCTCCTATTGGTTGATCGAGTTGAATGTACCCAGCTATGTTTCTAGCGTTATTTACTCCAGAACTGTCACCACCAACGTAAAGCTGTGCCTCACTCGAAGTGTACTGATGTACAATGCCAGCTGTTACAGCCATGTTTTTGAGACCCCAAGCACCGAGCTTTTGGGTTTGTAGTTCTGAATAGAGTACATCTGAGTAATTGCTTTGGTTATTGTCGTTGTTGTTTCGTAGGTGTTGCCATCTGTTGCGTAGACTGATCCTAACGCCATCGCGAGTTAGATATTCAACAAATGGATCCACAGTTCCGATAATTTGATTTGTACGAGTTGCACCACCTATGTAACTCGAGTAAAGTCCAGCTTCACTGTTCTCCCAGATCAATGTGTTCAGAGATTCTCCTACCTGCCAGTTTGTGCTCAATCCATATGTCAATCCCTTCACAGCACTTTGCCTTCTCCTAATATTAAGGTTGATTCTAGCTTGTTTGTTTGCACTGTATTTATCTACCGTAAATGGATTGTAGTTATCTGGAGCCATTCCTGTTTGATTGCCCAAACTATCTCTGTAAATCTCAGGCCCTTTAAATCCATCGTCACCGAGAATATTTCCTCCAACCACAAGATCCCATCCACCAAGTCTTCTACTGTGTAGAAACCTCAAATTAGTCTGTTGGTTGTAGCTATTCCAGTAAACGGCTGTATCGGATTGAGGATGAGAATAAACGCCTTGCTGTACAGTGATTCGGGTTAAAGGACGTGCATCTGGAAATCTAGTTCTGATATTGATAACACCACTCAGTGCAGCACTGCCATAAAGCACTGAACTCGCTCCCTTAATAACCTCAATTTGCTCTAGGTTTTCGAGAGGGAGGAAGCCCCAAGTAGGTCTGCCTGCGTCACCACTTAAGACAGGAAGGTCGTCGACCATAACCATTACTCTTGATCCTGCACCGTAGCTGAATCCGCTTCCAGAACGTATTTGAGGCTCACCGTCTACAAGGCTTACACCAGGGGTCTGTTCTATAGCAGACTCGAGAGATGTGGTTGCTTTATTTTCAACTAGCGTCGGCTGTAGTACTTCGAGAGAAACGGTTACTTGTTCAACGTTTTGCTCAAACCTTCCTGCAGACACTACTGCGATATCTAGGATTTTGGCTTCAGGTTGTAGGACGATGTCCCAAACCAATGATTCGCCATCATTAATCCCAAACTCTTTCGATGTATCACCCATTCCTATGAATGAACACTTGAGGGTATGAGTTCCAGCTGGAAGTGTGATGGAATAACCTCCGTAAAAGTCAGTTGCAACGGTTTCTGTTCCGCTTGACACGTATGCTCCAATTACCACGTCTCCCGTTTCACTGTCAGTTACGACACCAGTAATTGTCCCTTGCGCAAACACCTCGACATTCATAAAAAGGAGTGTGAAAAAAGCGGCGCAAAAAAGTCGATTCAATTTAGGCATGCTCTAAGAAACTAAATATTAGACAAAATGCGCAGAGACGTTGATAAATTATAGGCCATCATCGATAAAACTCTTGCCTCCAACACTTCTATACTATCTCACTTTTGAGTGATGAACAATTCTACTCTCCATTGGATAGCAACTACCCTTATCCCAGATCTTGGGCCCATTAAACTTTCACGGGCAATCGAGAAATACGGTTCTCCGTCAAATGTGCTTCTGAACTATGTTTCTAGACGTTCTAGCCTAAATCTATTGTCCCAAGCTGAGGGAATTGCTCAAAGAGTAGCCCAAATTGGCGGAACCATGATTCCCATAGACTCGCCAAATTACCCCCAGACCCTTCTTCAAATCCCTGACGCTCCTAGTGTGCTTTACGTTAGGGGAACCTTGCCAAGTAACATCAATCAGGCGGTTGCTGTCGTTGGGACGAGGAGATGCACCGAGGATGGGGCGGCGAAGGCTGGGGAAATTGCGAAGTGCTTGGCTGAGCAGGGACGTCCGCTAGTGTCGGATATGGCTTTGAGGGTTGACGTCGCCGCCCATACAGCAAGCTTGGCGTTGGGCGCTCCGACCTTGGCTGTTTTGGCTCATGGGCTTGTTAGGGTGCACCCGAAGGGGAACGAAAGGCTTGCGCTGCGGTTGCTGGAGAGCGGTGGGGCGTGGGTGACGGAGCATCCGCCGGGAACGAAGGTTTTGCCGTGGATGTTCGCAGCGCGCAACCGCATCCTCGTTGGATTGTGCGAGGCGACGGTGATGGTGCAAAGTCCTCTAAAGAGAGGATCGATGATTAGTGCGAGATTGGCTTTGGATTACAATAGGGAGGTTTTTGCGGTTATGCCCGATAAGGGGTTCTCTCGAGTTTAGGAGGGGAATAGGGAATTGATAGTGAATTCGGAGGCGCAGAAGTTAATTCGAGTTGAGGACTTGCCATTGTTTCTGTCAGGTTTTTCGGCTGGAGAAAGGGTGCGTGGGGTCAGTGCGTTTCAGGGGCCTGAGATACCAGAGAGGTGTAGGGGAGTTGATGAGATTGTGAGGTGCCAGGTAGTGAGGCCGGGGAGTTTGGCCTTAAAATTTAATGAAAGAACAAGGGTGATTAGAACCAGGTTGTTTGTGCTAGAACTACTGCGGCTCGTCAGAAGAATCCCCGGTGACATGTACATCCTCACATGAAGGAAGGGCGTCCGATTCGTTTCGTTCAACAGGAGCAATTCCAGATCCTTGCTTGATCAATGCAAAAGTCATCACGAGGCAAGTCACGAGGATTACAACTAGCAGAATGGCTGAGTCGAATTTTGCGCTTTTAAGCTCAGGGTATTTCGATCCTATTTGGAAGAAAAGCAGGATGGTGATAAGACCTCGAGGAGCAATGTATAAAAGAGATGCAGGGTCTTGGATTCGGAAGATTTGAAGGAATACATATCTCGCCACATAGAGAATTACACAGATGACTAAACCATAGAAAAGCACCTCAAGATCCATGAGAGATGAGAGGACAACAGTTGCGCCAAACATCACGAAAAAAAACGTTCTAATTACGAATGCGCTTTCGAGAGTTAGTACGTGGAAATCGTGGCGAAGGCCCTTCATTTTAGCGTCATCTAACAGACTGCCAAACCAACTTTCGCCATCCTTGTTTTTAAAGATTTTAGGAAAGAAGATCTTATAGTTATTCAGCATCAACCCAAATATTAGAATCAGAATAAGCGGGCTGAGGTGGAGTAGCTTTTGGATAGAGTAGATCAGCATAAGAACAGCTATCGATAGAAATAGTTTTACCGAGCTGTTGATCTTTTGAAGAACGTATACCAGAAGGTAGCTTACTATGATAGAAATGAGGAGAGTTCCGCCTAGGTTTTTGCCTATTGCAACAAAGATTTCAGAGTTGCTAGCAGCATCCTGGTTGCCAAGTAGGATGTAGAAAGCCATAATACCCCAAATGTCAGAGAAGGTGCTTTCGTACACCATGAATTCTCTTTTCTCCTCACTCAAGCCACCAACAGATGGAATAATAATGGCGCTACTCATAATAGAAAGCGGTAAACCATAAACGAGAGCGGAGAATCGCTCCATTCCTATAAATTGTTCCAGGAAGTAAGCAATGCCAAGCGTGCTTGCGATAAGGATGAGAAGCGAGATTGTTGCACTCTTGATTATTAGAGGCATTTTTTTCTTTGATAGCTCTAAGTCCAGAGCAGCTTCTAGAAGAATGAAGATCAATCCAACAGTACCGAGCAGTTCAAGTATGACGCTTTCGTAAGGGATGTGATGCCAACCAACTGTGTGCATTGTTTGGCGTATGCCTATACCCATTGCTATGAGTACAAGAACAGAGGGTATGCTAGTCCTTTTAGCAAGGAGGTTTGCGAAATAAGAAAGGATGATGATTAAGCTACCGCCAATTACGATGCTATAGACACCGAGATCCTCTAAACTCAGATTTAAAATGGATTGAAGCATAGCCCCAATTTAGGGATACTTAGCCAAAGCCACCTGTAAAGAGTCGCCAGAAATCATTTCCCAGAGCTAAGACCATGAGACCCAGCAAGAAGGTGATTCCTATTACTTGAGCGTATTCAAGAACTTTGTCAGGGGCAGGTTTGCCGCTGATCATTTCATAAATGAGGAACATCACGTGACCCCCGTCTAGAGCAGGGATTGGAAGGAGGTTCATAAATGCAAGAATAAGCGATAAGAAAGCAGTGTTTCTCCAGAACACTAGCCAATTCCACGAACCGTCGAAAATGCTTCCGAATGTAATTAGTGAACCAACTTGTGACGCTCCAGATTTTGTAGCTAGGAATCTCAATGAAATCACGTATTCCTTAATTGTTCTCCAGGCCAAAAAGAACCCACTAACAATACTTTCCCCAGCACCGTACTTTATCTCTTTTTCTTCAAAAAGGTGGAGATAATTCACGGGTAAATCAAAGAAGAATCCAAGGTGTCCAGCTGTGTCAGTCATGGTAGGAATCACCACGTTCTCACCACTACGGTCAATTGTCAATAGCACTGGAGAGCTAAGTTTTTCTTCAAGGTGGCGCTTAGTAAGGGTTTGGAATCCTGTTGGTTTACCATCGACTGCCATGATGCGATCTCCCTGTTGTAGTCCAGCTGTCTCAGCCCTTGATCCAGGAACAATGCTATCAAGAACAGCAGGGAACATTAGGCTAAATGGAGATCTGATGCCTTCGTCGATTAGGATTTGGCCTAGTTCTTTATCAAGAGTAATGATCTCCTTGCTACCATTTCTCAAAACGGTTACGTCCATCACCTTTTCAAAGAAGGCTGTACGGCGAATTTCTTGAAAAGTTGCAATTTCGTTCCCGTTGTACTCTAAGATTTGGTCTCCACTCTGAAGCCCATATTGCTCCAAACGTGGATCAACATTTACAGCATACTCATTGGGCAAAACTTTTTCTCCCCACACCAACAACACCATGCTGTAAATCAAGAAACCCACAATCAGATTCACAATGATTCCACCGAGCATAATGATGAGTCTTTGCCACGCTGGCTTAGACCTAAACTCCCAAGGTTGCGCAGGCTGAGCCATCTGCTCAGTATCCATGCTCTCGTCTATCATTCCACTGATTTTGACGTAACCTCCAAGAGGTAGCCAGCCAATTCCCCACTCAGTTTCTCCAATCTTCTTTTTGAATAATGAGAACCCCACATCCATAAATAAGTAGAATTTTTCAACTCTAGTTTTGAAGTAACGCGCTGCTAAATAGTGACCTAACTCGTGTAGAACGACTAAGATCGATAAGCTAAGAAGGAGTTGAAGGCCTTTAATCAATGCAATCATGGCTGCAAATTTAGCTTTCCACTACTTAATGATGACAAAGGTTGTGAATATTTGGTTTTTAGTAGGAAGATGTTTGCATCTTGCAAGTGATGAGGATTGAGAGAAACACCATCTATAAAGTACTGATTTGGCTTGGCGGATTGAGCCCATTATTGGGCATCGCATTCTTGGTTGTTGTGGCTAGGTTTGGCGAATTGCCTGACACTGAAACTCTTGCAAATCCTAGAACTGACTTAGCAACCAGGGTCTTTTCTGCAGATGGAAAAGTACTTGGATCATACTACAAAGAGAACAGGGCAGATGCCAAATACGAAGACATTCCACAACACCTTGTCGATGCACTGATATCCACTGAGGATGCGAGATTCTACAATCACGATGGAGTTGATTTTTACGGTTTGGCACGTGCAATTGTCTATATGGGGAAAAGGGGAGGAGGATCTACAATTACTCAACAGTTGTCTAAGCTTCTTTTCACTAAGGAGTACGAATCTACAAGTTTTTTAGAGCGTGCATTTTTACAAAAACCAAAGGAGTGGATCATCGCTTCTCGCCTCGAAGGTCACTATACCAAGCCTGAGATAATCACCCTCTACCTCAACCGCTACGACTTCCTAAACCAAGCTGTAGGCATCAAAAGTGCTGCAAATGTTTACTTCAATAAAGATGCTAAGGATTTAAATATCCAGGAAAGCGCCATGCTAGTGGGTATGCTTAAAAACAGCGCCCTCTACAACCCACTTCGCCGAATGGAACTTGTCACTTCTAGACGCAATGTTGTTTTAGGCCAAATGCTCAAATACGGCTACCTAACTCCCGAAGCTTGCGACTCTCTAAAATCGCTCCCCATCACATTGAGCTATCAGCGAGTTAGCCACGATGAGGGTTCGGCACCCTACTTCCGCGAAACTCTCAGGGCAGAACTCAAGCGCATTTTCAACGACAAAAACAGCGACGGCGAATACATAATCAGCAAAAGCGACGGCTCCAAATACGACATCTACCGAGACGGACTCCAAGTCCACACAACCATTGACAGCCGCATGCAGGAGTACGCCGAGGCCGCGGTCTCAAGACACCTGGGAGGCGAACTTCAGGCGTCTTTCGAGCGCGACCTCTCAACCCGTCCTCCAGCAGATTACCCATTCTTCGAAGAGATAGACCCCGAAGCCCGCCAAGCCATAATCGACGTTGCAGTTCGCGACTCAGACCGTTATAAAAAGGGTAAGGGTCAACTTTGTCCACATTGCAATAGGCCCAAATTCTACATAAGAGGTTACGAGTTCGAAGATGGGTCGTTTGGCCACGAGTGCAATGCTGAAAAGGGCGGTTGCGGTCACACTTGGAAAGGACTTTCAACACGCGACCTGAACAAGAGCTTTCACAAGAAAACGAGCATGACTGTCTTCACCCACAAGGGCCCAGCGGATACTCTCATGACCCCTATGGACAGCATCTTCCACAGAAAGAAAACCCTTCATGCGGGTCTAATGTCAATCGAGCCTTCTTCTGGACAAGTCCGCGCTTGGGTAGGAGGAATTGACTATCGCTTTTTCCAGTACGATAATGTAGGCCAGTCTCGCCGCCAAGTGGGCTCGACCTTCAAACCGTTTGTCTACGCAACAGCACTCCGAATGGGAATGTCTCCCTGCGACGAACTCCCAAACCAAATCACCTGCATAGACCTCCCCAAGGGCTACGACCCACCCCGATGGTGCCCTGAAAATTCTTCAGAGAACTACGGCGAAATCGTAACGCTCGAATACGCCCTCGCCAACTCGATGAACACGGTTACTGCCAAACTCATCAAGACCTACGGGACCAAACGTGTTCTCAAACTTGCACGAGAGCTAGGCATCAAGAGCGACATCCCCAACGTTCCCTCAATCGCCCTGGGCGTAGCTCAGCTAACCCTCAAAGAGCTCGTTGCCTCAAACGCAGCCCTCGCAAATGGCGGCGTCTACATCGAACCCACCATCATTGTCCGCGTCGAAGACAGATATGGCAACACGGTATACGAACCCACTCCTGAAGTTCGCCAGGGCCTCGACGAACTCACATCATATCGTGTAGTCCGAATGATGAAGGGTGTTATCGACGGAGCGTGGAATGAAGAACTGCAAAAGAGAATGGGAACAGGTATCAGACTCCGCTACGACTCTGATGCCAGAGAGTACGACGGCATCTCCGTCCCCATGGCTGGCAAAACGGGGACGACCCAAAACAACACCGACGGCTGGTTCATGGGGCTCACCCCCGACCTGGTAACAGGGGTTTGGGTTGGAGCACAAGACCCTACAATTCGATTCTCAACAACCACCCTCGGTCAGGGAGCAAACACGGCACTCCCAGTCTACGGCTTCTTCATGAAGGACGTTTACGCCGACTCGACCCTGGCAATATCCCAAGAAGATTTCGTACGCCCTGAAACTCTAGGCGGCGACACCCTCAACTGTAAAGATCAAGTCTCACTCAAGGGCCACACCTTTGATTCAGATGGGTTTGAGGACGAGGACTTGTTTGAGTAATTTTGCGACATGGCAATTTCTAAAGTTGTAAACTCTGTTGAAGAGGCGTGTGCTGGCGTATCCTCGGGGATGACGTTGATGCTTGGGGGGTTTGGTCTGTGCGGTATTCCTGAAAACTGTATAGAGGAACTCGTTAGGTTAGGAATAAATGATTTGACCTGCATTTCGAATAATGCGGGCGTCGATAATTTTGGGTTAGGCAGGCTATTGCAGAATCGTCAAATTGTGAAAATGATTAGTTCTTACGTTGGTGAGAATGAAGAGTTTGAACGCCAAATGCTATCAGGCGAGCTCGAAGTTGATCTTATTCCACAGGGATCTCTAGCTGAACGATGCCGCGCCGGTGGCGCAGGAATCCCGGCCTTTTTTACACCGGCAGGATACGGTACCGAGGTCGCAGAGGGCAAAGAAGTTCGTGACTTTGACGGCAAGCCACACATTCTAGAATCGGCACTTACTTCAGACTTTGCTTTTGTAAAGGCATGGAAGGGCGACACAGCCGGCAACCTCATCTTCAAAGCCACAGCCCGAAACTTCAATCCAATGATGGCGATGGCGGGCAAAATTACAGTGGCTGAAGTTGAAGAACTCGTCCCAGTAGGCGAACTCGACCCAGGTCAAATCCACACGCCAGGAATCTTCGTCCAGCGAATATTCCAAGGTGAGAAGTACGAGAAGAGAATCGAACAAAGGACAGTACGCAATGCTTGATAAGAACGGAATCGCAAAAAGAATCGCCAGAGAAGTTCGGGACGGCTGGTACGTAAACCTCGGCATCGGCATCCCAACCCTAGTCGCCAATCACATCCCAGACGGCATGGAAGTAGAATTCCAATCCGAAAACGGCATCCTAGGCATGGGCCCCTTCCCCATTGACGGCGAAGAAGACGCCGACCTAATCAATGCCGGCAAGCAAACAATCACGGCAATGCCTGGCGCAGTCTACTTCGATTCTGCCACGTCATTCGCAATGATTCGCGGACGCCACGTCCAACTAACTGTACTAGGCGCCATGGAGGTAAGCACCTCGGGCGACATCGCAAACTGGAAGATACCAGGCAAAATGGTAAAGGGCATGGGTGGAGCCATGGACCTAGTAGCAAGTGCCGAGAACATCGTGGTAGCAATGATGCACACAAACAGAGCCGGGGCGTCAAAGCTTTTGCCAGCGTGCACTCTTCCCCTCACCGGAGTGGGATGCGTAAAGAGAGTTGTAACCAACCTCGCAGTACTCGACATTAAGGATGGAGCATTCCATTTGGTCGAACGTGCTCCAGGAGTAAGTGTTGAAGAAATTGTTGCTGCAACTGCTGGCGAGCTTGTTGTTCCAGACGTTGTGCCTGAAATGGAAATTTAGCCCTTCATCACAACGGCAACACTTGCACAATCTCCATCAATTGGAGGAGAAAATTTTGTGACTTTTACCTGAACAGCCTCGGCTAGCGCAAGCTCTGCTTTGAGAGCATCAACTATTCTTTGCCCGACGTGTTCGATCAGCTTAGATGGGATTGCCATCTCGCGTTCTACAATTTTGTGTACCCCGCAATAATCTACTGTGTCAGCTAAGTTGTCGGAACTAGCACTTGGACTAAGATCGGCTGTGATCACTACGTCAACTTGGTAGTTGCCACCGATTTTGGTCTCCTGCTCCATACACCCATGATGCGAGTAGAAGCGCATTCCATTTACCTCTATAAGTCCCATTAGTTGCTTAACTCTGCTTTAATAATTAGAGCTGTTTCGACTCCAGATTTTAATCTAGCCAGCGTTGCTTCTTTGCCCAAATATTCAGCAAATTCGAACATCGATGGCCCGCCACCTGCACCAGTTAGTGCAATTCTAAACGGCAGAAGCACCTGGCCAAACCCAAGCTCCCTCGACTCTAAAAACGCTTTAAACTCAGCCTCAATAACCTCCGCTTTAAAATCAGCGACCCCCTCTAGCACAACACTCAAATCCTCTAAGTAAGATGCGGTTTCATCCTTCCATTTCTTCTTAATCATCTTGAGGTTGAAGTCATCTTTGCACGGAGTTTCGAAAAGCCAATTTGCATCAAAAACCTCACTCAAGAAGCTAACTCTTTCAAGCATCATCCCCACAATGCATAGGGCATCTTTAACAGATAATTCAATCCCCTTTTCTGCTGCCATTGAACTCAGTTCGCTAGCAAGTTCGTCGTGAGGAGTGTCTCTTAGGTAAAGCTCGTTGAACCATTTGGCCTTATCCGGGCTGAACCTCGCTCCCGATTTTACAATCCTATCTAGACTGAAACATTCAACTGCTTCTTCTAAAGTAAATTTCTCTCTTTCGTCACCTGGATTCCATCCAAGCATAAGAAGCATATTTATGAATGCCTCAGGAAGGTATCCGTTCTCTCTGTACCCTGAAGATGTAGCTCCAGATTTGGGATCATTCCATTCGATTGGGAAGACTGGGAAGCCACCAGCATCTCCATCTCTCTTACTCAACTTTCCGTTTCCAGTAGGCTTGAGAATTAAAGGAAGGTGGGCAAATTTGGGTGCATCCCAACCAAACGCCCTGTAAAGCAAAATGTGTAGTGGCGCACTTGGCAACCATTCCTCACCTCTGATAACATGGCTAATTTCCATGTGATGATCGTCAACCACATTGGCCAAATGATATGTCGGAAGACCGTCCATCTTCATCAATACCTTATCGTCCACAACAGCGCTTGAGATGCTTACTTCTCCTCGGATTTCATCAGTGAATACGACATCTTCTGCAGCCTCAGGCGTCTTAAAACGCACAACATGTGGTGTACCGCTTGCGATGAATTCATCCACTTCTTCAGAAGACATTGAAAGTTCGTTTCTGCATCCACCCCTTGTGCTTGCGTCATATTGGAAAACCGCTTTTCTCGATTCAGCGTCAGCACGCATTGCAGCTAATTCTTCTGGCGTGTCAAACGCACGATATGCATTGCCACTTTCTAGCAAATCCTCAACAGCTTTTGAATACAATTCAGATCTAAGACTTTGCTTGTAAGGTCCGTGTTCACCACCCTCTCTGTCACCTTCGTCAATAGTTAAGCCACACCAGTTTAATGCTTCAACAATGTAATCCTCAGCGCCGTCTACAAAGCGGGTTTGGTCTGTATCCTCTATTCTCAAAAGAAACTTTCCTCCGTTTGCTTTGGCAAAAAGGTAATTGTACAGCGCGGTTCTAACGCCTCCCATGTGGAGAGGTCCTGTAGGGCTTGGGGCAAATCTTACTCTTACACTCATGTTGCACTTGGTTGCAGATTGCGAAGGTACATCGCACGTCCATCAACTCTGCACTATCGCATACAAAGTAGTTGTATTAGACCAAACTTTCCCCTAGATGTTTGCCTCAGAATTAAATCAAAAACATATGAATGCATTACGCAACAAAGTCCAATTGATTGGCAGACTTGGAAAGGACCCTTAGTCCTTCGTATTTGACGACGGCAAGATCAAAGTAAGATTCCCCATTGCAACAAATGAAGCTACAGGGGTGCTGATGGAGAGAAAACGGAAAAGACTCAGTGGCATGATATAATTGCTTGGGTGCTCTTGGTGAGATTTCAAATCAATATCTGAAAAAGGGATCTGAGATAGCACTTGAGGGTAAGATCATGTATCGCAGCTATGACGATAAAGAAGGGATTACTCGCTACACTACTGAGATTGTGATAAAGGAAATGCTCATGCTTGAAAAGAAGCCTGAACTAGCGTAATTGGCTTTCGGAGGGCTCGGTTTTAAGGTCTGTAAATCAGTTATTCTTACGCGTGATTTTTAGAACTACTTCCGAGCTCTCTTTTCTTATAAAATTCATTGGTTAGCCATAGGTCAGTAAGTACCTTTACACTCGACTATTAAGTTCACCATGAGCAATAACGGATTATTAAAATCTTCCTTAGCGAAGAAGTATATGATGGCTCTCACAGGGCTTTTCCTTTGTTTATTTCTGGTAGGTCATCTGCTAGGAAATCTTCAATTATTTATTACTGGACCTGAAGGCGCAGAAACGTTTAACCTCTACGCTAAATTCATGACAACCAACCCCTTGATTAAGGTGTTGTCGTATTTGACATATGCGAGTGTGTTGTTTCACGCAATAGATGGCCTTGTTCTGACCATCCAAAACCGCAAAGCAAGACCAGTTAAATATGTGGTTGAAAAAGGCTCAGCGAACTCTTCTTGGAGTAGCCGCAACATGGCTCTTCTAGGAACAATTTTATTAGTTTTCATCGTCACTCACATGCAGCATTTTTGGTATGTGATGCACTTTGGCGAAGTTGGTCACGTGTTGATAGGAGGTGAATCGATCAAAGATCTTCACACAGTTGTTGTTGACTTTTTCAATCCTGCTAAGAATTCAATGGCAGGAGTTATGGTGGGACTTTATGTTTTTGCAATGGCAGCGATGGCTTATCACTTGCAACATGGGTTTTCAAGTGCTTTCCAATCACTTGGGTTAAATCATCCGACGTATACACCCATCATTAAACAGCTAGGCACAGCATTTTGTATTCTCGTGCCACTTGCTTTCGCATCAATTCCACTTTTCTTGTTCCTAAACGCTCAATAATCACATGTTGAATTCTAGAATACCTACTGGCCCAATAGAACAAAAGTGGGAGAAGCATAAAGGCGAGATTAAGCTAGTAAATCCTGCAAACAAAAGACTCATTGATATAATAATT
>MDTD01026046.1_pt1 | contig 18092 bp, 33 predicted proteins | sample 811221 | NCBI WGS metagenome assembly MDTD01 (sample SAMN05326646, study PRJNA326480) | marine metagenome | isolation source: seawater | place: Pacific Ocean: South West | collected 2011 | reverse complement strand
GCTCTCTTTCTATGGGTGTGGCATTCATAACAACTTCTTTCCCATGATGCTGTTTTTGTGCTTTTAGTTGTAAATAGTTTACCACAATACTCGCATTTCTTTGTTATTCCTACCATATTTATTCAACCCTGTCCATCTTTTCGTATGCTCTTTGTTGTTCAAGATATGCAGTTAAAATCATATCTAGTTTTTCAGGTAGAGCATCAATAATACCTGCAATTAATCGTCGGTGAAGACTTAACCAAAGTCGATGATAAGTATTAATCACCACTTTTGGTTCATCATTTTCATTCTGCGATATTACCAATGGTGGCATATCTGCTGAGTCAATTATTCTAAATTCTACATTTTTATTCATATTAATTCCAACCTTTCTTTTTCTAATGCTACTGGGTGTTGAAAAAACCACCCAACATTTTCTCCTTCTTCGTCATACATATTCTCTCTCAAGTTAAGATTAGCAAATTTAATTGCCTCGTCTGTTGGAGAATATGCGAGTTTAAATGCTCGCCCATAGTCCATATATAATCGAACATTGTGTCTTTTGAAGAACTTATTCAGACTAATTAATAGAGCACGAATTGTGTTTATCATAGCCTCATCTGTTTGTTTAACTAATCCTGCATGAATTAGTGCATTCTTAAATTCTGCAATTTTTACATCCCTATTATTCAAAAGAACATTAAGAACAACAGTTTGCATTGTTTCTGTTTTACTATACATTTTTATTCCTCATTTGTGATTGTGTATGCGCCTTGAAATAACATCGAGTCGAGGGTATTTAAAGACCCCAAAAATGGCCGTCGTTAGGTCAAGGCTGGTCATTAGCGATAAATGGCGGGCATAACAGGAATCGAACCCGTATCTTCGGCTTAGAAGGCCAAAATGCTATCCATTACACCATATGCCCATAAGCCATTTATCACTGTGAATACGCTTCCGCAAGCGCAAGGGCATTGATTACATTCTTAGTATGAATGATGCCTTCAATTCGTTGAATGTCGTCATTTTCGTTCCTATCCACCGAATTGACAACTAACTGTGCTACAATTTGAGCAAGTTTTTGTGGGCTTGTGTTCACTAACAAGCGGGTTAATTCCTCTTTTAAGTGGTCTTTGAACTGTTGATTTAACAAACAATCCATACATTCGACATTCTCCATTATTTCAAGACGATGGTTTGGTACTTTATACCAACCTATTCCTTGACATTTTTCGCATGGATGGTCGGGTTCAGGTTCCTGTGAATTAATATAATGTTGTTCTTTAGGAGAATTTAGTCTACCTTGTGCATCTCTTGTCATCAAAAGTCCTCCGTTGTGCTAAAGAAACGAACTCTCTTTTGATTCCAATATTGAAGTGAAACCATAGCAAGAATCAGCATATTATAGTTATGCGCTGATTGATTGACACGAAACTCTTCAACAGATAATTCATAAAGATTACGTGCAACTTTAACTTTTTCTGTAACAATCTCTTCTTCCATCGCATCATGCAACGAACCAAATTCTTTCTTCAATTTATCTAATATTTTATTTTCAAATTCACTAAACATTTTATTCACCTGCCTTTTCTTTTAATTCATTCAAGCAAGAAAAACAATAAGGTTTTTTTCTGCTTACTACTACATTACATCCAATACATCGGTTTGCTATTCTAATATTCATATTTATTCCTCCTGTGGTGGCTTCCATCCTCTTCGCCAAACTGTGCTATCTCTATAATTCGGATGAGTAGAAAACATCCATTTGATAAGTTTCCAAAGAGCATCTTTAAGCACCTCTTCATCACGATGACTAAATTCCCAAAATTTTTGACCGCCATAAATATGGGGGTTTTGATATTCAAAAATCAGTTCCTCAAGTTTCTTTTTCCATACCATGTAGTCTACATCGTTTTCATCTAAGGTTTCTGAAATCATCTGTCTCATTGTCTCTACTCTTTTATCTCTTACATAACTCATATTTATTCCTCCATTAATTGTTTTGGGTATCGTGGGTTTCGGGAATTATAGGCACGAACTCCTACATTATATTTCTTTGCGAAGTGATTCGCAGGAAACCAATCTGGTCGCCTATTGTTTCTCCATTCGGCAATATCCCATTTGCCTTCAAGATAGTAATGACGATAGGACTGTATTACAAATTCCCATTCGTCGTCAAATGTGTTCTTGATTCTGTATCTGTCATCCATAGCAATAGATACTGGTGTCAAAGAATCTTTATTGAATTGAAAATCAATAACCAAATCAGTATGAGAATTACATTGGAGTATTCTATGATATGAACCGTGTTCTATGATGTTTCCCTTTTCATCTTCTTTAGGGTAACGAATCTTGTGTTCTTCGCAAAGAGCCAATCCATGTTCAAAAAGCCACATAAAATTACAGAAAGATTGCCTCGCCCATATCGTTGAGGGGTGGTTTAGCATCGCTGGCTTCATCAGTTTTGACTCGTTAGCCTTGTGAAAAGCCTTAAGTTCACCCAAAGTCGGTTCTTTACCGTGTGCATTAACAAATTGCATATAAACAATATTAGTGTGCAGCATTTGACAGGTTTCTGTCGGCATTTTGATAATATGCTTATCAAGCATTTGTCGTGCTGATTCATGTGGGCATTTTGATAGTGCAAATATATTCATTCTTCTTCCTCTTGAGACATATCATATACATCGAAATACTCTTCCGCAGGAACATATTCCCTTATTTCAATTGTTAATTCCTTTAGGTTGGCTTCACGGATTGTTGCCAATCGCAACGATTCACTCCATGCTTGGCGTAAATCTTGCATTGTTTCATATTTTGTAATAGTTCTCTTTACAATCGTTCCGTCATCGTGAATAATATTCCCGTATGTTACTTTCATGTTCATATATGTTAATTCCATATTTAGTCCTCCTTAAATTCAAAGTCCTTGTTTTCGACTCGATAATACCATCGTCGAACCAATTCTCGAATTGTCTCACGGTCTGATAAAACAGTCATCAAAGCCTCATGGTTGCGTATATCAAATGGCCCATGATTTGCTGATTTCTTATCTTCACGATTTGCAGTATAACCTACTCCACAGGCCATAAGAACATCAAATAGTTGTTTCAATTGGTTAATTGAACCACTACCATATTTATCACTCAATAGTCTTTCTATATTCCATTTTGCTTGTTCTAAATTCATATTTATTCCTCCTCTAAAATTTCTGCCAATGCATCAAATAACTTTTCTTGATAGAAAAGAAAGATTTGATGCTGTAATACTGTTGCTATGTTTTCTCCTACATTGGATTCATCAATTACCCCATGATACAATTCCAATAATGTTGCTACTTCCATAATATCGACATAATACTGTGGAACAAGGCTTTCTACATATTCAGTAGTATATGAAGTGTCTCCATTATACTGCTTTAGATATTCCTTTGCTTCTTCTTTCCATAACATATTTATTCCTCTTCATCGTATGTACTCTTCAATACTCCCAATTCATGTCGAAGAAGACTTACACAAATTTTCCAATGTGAACTCATCTGTTCTTCGTATTGTAATGCTTTAGTAGCATATTCAAGTATTTTATACAAACATTCTCTTCTATTTTTATTCATTTTCATACATCCTTTTTATTGATATTTGGTATGCTTGATAAGGAGGCATACCTAAACTCCTTAGTTTTTTAAAGACCCTTGTTCTGTTCTTTTCCGCCCAATAACTCCTGAGTAAAAACTCCTTCTTGTATGGTCGGTGATTGTGAATCGGGATTATATCTTTCATTAATTTCATTGTAACAACTCTCGCAAATTTTGATTAGTATTTTATTGTCTACCTCTTCTAAGTTAAGACGCTGAAATTGAACCAACATATGATAGTCTGCACCTAAGAAACATATATTGCACTTGGGCCTACTTTTACTTTTCTTTGCTACAACAAAGAACTTTTTAATCCAATTAATCATAATTACACCTTGAAAGGCATGGGGAAAACAACTCATGGCAGGAGTCCATTTATTTCTGAGGTAGAAGAATGTTGTTTTTACTGAAAAAACCCCGTGAATAGGTGCAGGAAAACTATCAATAAATTATGTCAAGGAAGTAAAATGACAAGATTTGTTTGATAATTTTTACTTTTAAACCTGCGGTTTCAAGAAAGGTCGTAAACTAAGCGCACGATTGCTTTTACCTTTCATTGAATATGTTCTTCAATCAATTGACTAGCCTTCATTTTTGTAAGGTTATCTGTTCTGCCTTCATAACCAAGACTAATCAAATAATTGATTTGCTTTTCTGTTGCTGGGTCTTGAGTCAATACTTTTTCCAAAACAGACAATTGCCTATTGGTCATTGTTTTGCCTAGAAGCATTTGCTCCTTAATACTTGATAGAAACTCTCGTTCCCAATTATTACCAGCGAATGATTCGTCAAATATAGGCACACCATAATAGTCGCACATATTTTCAAACTCATCATTATTTGATTTTAGTGTTTCGTTTTGCTTAATTTCTTTAGCAATTGCTCTTGCTTTATCACGTTGTTCTCTTTCTTGTCGTTGTTTTTCACGAATAAGAACTTGTTCTAGTCTGCGCTTTTCATCTTCAATTGCTTGAAGACGACGCTTTTCGACATTCTCAGGAAGATTGTAAATACGCAAACGCTCCGCTTCTGCCTCTTCCGCACGAATACGGGCTTGTTCTCGTCGTTCTTCCGCCAATCTTCGTTTTTCTGCTATTTCAAAAATACGCTTTTCACGCTTTTCTTTTGCCTCATTAAATCGAGGTAAATACTGGGCTTGCATTACATAGAACAAAGACAAATCCTTCATTAGATTGTCATTAGGATAGCCTGTTGTATTAATCTGTGCTTTTGGATTTTCTGGATGATTCCATCGCCAAACGATAGAAGCCATCTTATAATCAGGAGAACCGAATTGACCATCTGCTCGCTTACGAATAACCTTTTCAGTATCATACCATTGTGTTTCAGGGTCATAATACATTTTCTTTGTATCACGAACATTGTAGAATAAATCCATTTCTTTGACTGAATCAAACATCAATTCAAATCCTTCACCATTGGCTTTCCACCATGCTTCGGCTTTCATTGATTTTGTTCGCACATCAATCCATGCTTGAATCTTTTCATCAGTAATAGCATCAACCGAAATACCCTCATCTTCTGCAATTGCTCGCATAATTAGATAAGTATTGATATGGTCGCTACCAACACATTCAACAATACCATTTTCAGTATTAGTAATTTGAAAATGATAAACTACAATATGTCCACAAAGACATTTACCTTGCCCCATTTGTGAGTTAGCGACCCAATCAGGAACTTCTTCGTTTCCTGCCCACCAAACTTCACCAGTAGCAATCCATTCTTCTTTTGCTTCATCATAATTATCAGCAACGGACAATTCAACCATTTTGCGCTTTAAGGCTCTATCCCATCGGCCATTACCTAATTCACGCTTTGCTACAATTGATTCCATATTTAGCCCTCCAAAATTGATTCGAGATAATCTCCAAGAAGAGAAATGACATAATTAGTTCCTCTATCTTGTTCAACAATACTCAATAAGTCTTCTAATATCTCATCAATATCTTCTTGCATCGCTTCTTCTTTTAAATGTTTAAGTGCTTCTAAATAAGTGTTCATCATATCTACCTCATATAATTGCTGGTCTTGGACCACAAAAGAACAAATTCTTCTTAGCCCTTGTAATCGCTACATAACAAAGATTATTGCCTTCCTTTCCTGAAAGTGGGTGTGGCATTCTGTCAGTTGCGAGAATATATACATTATCTGCTTCAAGTCCTTTAGCCTTGTGAACAGTCGAAAGCATAATTTCACCTTCATCTTTTGTGTCAAAGACACGCTTAATCTCTTCAATAATTCCTCCAACGGTTGTTGCTTTGTTAATGAAAATCTGAATACAATTGGCTTTATCTTCAAGAGCCATCGCTTGATTCTGTTTCTTTTGCTGAATTAGTCGTTGATAATTGTAAGCAAAGTCTTTTTGAAACAAACGCTCAAACTCCTCAACGCCCATGTTGTTGTTTTTACTAATTCTGTGAACGGCATTAATTAAACCTTTTGTCATATCTCTACCGAGAATATACGCAGATTTGCCTTGTGAAATCAAGTCGTAAAATGCTCCAACCAAAGGAGCATTGTAAGGACAAAGAACCATATCGTTTCGTTGTGGATTAAATGCTGAATCTACTACAACAGTTCCTTCAATAGCGGAATCGGGCGCAGTAAAGTCCTTTACATATCTATTTGCCTCTTTAACAACCGAAAGTGGACATCGCCAAGTAATTGATAGCGGCAATTCTGTAATTTCACGTCCAGTAGTTTCAAGACGGTCACGAAATAGGCTAATTGAATTTGAATCAGCCCCACGAAATCCGTAAATCGCTTGATTTTTGTCGCCAACAATGATACAACGACCACCATTTACGCACTTTGAAATCATTTCTCGTTGTGCTTCATTGAAATCTTGTGCTTCATCTACGAACATTACATCAAAATTAGGGAATGCATAGTTGTTTTCAAGAGGCAACCAAATCATATCATCAAAATCAACATGATAAGTTTGCGTTCTGCACATTGTCAAAATAGCAGGAATGCTCTCAATAGCCATGTTTTCTTCACGGTCTGAATCAAAGTTAATATTGTATTCATTAATTAGAGCGTAAATTGCTGCCTTATCTGTGCCATTAACACGGCTTCCCTTTACCAAAGATACTAATTTCTTTAGTGGGAAAACATTGTAATCTCCACCCATAAGGTCTTGAATAATGTTATTGAGTTTAAAGTTATTTACCTTTGTTTTGATATTTGCACGAATAGCAGCAAGTCCAAAAGAATGGAAGGTTCTTGCTTGCATTCCTTCAGGAAGTTTCTTTGCTAATTCTTTAGCAATTGAACTATTAAAAGCGAGAAAAGCACTACTTGTTCCGTAAGGAAGTCTGTTTGCCGCTTCTACAATTGTTGTTGTTTTTCCTGTTCCTGCACCTGCATTTACAATTAGGTGGTTTTCGCTGTTTTCTATGCAATTAAAGATTGCTTCTTGTTCATGTGTGTGTTTCATATTATCTACCTCTTAATATGTTGAATGCGAGAGGAAACTGCTTCATGGTTTTACAAGCCACTATCTCCGTGAGTTCACATTTTTGCAGTTATTACTGGATAAACCTCGTGAATAGGCGGGGAAAGGAGCATACCGATTACTCGGCATTTTACTTCTTTAGTAGCCCCTTGCTCGACTTTCCCCATGTATTTGAAATAAGTGCTGGGAGCAGGATTTGAACCTGCGAACCATTTTAGGACAGGAGTTTAAGCCCTGCGCTTTTAACCATGCTCAGCCATCCCAGCATATTTACTGTTGTTCAATTAAAGCCACGCAAATTAATTTACAAAAGTGAAATAAGTCTGCTTTGCGACTGTTCAAGAACACCCCTTGCATACGGGGGCGTATATAGTCGGGCGCAGGGGGTCGCTCAAACGAATAGACCTAAAACCCTGCGTTTTGATAGAAAAAGTAAATTACCCATAAAGAAATACTTATGGCAATTGCGCCCCAAAATAACTTTAATCGAACATTGTTGGGCGGGTTGCATTTTGGATTGAGACAATAATGACTAGTTGAAATAACGCCATGATGAACATAAGACTCAAGAAGATGATTACTGTCCTTTGGTATATCAATACCACAAGACTGGCAAATTAAATCTTCTTTAGCCTTAACATAGACTTCTTCTACTAATCGCATCAAATCAACCCAAAGGTGGGGGAAGACTGAAAAGCAATCCCTCTGAAGGATGGAAGTGCTAAAAGGATATGACGGCCTTTTTCTATTATTATCAGCCTTTCCCCCATGTTGGAAGAAAGGAATGAGGGGAAGCCTGAACTTCCCCCCATTCGGCTATCATTGAATACAATTCAATGAATTACGACTTAAAGAACTTTAATGAGTATTAAACTCAGAGTTCTTCAGTAGATTCGCCTAAAAGGGAATCAACCGAGCCATCCCAAGAACCTTCTTTGAACATTTTGCCCAAATTGTTTCTTGTTCTCTTAACAACAGCAGAAGCGTAATCTTCTGCATTATCGTAAGAACCGCCACCAGATTTGATATGCTTCATTGTAATTGCACCAATTACTGCATCGTGGTTGTAGTAGCCAATAGCGGCTTCTTCAACAACTCCACAAATTCTGTCGATTGAAACACGAACTGCGGCTGGAACTGCGCTTTTTTGGCCTCGACGGAATGGAGTTCCGTCTCTTCCCTTCAAAAGAGCCTTTAATGCTCCTTCTGCGGCAGTTCGCTCATTAGCATTATTTGTGCCAATTTGCAGGTTCAGTTCAATCACTTGACGCAATCCTGCATCAAGCGTAGTGTCGGCTTCAAGGTATTCCTTCACCTCTATAACGAGGCTTTCCCATGTTGTATCATCCATGTATATTCTCTCCTTACCCTTTTCGGGCAACATCTTCACTTTGTCTTAGGTATATAAAGGAGTGCAGAATTGTCTCTCAATCAATCTCGATGGAGGCATTACTAACCTTTGGCTTAGACAGGCTCAGACCCAACGCAACTTCTTTCACTTGATTCTAAATTAAGCAAATCAAAACAATACATTACAATAAAACAAATCATATTTATTTCTTTCAATAGTTTGCCCAATGAAATAACTTTTGTTATCCGACACATGAGACTGTCTCGGCTATTGTCTCATCATGAGACGATAGGGTTATGCAACACAACCCTGCAAAACCTTGCAGAAACCTGCAAAAAAGGGTTGTCTCGTCTCGTCTCATGCGAATCATGAATATATCTCTCTACATAGCCTATAAGAAAATAAGGGTATATGTAAGAGAAGAAGAAGAAGATGATGATGATGAGATAGATGAGATAATGAGAAATATAAAATATATTTTTACTTATGTTACACAACCTTGAAGAATCTCTCATATGTTGTCTCGTCTCATTCCCCAACAACGATGAGACAACCGATTTATTTTACTATAATACTAATATTAGTATTAGAATATGAATACGAATTAATATAACCACAGTTGAAAGAGGGGTGTAAAAATTGACAGAAAATTGGGGGCGCAAATGTTTTCCCTATTTCAGTTGGATTGACTACGGGTAAATAAGAACATTCTACGTTCTTCGATTTAATCCAACCATATGGTCTGCTTTGTTTTTGACCCGAAGGAAGCCTTTTGATTCTTGCTTAGGAATGAGCAGTTTTACGCTCCTACTCAGGAGGTGTTAAAGATTCTTAATACTTGTTCTTCAAGTTCTTTTATGAGTTGGTCACTCATAACTTTCTTTACTTGGCTACAAATGTGCCGAGCCTCTTCTTCCATCATAAATAATGCAATCATAGCATCTGGTTCATCAGTATAAATGTGCAAATCGGTATACATTGCATCATGAAACTTGTTTTCAAAATAGTTTTTGAGTGTTTTTCCTGTTCGGTGCAGACGGATTACGTGTTCTCTCGACATGGTTTAAGCATATAGATGCATTAACCGTAAGGTTTCCCAAAGTGAAACCATATGGTTGTGATTGCTTTGCACATCTAAGACCTTATTTGATTTGATAAGCGATTTATTGCTCCAGTCCATGCAAGACTGGAGGGGAATAGCATCAATGCCTCAATAGACGGAGGTAATGCACATTCTTCCATGTAGTGTGGCACAAAGCAATATGATGGGCAAATGTCTGATTATTGTTCCCTGTGAAAACGATTAAGGCTCAAAAGGCGCTTGACTACTAATCAAGTTCGTAAGAATGGTCTATTGGCTCATATATGAAACCATGAGCGTCTATTAGTGAGTGCGACTCAATCGCATCAATAGTGGAGATACCCAGTTCTTCTTCCCACCTTTTCAAATTCCTTTGGTTGATTGGCCATATATACCAATCGGAAACAAAGCCGAAACAAACGCAATAAACCCCGAAAGCAACATGGAGTGTGAGAGATACTAGTTATCCGCACGAAGGCATGAATAACAAACTACGGTAATAAGTCGGATTAATGGAGTAGGCAGCGTTTCTTTCTATTCATTCGCCACACACACATATTAGCGCAAAAAAAACCGAATTAGGCTTTTCCCTGTGTGTTGTGGCGTAGCCGTCATATGGTTAAAATAAGTGCAAAGCAATTATTACAACCATATGGTAAGACTTTGTAGTACCCAATGGAGGACAAAGCCCTCCAAAGGCCATCAACGGATTCTGAGTTTGGAAACTCGGAAGTGTGATGGAATTTCAGCGATTACTCGCATTTTCATGCCAAAAACACGCTTTCCTTCACCACGTTTCGGAGAGCGCAAATCTGGAATAGTTCGCATTTCGTTGATTTGAAGATTTTGAGTGTGTCGGTGCATTTCTGCCGTTGCGTTAGTTTCCCAACGATGAACGCCAAGATACATCTGTGGTTTCCATTCGTTTCCTGTCTTTTGCTCGATTATCCATACTTCTTGCATGATTTACTCATTTACTCTCAAATAGGCTTAGGTATCAACAAAGCAACACCATATGGTTGTTTATTGCTTTGCATAGAAACAACCATATCTGATTATTCATCCGAATTAGTGCTTCAAGGGGGATAACAGACTTGAAGTATCTATTCCTGCAAAGGACGAGGTGAAAAACATGAAGATTAAAAACTGGACATTGAATACAAACAAAGTAAGAGCGTGGGCTGAAAATCAGCCTGAATCAGACAATTTGAACGCAGTTATGCTTTCTCTCACATTGGGAGATAATGCAAAAACTGACGAACTTCGTAGCACCTATTGGACAGCAATTCGTTCAATAGGCTCTACTATGGAGGGGTTTCCTTCTGCACGACGAGGCCGAGAATCTACTCTCTCGGACGAACAGGAACTTGTTTTGGCGACTGTGGAGGAAAATGTGGCAAATGCTATTGCTCAAATCCCTACTGAATACCACAACTTGATTCTCTCGGTTATCGTGCCACATGGTCGTACTGGTGGAGTTTACGAGTCTTTCAGCGAATTGGTTGATTCCCACCGCAGTAAGGCTCATTCCTACATGATTAAATCCATTAAGGAAGGTCGTTGGGATGGTCTAAAAATGAATGATGGCGTTCCTGTCATTCAACCTACGCCTGTTAAGGCAGATACGGAGGTTTCCGAAGAGGAATGATACTACAAGGCTATATCCCCCTTGTAGCCCCTTTCGGGGGGTTTGTACAAAGTAAAACCATATGGTATGACACTTTGTGTCAATACCATGTTTATTGGTTCATAAGGCTTTAATCATGTTCCAACGCAGACATTACATCCAAACAGCAAAAACACTTGCAACCATCCATAACATTGATAACGTGGTTGTTGAGAAAATGAGCCTTATGTTTCAAAGAGACAACGGCAATTATATTGAACAGCGATTCTTTGACGCTTTTCGCAGGGAATATGAGTTTGTTTGGAGTGAACCCTACCCATTTACCCTTAGAGGCCGTTATGACCTTCTAATGGGTTAAAATTCCGCCATCCTGAGCATCTGCTGATGTAAAACTGCTCCCTTCGGGTTTATTCAAAGTAAAACCATATGGTTGCTTTTCGCTTTGCGAATGTTAATGCAAAAGCAACCTTATCCGCTATCGCCACCGATTTAGTGCTTCGGAGGGAAAACGGAGCATCAAACCCTTTTTGGAGGAATTGATATGAAGAAAGAAAATTGGATTAAGAACACAAATGCCGTTCAAGCATGGCTTGAACGTGAAGATAGGGGAGATGTCGGTCATGCGATTTCTTTGTCTATAACACTTGGAAATGCGACAGATAACGATGATATGCGTTCAACTTACTGGACTGCTATTCGTTCAATTGGAAGTCCGTATTCGGATTTCCCAGCCGCCCGAAGAGGTCGAGAATCGGCTTTGCCCGAAGAAGTGGATTTGTCTGCCAATTCTGTGAAGAATGCGGTCATTGCTGCCTTTGCGGGTATTACTAATGCAGACTTGATTACTACCGTTATTCTCCCTCATGGGCGAACTGGCGGTGCTTTTGAAGACATTGAGGCATTTGCTGAATCAATGGGTAAGAAAGCCTATGATGCTCTTGTAAAGGGCTACAAAGAAGGTCGCTGGGATGGCACCATGAACGGTGAAATCCCTGCTTTGACTCCACCTGCGGTTAAATCCGACGAAGGAGGTCAAGAGGAGGAATGATGCTGGCTTTTCCCTCCGTAGCCCCAGTTCGCTGGGGTTTCGTAAACTGGCAAAGCCAACCATATGGTCGTATCTTTGATAAATGGCCCGAAGGCTCAAGGACAATCTCCATCATCCCATTCTGGAGAATAGTCAATATCGTGGTCATATTCTGGTAGTCCATCTTCAAACCAGCAATCGCAGCCCCAACCGCCATAGAATTTCAAAGGGTTGAATACCATCATTTTGCCACATTCGCACTTGCCTTGTTTGTTTGCCATACTCTTATAATGGTATCTATTTTAGGGTAAATGGAGACACAAAGTTTCCCCTTACCATATGGTGTTAGGGTTGTTATTAACTACTCATTTGAGTATAATGAAACATAGGTAGTTATTCGTCATAACATGACGTAAACAAACATTTTGTAGTTACCAATAGCGGTTTATAGAAAAGCGTAGAGCAAGACCAATACGAAATCAATAGACCTAAACCAGAACTTAATAACACGATTAAACCCATATTAGAATCCCCAACCATATGGCTTTGTTTCAAATTTTTTATTTTTTCTCATTTAGAGCAATTGATTTAAAAGCCCTGTTTTGAAGCATTAACTTTAATTATTTGAAGGTGAAACCGCCAGTATTATAGCCTGTGGCTTACTCCCATAACATGATACAGTATGTCGGCTGAGAAAGAGGCATTACAGTATTTAAATGAGATATTCACCATAATCAAGGAAACCCTTGAAGAAGCAAAAGAAAATAGGACAAATGCACGACAATTGTCAAATGAAGAGAATAAGGCTCTAACAGATATTACGAATAAATTAAAACAAGTTCGCACAAATCTAAACAAATACTTAAGAGCGTTCCGTGTGCAAACATCATTAACCGACTTTGGCGTAGATATTGACGAATAATAAACAATACTATTAATATAATTAATTTAATTATTACTAAACGCATTATTAAAACAACATTATTACACGGCCGCCAAACTTATTATCTTTAAATGAACAACTTTAAATGAATAGTTTTTATTCTGGGAATACAAAGATTATAAAAAAATTGAGGACGCAAGTGCCAAAAAAATTCCAGCCCAAATTTTGAGAAAAGTGATTGTTATGTGGAAAGATACAATTAAGAAAGAAGATAAGATATATAGTTTTAATATGCATTCTCCTGAAAATGCAGATTTAAAACATGAGGCTATGAGCAGAATATTAGAAAATATTTACCCTGCGCCTGAATTAGAATTACGTATTATAGAAATGATGAATGAGATTGATAGGAATAGGTCTTAGAAAAAATTCCGCCACATTTTTTGAGAAATTTTAGGTGATATTATGGTAACCCCAAGAGAAAAAAGAATAAGAGATAAGTATTCGAGATTAGACGATGAAGGCAAAGTTGCCGATGCTGTTAAAGTAGAACAGAAGATTAAACGAATTAAAATGATGGTAAAAACGCTATTATCTGAAATTGAAGATATTGAAAAGGCACTTTGAGGTGATATTATGTGGGAAAATATTATCAAAAAAGATAGAGAACCAGTTAGAATACATTTTCTAAGTGAAAAAAAGTTAATGGCGTGGGTTAGTGATAGGTTTGGAACTGGTCGTGGCCCATATACAATAGAATCAATATATGAAGACTTAAAAAGAAGAGGCGAATTTGACGACCGTATGGAATTTATTGACGATAAGAGGATTAGATAATATGACAAGATGCACCTTACTCGATAAATGGTTTGATGTTGAATCAAAGCGTTTAGATAAAGAAGAAGAAAAACAACAGAAAGACTTGATTACAGGTGATAAGAAATGACTTGGAAAACAGAAATTAAGAAAGAAGATAAATTAAGCACTAGTGATAAAATGCTAAATGACTTAACTTTGTTAGAAGAAGACATTAACGATGCAAAGGACTATGTAAATATGCTTAATAGTAAGTATTTTGGTTTTCCTCTTTTTATGGCAGCCGAAATTATAAGTAAATTAGAAGATGTTCTCTATAACATTAAACAAGAAAAAGACGCAATTAGACAAAATTCTAAACCTTTAACTCAAGGAGATAAGGGCTATCAAGCAAGGTGATTAAGATGACATGGAAAGATATTTTAAAAGAAAGCATGGCAAGAGATTTATCTGAACAATACGGTAGAGATTACATTGATACTTTGATTAGTCAAGCAGATGATGATTATGAAAAGGCAGTAGCGGAAAGTGTGGCTTATTTGATTAATAACAAATTGGTTACTAAAGATGATGGTATTGGTAAAATTGAAGAATTACTTGAAAAACATGAAAATGATATTCAAGTGCCTGTTTATGGTGGTAAAATGGATATATCTTTAAATGAAATGCTTAGCGAATATAGGTCTTTAGCAGAAAGTGTTTCAAGAGAAGTTGATAAAATTTTAACTCCTAAAAAGTGATTTAAATGTGGGAAGATATTCTTAAAAAAGAAAGTCCTTTTGGGGCTCGTTTTCGCTCAAAAAAACCAGATGAACCCTTTAATCCGTTTAAGGATAGTAGAGGCGTAAATGAAGCAAGAGAAGCCCAAAGAAAAGAAGCGAAGAACCAAAGAAAGTTTAAACCAAAGTGTCAAAACGACCCTTGTTTAAGAATTGCTAATGGAACTGATGGATATGGCCTTTGTATGCCCTGTGAAGATGATATGAGTAATAATCGTTTAACTGACCCTAAGAGTCCATATACAAGAAAGAACCAAATGAAAAACCCTACACTTCCAAATATTTACGTTGGTGATAAAAGATGAGTTGGAGAGATATTGTAAGAAAAGGACATTGTAAAACTGAAAAGATTGATGATGAAGAATTAAAGGCAGCAAAGCCTGACTTCTTAGATTTAGACAAAGATGGCAATAAAAAAGAGCCGATGAAAGAAGCGGCTAAAGATGCTAAAAAGAAACCTAAGTCCAAAAATCCATTTACTCGGAAAGATTGAGATATGCGTGAGCAGGAGGATTAATCATGGATTGGGAAGGAATTATTAAAAATGAGTTATACTCATCAAAGGTTTTAAATTCTGAAGAAAAATTCGATGGGGTTTTTAATGAAAAGAGAGACATAATCCTTCTTGAAAGATTATTTAATAGAGACGGTATAGAAAAATTTACTTTAAGTGAAATGTTTAAACTCGTTGCAATTTTACTAAGAATAGAAAGACTAAAAGCCGCAGATTTAAAAGATTATTCTTTTGATTTTTCACAACAGATTCAAAATACAATGACGGCTTTATTTAAGGCTAGTGATGCTTTAAGACAAGCAGAAGTATTTAGGTGATATTATGGGTTGGTTCGACATTCTCAAAGTAGAAGATATTGACTTTGATGATGTATGTGCTAATTGTAAAGGAGAAGGATGTAACGAATGTGGAGGAACTGGCAAGTTACGGGCTTTTGGTGTATATACACTTGAAAATATTCATAGTCATCCTCTTGAAGTAAGAATGGCTATAATGGATGCTTTTGGGAGTGGTAAGAAACCTGAAATGAAAGACTTGACTAAGGAAAGAATAAGAATCAATCATAAGAAAATTTATGATTATTTACAGCGAAGATTAGAAAGAGAACCCACAGAAAGAGAACTTAGGGAATTTATTATTAGAACCATTATGCATGAAGCGACTCATGCAGGTATGGGATTAGAACAATTTACAATGTCTAATCGAGCAACAGAATATGGAGCAATCACTGGACAATTCCCAGAAAGCACTTATTATAGACTTAAAACATTCCTTAAACACCCTGCTTCTCAAACACAAATACTTCACCCTATGTTTGGAGCAATAGGACTTGAGACAGCCGTTAAAGGCGAAAAGGTAAAAGAAATTGAAGAACTTCTTGCATTTGTTGATGCATTGACCGATAATCTTTTGGGTAAGTATAAAGAGAAAGTTAGAGAAAAACTAACAAGAATGGAAATAACGGCTAGAACTCAAAAGAAGAACCAAAGCCTTAAAGACATTAATCCTGCAAGTGTTGAGGATTTAACTGATAGATACGGTCAAAAATATAAGCGATTTTTTGTTAAATTATTACTTGATGCTGCTGGACAAATGACGGCTGATTTTGATGATTCTGAACTTAAAATGGCAGGTGCGGTAACTACTAGTTCAGCCCCCGCTATGTTTAATAAGGTGGTAAGAGGTAGAAAGAAACGGAGGAAAAAGGATGAGTAAGAAGAAAAAGAACTTTCAGCCACATAAAGGAAACAAAGTTAATCAAGGTGGTAGGTTTCCTTTTATTGAAAATTTTAACACTTGGAGAAAAACCTGTCAAGGTGTTTCAGGTGAAAAAATGATGGTCAAAAATATTCCTAATCTTTATATGTTTTTAAAGAATCACATGATGAATAACATTCGGGCTAAAAGTAGAAATAAAGGCCGTGATGGTCAAGGAGCAATACAATTTCTTGAACCCATTGAAGCATTCGTAGATAATGATTTATTTACTGAAGGACAAGCACAGATTATCAAAACGCTTGCTGATACATTAGAAAGTTTTTATCTTGAAGGTTCGGATATTGGTAATAAAAGTGCTCCTGCTCGTGACCCAGCATTTATTGTTTTTACTGAACAAGACTATACTGCAACAGGTCAGAAGAAAAGACCAAGAAAGGTTGCAGGACATTATGCAACAAATTGGTATGCTGAAAAAAATAAAACTTCTGCTGCTCCTTCTTCGTGGTTTGCACACATTGATGCCCCCGATGGCTTTAATGGAGGAAATCCACCGCACCAAGCATTATTCTCAAGAACCAAGACGGAGTTCGCTAATCCCAAAGGTTTGCTTTGGTTAATGAAAGAAGCGACTGAATTTATAGATGATATGGAAATAGAAGTTGAAGTAGATAGAATACCCGAAGGAGTGGATGAGGTTGATTTGGATGAAATTAAATCAGTTGAGTCTTTCTTTAATGATGTTGTCCGTAATGAATCTTTTTGGAATGCAGGTGGTCGTTTATTGACTAAAAAAGTAAGGTCATCTTTACAGGCCACTACATTCGCAGTTAAGCCTCTTGAACAAAAACCAGCAAGAAAAATTACTAATGTTGGTAAAGAGGATGAAAAGGATGCTTTAACTGGGAGGGTTGTTAGTTTTAAATTAACTGCTACTGCCCTACCTATTATTAATTTAGTTGATAGAGCGTTAAAGAGAAAAAATACTAAAAAAGCACCAAATGATTTCCGAGCGTGGCAAGGCGACAGAAAAGGCGGTTTTGATTATAGAAAGACCGCTAGAGAAAAATTTGGTGAAGATACTGGACGATATAAACCTGAACAAAAGGTTATTTCTAAGATGTGGCAACAACTTTTATGGAGAGATTAAATGACCGTTAATCGTAAGCGTTGCGGTTTATGCCAAGCCCCGAATAGAGAAGAACTTGAATCGGCTCTTGAAACAGGACAGGCGAGTTGCGACGAATTAGACACTATTCATAACTGGAGAAGTGGAACTGCGGCACAACATCAAAGAAATCACATGGGCGAATACAAAATGTCGTCTAATCCTCAATGTGTTCTATGCACAGACCCAATGAGGAAACACTACGAACAAGCGTTAAAAGAAGGTAATATCTCAAGTGAGGCTGTTTCTTCTGCCCTCAACACCACAAAAACGCAGGTGCAAAGACACATGAAGCACCACCTGACACCAATTGTGCAAGAATCTGCGGCCATGATGATAGCGAAAAAGGAAGTAAATGAAGTTGATTTGCTATCAAATAACGTACAGAAGTTAGATATGCGTTTAGAGCAAGTGTTCAACGATTTAGGGAATGACCTCGACCCTAAGATGATTGATGCCTTAACTAAGTTAGCAAGAGAGATTAGAGAATCTTTGAAGTATCTTATGGAGTTTAAGGGTAAATTGATTCACAAG
>MDTD01118043.1_pt1 | contig 18093 bp, 16 predicted proteins | sample 811221 | NCBI WGS metagenome assembly MDTD01 (sample SAMN05326646, study PRJNA326480) | marine metagenome | isolation source: seawater | place: Pacific Ocean: South West | collected 2011 | reverse complement strand
TGGTTAACAATAATCTTTTCTGGATCGGGCGTTGTCAATACTTTGTTATCCCTGATAAAAATGTTCTTACGAAAAGAATCTTTTCAAATCGTATATTCTTTAACCTCCCTTGCAACCGCAGCCTTTTGGTGTTGTTCATGCCTTTGTTAAAAAAACCGAGTAGGTTGTAACTGTCATTTGATCACGAGGTGACACAATTTTGCGTCCTCTTTCTTTCAAAACATCTTTAGCTGGTTCGAAAAATAATGCGGGTTGTACTCAATCTTCTTTCGATTTTTCTCCCAAAATTTTCTTGGTTGTTACTATGTTTTTGGCAAGCAGAGTGTCTTCAAGCTCTTCTAAGGACAAATAATCAAGGTCCCAATGATTGCAAAGGTCATTCCTAAACCGGGTATGGTTTAGACGTGTTGACATGGACTTCTTCTTGTTAAGATAATCCCGAAGACGTTTCTTCATCAAATGCAATTCCTCCATATTCGAGGTTTATAACTAGGCTAAAAGTAATGACCATTGAGATAACAGAAAACAATTTTATCTGGCGTATCAGACTTGGGTTGACGCTTTTATTTACCCACTATTTCGCCAATGTTCATTGAATTGAACCACTACAGATAGTAACTTTCTGCAAGTAATTTGGCCAATGAGTTCCCTCGCTCTAATAACTGGTCTCCGTCGTCTTCCTTTTTTAAGCATTTCACTTGCAACGCTAACGATGTCATCATTTAGCTGACAGGCTTCTACATTTTTTGTCATATGTTGACGGACAAAACTTTGGTTATTAGTGCCTTGAGAAAGATAGGCGATTATTTTTCGGCAAGTCATCTGTCCCACCAATCGACCTGAATTGGTGACTGGCCTCCTGCGGTGTCCTTCACTGAGCATGTCTTGAGCGACAGAAACTATATCGCTATCTAAGCTGCAAGTGACTGCGTTGTCAGTCATGTGATCCCCAACTTTTCCGGCTTCTCGAAAGTCATTATATGTCGATGATAATATCGCTCTCAGACAATCCAATTCTGATAATACCCCGATAAGCTTATTGTCACGATTAATAACGCACAAACCTGATACTTGATTATTCACAATTTTATGTATCGCGGAAAATAAATCTTCTTTGGCTGTTGTTTTTATTGGATGCAGGAGCATATGAGATGCGGTATCTCTTGGAAGCGGATTATTATCTGATCTAAAGTTTGAGATCCCAGCTCTGAGGCAGTCGATCTCGGATAACATGCCAGACAGGACCTCATCATTGTCGATAACGCATACTCCGGACACGCGTTTATTTAAAATTAATTGAGAGGCCTCTGCGATATCAGAGTTTACTCCTACTGTCACAGTGTCGTATTGAATATAGTCACTTAATTCTACAGAATGCAGCACGTCATAATCCTTGGTTAAAACATCCAGCTATTGGTCATTATTCAGTTTGCTAGATCCAATGTCGTCTCCTGATCTCACGTAAAATACTGTTTTTATGTCGGTCCAGTTTGCCTTAAAAGTTTACTACCTGCCACCCATTAGTGCCATTGAGGCACTAATTAATAATTTATAATGCTATTCAAAATTGGATTTTAATATCGCTAAAACGAATGTTTCGTTTTTTCTTATTCTCAGTCCGTTGATTGTGCCCGCGGTTTACGGCATAAAATCGGATTAAATCTTTTAAAGACTGCAAATTCAATCCATTAGGAAGCTCTAAATGCATACCTAGTCACCTATCACCGACAGTCAACACTTTTGATCGACCTATATTTGGGTGGCACTTTTTTTTGCGAATCTATTCAAATATGAGTACAATTTACCCTCCTCGACGGCTAGGGCAACGTTGCGATCTGAGCCTCATGATTACCCGTAAATTACACTCCTTTGGGTTACTAAAACTAGGACGACGTTGTGTTAAATAGACAGGCCTCATTCCGCAGTAGCGGTTCCAGAGTGTTTACTACTCGAAAGGGGCTTAATCTCCCTATCTCTGGACCGCCAGTTCACCAGATCGAAGCTGCCGATCCAGTAAGTCAGGTTGGTGTTGTGGCTACCGATTTTATTGGGCTCAAACCAAGTATGGCCGTGAAGGTAGGTACAGATGTAAGAAGAGGTGATCTACTTTTCCACGATAAAAGAAACCCAACAGTAAATTTTACGGCGCCGATTGGTGGGACGGTTTCCTCTATTAATCGGGGCGCTCGGCGTTCTTTTCAGTCCCTCGTCATTGACATAGATAAAGATGATCAAGCTCGAAAATTCCCTTGTTTCAATGACTCGGATATTAAAGCGCTCTCTAGGGCCGATACGATTGGAAACTTGCTGGATTCAGGGGCTTGGACAGCTTTCCGAACACGGCCTTTCTCTAAAATTCCTGATCCAAAAACAAGCCCCTCGTCGATATTCATCACGGCCATTGACACGAACCCTTTGGCGGCAGACCCCTCAACTATAATCGCTTTGCGCGAAGACGATTTTTATGCAGGAATGGCAGTACTGTGTGCACTGACTGCGGGAGACATTCATCTTTGCACTTCCCCAAATTTAGGTCCGTTTGATTTGCCCAGTGATAAAATAAAGCATGCTATTTTTGATGGACCTCATCCAGCTGGTTTAGCGGGAACACACATCCACTTCATTGATCCGGTGAGCGAGCAAAAGTCTGTTTGGAGTATTGGATATCAAGACCTAATAGCGATAGGCTCGCTTTTCAGAAATGGTGAGCTTGATTCATCGAGAATAATTTCTGTAGCTGGGCCTCAGGTTCGTGCCCCACGATTGGTGCCAACTATAGTGGGAGCGAATTTAAATGAGCTATTAAGCTCTCAACTGAGTGAGGGCGAAAACCGGATTATTTCGGGCTCGGTCTTATCAGGCAGAGCAGTTGAGAGTCCCATGCAATTTTTAGGTCGGTATGATGTTCAAGTTTCGGTCATTGAAGAAGGACGCGATCGGGTCTTCCTGCACTACTTGAGAGCCGGGTCGCACTCGCACTCGTCGCTTCCAATATTTGTGTCTAGTCTAAGAAGAAAAAAGTTCGCCATGAATTCTAGCACCAATGGTAGTGAACGAGCCATGGTGCCGCTTGGTCAATTTGAGAACCTGACTCCAATGGATATTTTGCCAACTCAGCTTTTGCGTTCGCTCGTCGTAGGCGATACCGAAATGGCTCAGAAGCTCGGATGTTTGGAGCTGGACGAGGAAGATCTAAGTCTCTTCACTTACTCTTGCGTCGGGAAGTACGAGTACGGACCAATATTGCGGCAAAACCTCACAAAAATTGAAGCGGAGGGGTAAAGGTTGCTGAGAGACAAGCTAGACAAGTATGAGAAAAATTTCCAAAAAGGCGGACGTTGGTCGAAGTTTTACGCTCTATATGAGGCTATCGATACTGCGCTCTTTAAGCCGTCAAGAGTTACATCCAGTGCCTCACACGTAAGAGATAGCATAGATCTTAAACGAGTCATGATTACTGTATGGTTGGCAACTTTTCCTGCCATGTTCTTTGGAATGTGGAACGTTGGATTCCAAGCAAATTCAATCTTGCTCGCTACAGGACTCTCCCCGTCTGATGGATGGCGCCATGATGTCATTGCTGTTCTAGCGGGTTATGATCCCGAAAGTTTATGGAATAACTTCTTTCATGGAGCGCTCTATTTCCTGCCTATCTATTTGACTATTTTTGTAGTCGGAGGATTCTGGGAGGTGCTATTCGCGAGCGTGAGGGGTCATGAGGTGAATGAAGGTTTCTTCGTGACCTCGGTGCTGCTGGCACTCACATGCCCGCCTAATCTTCCACTGTGGATGGCTGCCCTCGGAATAAGCTTTGGCATAGTTGTCGGGAAAGAGGTATTTGGAGGAACCGGGAAAAACTTTCTAAATCCAGCGCTTACAAGTAGAGCATTTTTATATTTTTCTTACCCCGCCTACATGAGCGGAGACGCAGTATGGACAGCGGTTGATGGATATACAGGGGCCACCATGTTGTCTGTTGCAGCATCAGATGCTCTAGACACTGGACTTTTGGAGGATTTTTCCTGGACACAAGCATTTTTAGGAGTTGTGCCTGGATCGATCGGTGAGACATCCACGCTCGCCATACTGCTTGGAGGAATAGTCTTAGTTTCGATGCGAATTGCGTCTTGGAGAATTATTCTTGGGGTTTTGGTGGGATCGGCGCTGCTCTCCGGGCTGCTTAACCAAGTTCAATCCGATAATCCGATGTTTGGACTCCCTTTCTATTGGCATTGGGTGATAGGTGGCTTCGCATTTGGAGCTATATTCATGGCAACCGATCCTGTTTCTGCGGCCATGACAGACACTGGAAAAATCTTTTATGGTCTTGTGATTGGCGTTATGGCTGTCTTGATAAGGGTAGTTAATCCTGCATTTCCAGAAGGTATGATGCTGGCGATTCTTTTTGCTAACTTATGTGCCCCGCTAATAGATCACTTTGTCGTCCAAGCAAATATCAACAGAAGGTTAAACCGTGGCTGACGTTGATACTAAAAAGGTACTTTTCGTCGCCCTGTCGGTCTGCCTTGTATGTGCGGTGATAGTTTCTGCATCCTCGGTTCTTTTGAGGCCTATGCAAAAGGTTAATAAAGAACTCGATTTGAAGAAAAACATATTAGCATCTGCAGGTTTGCTTCGAGAGGGCGTGGATGTCGAAGAACAGTTTCAGGCCATTAAGGTACGATTAGTTCATCTTTCCTCAGGTACCTTCAGTGATGCGTTTGATCCAGAGTCCTACGATCAAAGATCTGCAGCGCGGGATGACAATCTTTCTTCACAACTCCCACCATCAAACGATCCGGCCAAGATAAAGCGGCTAGTAAAGTATTCTAAGATCTATATGTTGGAGCACGACGGTGCGATAGAAAAACTGATTCTTCCAATTCACGGCTATGGGCTTTGGTCGACGTTGTATGGTTTTATTGCCCTAGATGGTGATTTAAAAACAGTATCAGGCATCGGATTTTATGAGCATGGTGAGACTCCGGGTTTAGGTGGGGAGGTAGACAATCCTCAATGGAAATCTCAGTGGGTGGGCAAGAAGGCCTATATTGATGGGGAGGCAGCGCTGACTGTGATTAAAGGTAAAGTGAATGCAAATTCTGATAGGGCCGACTACGAGATCGATGGCCTTTCTGGAGCCACCCTCACTACAAGAGGGATAAATGACTTAGTACAATTCTGGCTGGGTGAAGCGGGCTTTGCTCCCTTTATCCGGTTTCTTGAGGGGGCAAAGGTATAATATGTCCGAGAGCAAAGATGTCTTTCTTGACCCGCTTTTTTCAAATAATCCTATCGCACTCCAAATTCTTGGCATCTGCTCTGCCCTGGCGGTGACTTCTAGCATGAAGGTGGCGTTTGTCATGAGCATTGCATTGACAACGGTAACCGCCTTTTCAAACTTATTTGTATCCCTGATTAGGCATAGGATTCCCAACAGCATTCGAATAATAATACAGATGACAATAATCGCCTCTTTGGTCATTGTCGTTGATCAGATTCTCAAGGCTGTGGCATATGACATAAGCAAACAATTATCTGTTTTCGTAGGGTTAATTATCACCAATTGTATAGTTATGGGGAGAGCCGAAGCATTTGCGATGAAAAACGCGCCAATCCCAAGCTTATTGGATGGCATTGGGAATGGTATCGGGTATAGCTTGATATTGATGACTGTGGCATTTTTTAGGGAACTATTTGGCAGTGGAACAATTTGGGGGACTGAAATTTTCAACTCAACATTGGGAGAAAGCTGGTTCGTAACAAATGGAATGATGCTAATGCCTCCAAGTGCTTTTTTCTTGATCGGTTTTATCATTTGGGGATTGCGGGTTTGGAAAAGATCGCAGATCGAGAAGCCGGAGTTTAGGATTTCGAGCAATAGCATAGATTGGAGCAGTTGATGGAGCATTACCTTGGATTACTTGTTCGGTCAATTTTCATTGACAACATAGCGCTAAGTTTGTTTTTGGGCATGTGCACCTTTATAGCATTATCTAAGAAAATCAACGCCGCTCTTGGTCTTGGATTGGCAGTTATCGTTGTGCAGACCATCACCGTACCTGTGAACAATCTTATTTTGAACTATTTACTTTTGGACGGAGCCCTTTCATGGGTCGGGTTGCCGAAGGTCGATTTAAGTTTCCTTACTTACCTCTGTTTCATTGGGGTAATCGCCGCCATGGTGCAGATCCTCGAAATGGTGCTGGATAAGTATGTTCCTGTGCTTTACAACGCTCTTGGCGTTTTTCTGCCTTTGATAACGGTTAATTGTGCGATTTTGGGAGGATCATTGTTGATGGCGGAACGAAGTTATGATTTTTTGGAAAGTATTGTTTTTGGATTTGGATCAGGCACATCTTGGGCAATAGCGATTGCGATTCTTGCCGGCGTAAGAGAAAAGCTTAAGTACAGTGATATCCCTGAGGGGTTGCAGGGTCTGGGTATTGTATTCATTACTGTGGGGCTATTATCATTGGGGTTCATGTCGTTCGGTGGAATAGACATATAGACTATTTGGAGGATCTGTGGGTGGAAATTGAAATCCTACTGGGTGTATTGATGTTTACAGTGATCATACTCTGCTTGGTCTTGGGCATCTTGTTTGCTCGCAAACGACTTGTTGCCTCCGGCGATGTTAACATCGAGATTAATGGAGAGAAAAGCCTCACCGTTTCAGCAGGAGATAAGTTACTCCAAACACTGGCTGATGCGGGATTATTTCTCCCCTCAGCATGCGGAGGAGGAGGGAGTTGCGCTCAATGCAGATGCATTATCTCTGAGGGAGGGGGCGCTATCCTTCCAGCAGAAGAAAGTCACTTCACACGAAGGCAAGCTCGGGAGGGGTGGCGCTTGTCATGCCAGACGCCGGTAAAACAGGATATGAAAGTTGTGGTACCAGAAGATGTGTTCGGCGTGAAGCGTTGGAAATGCACTGTAGAATCGAATAGGAATGTTGCTACCTTTATAAAAGAGTTGACACTCAAACTCCCGGAGGGAGAGAGCGTTAACTTTAGAGCGGGCGGTTACGTCCAACTTGAGTGCGAACCTCATAGCATAAAATATGCCGACTTTGATATCGGTGATGAATACAGGGGTGATTGGGAACGCTTCGGGTTTTTCGATCATGAATCAGTGGTGACTGAACCAATCATTCGGGCTTATTCGATGGCCAACTATCCAGAAGAGAAAGGAATCGTGAAGTTTAATATTCGAATCGCCACCCCTCCACCCGGGTCAAAAGACATTAAACCAGGTCAAATGTCCTCGTACGTATTTAGTTTGCGTCCTGGAGATAGAATCAATGTCTACGGGCCTTTTGGCGAGTTTTTTGCGAAAGAGACCAGCAGCGAAATGGTATTTATTGGGGGCGGAGCAGGTATGGCGCCTATGCGCTCTCACATATTCGATCAATTTAAGAGAATTAAAACAAGCCGAAAGGTAAGCTTTTGGTATGGGGCGAGATCACTCCGTGAATGTTTCTATTCCTCAGATTATGATAACTTGGCCGAAGGTCATGATAATTTCGAGTGGCATTTAGCGCTGTCTGATCCCCAACCTGAGGACAATTGGACTGGCCTTACTGGATTTATCCATAACGTTCTTCATGACCAATATTTGCAGCACCATGAGGCGCCTGAAGATTGTGAGTATTACATGTGTGGACCTCCAATGATGAATGCGGCGGTGATAAAAATGCTGGGAGATTTGGGAGTTGAGAATGAAAATATTTTTCTCGACGATTTTGGTGGTTAACATTGTGTCAATGAGCTATAGGGAGATTTGATTAACTAATATGATCGAGTTTCTTCTGAGTTGTCTTTTTTTCGCGATAGCGGTCTTTGGCCTTTCCGTGGGCACGGTGTTTGCTAGCAAACCTATAACAGGATCATGTGGCGGGTCGTTTGGACAACTAAGTAAAGATTCCACTGGGTGCAGTTTGTGCGGGCAATCAAGGAGTAGTTGCTCCAAAAAAAGAATAGAATAAATATTGATTAAGGCGCCTATCAAATTTGGCTCATCTGTGACAATTCGATAAAAGGTTGCGGCCATGTCCCAATGTACAGAACTGAGAGCAGTAACAGCAGTGCCAACGCATCTTGCCAATTAAGTGATCTAAGCGATTGCCCGGTTGTTTCATCAGAGGGGCTACTCATAGCGAAAATCACACGTAAGTAATAGTAAACGGCAATAGCGCTTCCAATAACAAGTCCTGAGAGCAATAGCCATAGTCTGGCATCAAGTCCCAAGGTTATAAGATAGAATTTGCCCATGAATCCTGCCGTAAGCGGGATGCCTGCAAACGATAGCATCGCGATCGTGAGCGTTGCGGCCTGAGTTGGGCGATTCCAGAAAAGACCAGAGAAAACGTCAATTTGGGCTTTTTTTTCCTTTGCAACATTAGCTACAACCACAATAGCTGCGAGAGTAGAGAGGATGTAAGCGACCAAATAAAATGTTAGGGCGTCTTTTCCAAGGTCAAGGATTTTCTGCGTTTCTGGAAGGCTAGAAAACCCTACTATTACCATCAAGAGATAACCAAAATGAGCAATTGATGAGAAGGCCAAAAGTCTCTTGACATTTTTTTGCTTTAAGGCGAGCAAGTTCCCGATAAGCATTGATGCAAAAGAGATTACTGTTAGAGCTACTATTAGGGACGGGAACCGATAGAATTGTCCATCTATAAATAACCTAGTTAGAGCAACAAACATTGATCCCTTCGAGACGGTTGCCAGAAAGTTGGTAACCGGTGTTGGTGCTCCCTCATAGACATCTGGAGTCCACATATGGAAGGGAACTAACGATAACTTGAAACCGATCCCAGAGAGCACCATCGCTGTACCAGCAACTACTATCAATGAATTTGACTCGTAAGCAGAGGCCACTTTAGAACCAATTCCTGTGTAGCTCAGCTCGCCGGTAGCTGCGTACAGTAGGGCAAAACCGAACAATAACATTGCCGACGCGCAGGCAGATAAAATTAGATACTTTATGCTTGCTTCAAGCGAAAGGGAATCATCTTCGGGGAATGCAATCATGGCATACACAGCTATCCCCATTAACTCCATTCCTAACAGTAAGGAAACTACATGAGAGGACTGGCATAATACTATTGCGCCAAGCGTCGAAAGCAGAATGAGAAGATAGTATTCTTCTTTGCGATTTCCTTCAGACTCGAAAACATCTCGAGAGATTGCGAGGGAGGCTAGAGTAGAAACTAGTATAAAGCCAGTGAAAAGTAATCCCCATTGGTCGACTTTTATAAGCACTGTCACTTGCTGAGTATAATCAAGGGCATAATAAGTGCCCCAGAGTGTAACGACTAGACCAAGCGAGCTGATATACCAAGCGCTTTTGTGATCGCGCTTAAGTGATGCATGAAGCACCAACAAAATAATAGTGAATGATATTAGTAGAATTGGTGCGAGCGCGAAAAGTTTAGATAATGTCATGGCATGGCTCCCGATAGAGTAAATGCCAGAGTGCCTGCTATCGTAGTTTGTGCAATGTCCAGAACGGGTTGCGGATATATACCAAGAGCGACCAAAGCTACCACCATGATTGACATTGTAAGCAGCTCTCGAAAGCCGAAATCAGCCATTTCTCTTGTTGCAAATTTTGGGTTGGGCTCCCCTTGAAATGAGCGCTGCATCAGCATAAGGGAATAAATAGCCCCCGTGATCAATCCCATCGAGGCAAGCACCGTTAACCAAGGATTGACTTGAAAGAGCCCGAGGAGAACTAAGAATTCAGCAACGAAGTTTCCTAAACCCGGAAGACCAAGCGAGGCAAGTACAAAAAACATTGCTATAGCACCCATTCTCGGCATGCTTTGCCAAAGTCCACCCATTTTTGGCATTTCACGAGTGTGCAGTCTCTCTTGCAGTGAACCTGCTACCATGAATAATGCGGCGGTGCTAAAACCATGTGCAACCATCTGCATTACTGCTCCCTGAAGAGCTAGTGTATTCCAAGCATAAACTCCCAATAAGATAAACCCCATGTGGCTTACACTACTGTATGCGACCAGACGTTTGAAGTCTGTCTGACCAAAGGCAAGTACGGCACCATAGATTATTCCAGCGACCCCGAGAATTAACGCGACATTTGAGAATTCGATTGCTGCATCCGGAAATAAAGGGACGGCAAAACGAATCAAGCCATAAGCACCGGTCTTCAAGAGAATGCCGGCCAAAATTACGCTGCCCGCGGTTGGTGCTTGAGTATGAGCATCTGGTAGCCATGTGTGAAAAGGGAAGCCAGGTAATTTGACAACGAATGCAACAAAAAAGCCAAGCATGAGCCACATTGCGGTATGTGGCGTCATGGGTGTGTTCAATAAATCGAAATAACTGAAGCTGTAGTGCCCTGCAGAATCTTTGTAAACTGCCACTAAAGCTATTGTCGCCACCAGCATCAGCAAGCCGCTGGCTTGAGTAAAGATAAAAAACTTCATTGCTGCATAGCCGCGGTTTTCATGCCCCCATATTGCGATTAGGAAGTACATCGGTATTAACATAACTTCCCAAAATAGGAAGAACAAGAACAAGTCCATAGCCATAAAGACGCCCAAAACACCTGCTAGGGTCCACAGGAGATTAGCTTCAAAAAAACCATGCCTATCTTTAATGTCGGTCCATGATGCGCTAACAGCGATAGCGCCGAGCACCAAGGTCAGCAGGACCATTAAAAGGCTAAGGCCATCTAAGGCAAGCTCAATATTGATTCCAAAAGCAGGGATCCAATTCATTTTGAAATGGATCAGCCAGAAGCTTGGATCGTCAGGAGTGGACGCCTGAAGCTGATTTAAACCGTTAAGACTAGAGAGATGGAATACCAAGTAGAAGAATGCCAAAACAATGACCGAGAGCGCCACCATTCTCGGCATTGCAGGACTTGCCCGCTCGGATACCGCGGCGACAACGCCGCCCAAAATTAAGATCAGGATGAGATTAACGAGTACCATCAGATCGCTCCGACAGCAAATAATAAGCTCAAGCCGAGGAAGCCAATGAGTCCTAACACCATGCTGACAATGTAACCGCGCATCCGTCCCGTCTGCATCCTACTTAAGCCAGCGTTAAGAGATTGGTTGGTTCGCATAATTAAATGATAAAAATTATCAACGGGCTCATTCCGAGTCGTTGATGCAACCCAACAATAAGGATTAACCAGGGTAAGGGCGTATAATCTATCTACTCTCCACCCGCTATACCAAAACTGCTTGAGCGATTGCCCTAGCGCAGATTCTATTAAGAAACCGAGGTCTAACTGGCGCCCGAGGAATAATAAATATGCCAATACAACCCCAACGATCGGTATGCTGATGGACACCAGTTCAACCCAATGGACTGGGTCCTCATTACCATCCACGGAAAACACTCGCTCTAGTGGTAGACTGAAGTAACCACCGATGAGGGATAGCGCACATAGAAGGACCAACGGAACACCCATCCGCCAGCCAATTTCCTTGTCAGGAATCGTGTTTGTATCACCAAAGAAGACAATGAATACCAACCGGAAGCTGTAGATTGCAGTAAGTAATGCTCCTAAAAGACCACCTATCCACAGCAGAGGGCCTATGCTGGCCTGTTGGTATGCTTGAAGTAAAATTAAGTCTTTGCTGAAGAAGCCTGACGTCATGGGCAACGCTGCGAGAGCTGCTGATCCAATCATAAAACTCCAGAATGTCACTGGCATGCGCGTTCGTAACCCACCCATTTTGAAAATGTCATGCTCGTGATGAAGGCAGTGAATAATGGCTCCCGAACCCAGGAATAAAAGTGCTTTGAAGAAAGCATGAGTCATGAGATGGAAAACGCCGGCGCTCCATGCGCCAACGCCAAGGGCCAGGAACATGTAGCCTATCTGACTAATAGTAGAATATGCGAGGATGCGTTTAATGTCGTATTGAGCTAGAGCCGTGAAAGCAGCCATTAGAGAAGTTAATAAGCCAACGATAGCTACCAGGGTCATTGCGTCTGGGGACAAAAGAAACAGTCCGTGTGTTCTTGCAATCAGGTAGACTCCAGCGGTCACCATGGTGGCTGCATGGATTAACGCGCTTACAGGTGTTGGGCCAGCCATCGCGTCTGGCAGCCAAGTGTGCAAAGGCAGCTGTGCAGATTTTCCAGCAGCCCCGGCAAGAAGCAAGATGCATACGAGCAATGGAATAAAGTCACCCGTTTGCCATTTCGTCTGAGCGGCGGCAACCATCTCTTGTATATTCAGCGTACCGAGTTCGGTGAACAAAACAAGCAAACCAATTGCCATTGCTGTATCCCCAATCCGGGTAACAATGAAAGCTTTTCTAGCTGCTTGGCCATTGGCGCTATGCTGATACCAAAAACCCACAAGTAGATAGCTGCATGTCCCGACACCTTCCCATCCGAGATACATGAGGAGCAGGTTGTCGGCAAGAACTAATATCAGCATCGCTGCTACAAACATGTTTAGGTATGCGAAATAGCGGGCGTAACTGACGTCATGCTCCATGAATTCGCTGGAAAACAGATGAATTAAAAAACCTACGCCAGTTATGACTGACATCATGACTAAGGTCAGACCATCGAAATAGAAGGCTATGCGGGGATCGAACTGCCCAACTTTCATCCAAGTCCAATAAACTACGTGAATTGGTTCCGGGACATGCAAAAACTGATACGCAAGCAAACCGGTCAAAACGGCGGATACTCCTACCGAGCCCACGCCAAGAGAAGCCACCATAGACCGAGCGAAATATGCTGAGCCAAGCATCAAAGTGATTGAGCTAATTAGAGGAAGTATGGGTATCAGCCAGATATAATCCGTCATGCTTAACCTCGCATCCGATTTGCTTGGTCCATATCCAGCGTCTTAAATCGCCGCTGGATTTGCAAAACAAGTCCCAATCCGACAGCTATCTCAGCTGAGGCAATGCTTAGAATCATCACATACATTACTTGCCCATCAGCTTGGCCCCAGTGGGCTCCGGCACCGACGAAGGCCAGCGCACAAGCGTTTAACATCACCTCAATGGACATCAGTATGAATATGATATTGCGTCTTACCATAACGCCCAACATACCAATAGAAAAAAGAAGTCCTGACAGGAGAAGCAAATGGTTAAGGGGCACTGCTAATTCGTTCATCCCTTAAGCCCTCTTCTCTAAGAGGCGCCTGCCTAGGTGGAAGGCTCCCACCATTCCAGCGAGGAGGAGCATGGATGCAATTTCGACCGCTAAAACATAAGGACCGAAGAGTGAAATTCCAACCAATTTGGCTGATACAACTCCCCGAGATACTTGACCCTCGACAGAACTAATTAAAACTATCAACTCGGTCAATAGAATCAGAGAGAGAGCAGCTGGACCAATCCAGACGCTCGGTCCTAGCCATTTTCGCTCGCGCGCATCTCCCTCTTCCCCTAAGTTAAGCATCATGATGACAAACACAAAAAGGACCATGATTGCGCCAGCGTATACGACAACCTCTAGTGCAGCCGCGAATGGTGCCCCAATGAGGAAAAATATCACTGCGATCGCTAACAGAGACACGATGAGGTATATGAGCGCGTGGATGGCATTGGTCCGTGTCATAGCCAAGATCGTCGATGCCAGTGCAACGGCGGCTGAAATGTAGAAAAGTATTGTTTCAAGCATTTATATAATCCAACAGTCCAATTTCGGTCGCTTGCAAGAAATGGAGTCCTTGGTCATGGCATCAAACTTTTGGTGTCAATTGGCGCGCTTTCGTTGAGTGCCTCACCTTTATCTTTTGTGGCAGTTTGGAGACCTGATACTCTGTAGAAGTTGTAATCTGGGTACTTGCCAACGCCATTGATTAAGAGATGTTCCTTTTCATATACCATGTTCTGTCGGTCGTATTCGCACATCTCGAAGTCTGGTGTGAGTTGAATGGCATAGGTGGGACAAGCCTCTTCACACATTCCACACATGATGCACCGTGAAAAATTGATCCTGAAAAATTCAGGATACCAGGTGCCGTCTTCTCTAGTATCCTTCTGCAAGGCTATACAATCTACTGGGCATGCTGCGGCGCATAAGTTGCATGCGACACATCGTTCCTCGCCGTCTGGATCTCTAGTAAGAACAATCCGACCCCGATAACGAGGGGCCAAGTAAGGCATTTCTTCAGGGTACTGGACCGTTTCGGCTTTGTGAAAAAGATGAATAAAGATCTCCCACATTGTGCGCAGCATACTCAACATTAAACAGTCTCCTCTATCCAAAGAAGGATTGCGCCAGTGACTGCTAGGTTCAAAAGCGTTATCGGAAGCATAACTTTCCACCCTAAATCCATGAGTTGGTCGTATCTCGGTCTGGGAATGGCTGCCCTCAAAAGTATGAAAAAGTTAATGACAAAAATCACTTTCAAACTGAACCACATGAATGGCGGAATCCAATCCCCAAATATACTGGGCCCCATCCAACCGCCAAAAAAGAGCGTGACAATCATGCAAGAGATCAGGGCAAGTCCTAAGTACTCTCCTAGCATAAACATGGCAAACTTCATTCCTCCATATTCAGTATGAAAACCCGCTGTAAGTTCATGTTCAGCCTCCGGGAGATCGAAAGGGAGTCTGTGGCTCTCTGCAATACCCGCGATCATAAAGACAAATAGACCAAGAACTTGAGAGAAGCAGAACCAAACTTCTTTTTGGGCTTCAACAATATCAACAAGGCTAAAGCTGCCGGTAATCATGACCACTCCCATGAGTGACAAGCCCATGAATACTTCGTAACTGACCATCTGGGAAGCTGACCGGAGGCCTCCCAATAGCGCATACTTATTATTCGAAGCGAGCCCTCCAAGCAATACGCTATATACAGCTAGTGCGGACATGCCGAGGAAGAACAGTAATCCGATGTTAAGGTCCACTATGTGTACCCCGGGCGCAAAGGGGACGACGGCAAAACCCATCATCATAGAGGCGATTATGGCGGTGGGCGCTAGAATAAAGACAAAGCGGTCGGCGAAGGGAGGAACCCAGTCATCCTTAAATAATAGCTTAATAATATCGGCGCCTAACTGTCCTATGCCAAACGGACCAATGCGATTTGGTCCCAAGCGGTCTTGCCAAAATCCTAAAAGTCTGCGTTCCCACCAAACCAAAACTCCTGCCACTGTGATTCCACCCACAAGAATCGATAGAGCAAGAAGGACAAGCATTAAGTCACCCATGAAGGTTCTCTCCTAACGACTCCTTCGATGCCCTATCGGTCGCTATCAGAAGAGGTTTAGATCGAACCCAATTAGCATCCTTTACCAGTCGCACAGACTGGCCAGGAACAAACTGAAGGGTTTCTTCAAAGCCTACACTAAAGCCAACACATCCCTCAGCCATACGATCAACGATCCGAACCTCGAAGGATCTTTCATCGAGGTCGTCAATAACTACCAGGCCGTCACCATCTGAGACGCGCAACGCGTTCGCTCCATCTTCCGTCAAAGCCACAAAGGCGTTACCGGCCAATTCAGAAATCTCTTTAGTGTGGGATGAAAGTTCCTCTGAACCATGGATGCATGCTATTGATATCAATGTCCACATGTCTTTCCTGGCCCCGCTAGCTTTATGTCTTTTAACCGCGTTACTGAAACCATTTCGGTCTGATGATATCAGTATCACATCGGGTGTCGGATTCTTGTGAGGACCATCCACTTTGGACTGGAATTTCTGTACGGAATGATTCGAATTCCAACCTGGTGACCAGACATAGGGCGACAGGGTCGAGGGCTGATCGCGATTCAAACCTTCCATGCTGTATGCGAGTGCAGTTTCGTTATCCTTTGGTTGAGGTGGCTCATGAACCGAAACGGAGGCATTCATGGCTGTTCTGCCACTATAACGATGGGTTTGCCTTGGAATTTTTTGACCGCGATCCCGGAAAGCTTGCCCGGGCGCCACTTTATCTACCCTCTTCCACTTTTTATCACTACTGGCGAGGAGGGAGACCACATCATCGAAACAATCGAGCTTCGGTAGTTTTTTATCGATGTCTAGGGAGGCCATTTTTATTAACCACTGCCAACTTGGGAGACGCTCATTAGCCGGTTCGAAGACGGGGAAGTAACGTTGAGCGCGGCCTTCAAAGTTTATCAATGTCCCCTCTGACTCTGCGAATGAAGCGGCGGGAAGTACCATGCTAGAAAGATTCAGCGTATCGTTTTCAAGTACGTCCAGTGAAATGATATCTACTTTCGAATCTGCTAATTTTTGCAAAGCAATGCCATCTATCCGGCGAGACAGGTCATTCTCTAGGATTACTAAGGTGTCTATTTGATCCAACTGGTCAACTATCTCGGTCATAGAGAGAGTGTGCTCATCGCTAAGCATAGCAACACCCATACTATTACTTTCAGAGACACAAAGACTCAGCATCGTCTCTTTATTTGACTTACTCAGTGCGTCAGCTACCTTGTCGGCACTGAATAATATGTCTGGGTGAAAAGCGCCGATCCCGCTGATTATTAATGGGCGATCAGCTTGCAAAAGTATATCGGCTACTTTGCAGACTATTTCGTCCTCAATATCGTTACCATCAAGTTTTGTCGCCAGTAAAAAGCCAAAGTCAGCTATTGCGTCGGGATTGAGGGTGTATATGTGTGAGGCTACATCATCTAAACGGGTCTCACAGCTTGTGACGAGCACTAAAGGCGAGCGTTCATCTTGGCCTAAGTTTCTGACGGCGGCATCTTGCCATTCTGGTATGCCAGCTTTCTCTGCCATCGAAAAGGATTCGTTTCTCACTGCTTGTCGAAGTGCTAATGAAATTCTGGGTGCAGTGTTGGCAACATCCTCACCCAAAATTAGTATGGCATCGGCTGATTCCATTTGCCTGACGGATGGGACTTTGGCGCTCGTTGCCGAGAGAATCTTAACTAAGTCTTTCATCCTTGAGGCTTCGGAGCAAGAAAGACCTGAAGAAAAATTAGATGGCCCCAGCCATCGTTTCAAAAGAAAGTTCGATTCAAGCGACGCCCTTGGAGAGCCTATACCGACCACATGTTTATTATTCAGCCAACGAGCGAGGGTGGAGAGCGCATTTTCTTGGCGAATGGCCGAGAAACTTCCTTCCTTTTCTCGCAATCCAGCGAAGTCAATTCTTTCCGGATTATTGACGTAGCCGGCTCCGAATCGTCCACGATCACAGATAAAATATCCATTTATGTCATAATTATATCGGTTATGGATTCTCTTTAATTGGCCATATCTTTCCCCAGGGGCGGTGTTACATCCTACGCCGCATCCAAAACAGATAGATGGAGCGGACTGCAAATCCCATTTTCGACTATAGTGGGCCAAGAAAGGCTTGTCTGTGAAGACGCCTGTTGGGCAAACTTCGACCAGATTTCCTGAGAATTCGTTTTCGAGCACGCCATCTTTTTGACGACCGAAAAAGACCCTATCCCTCGAGGCCTGAGCGCCGAAGTCCTTGCCACCCGCATAATCTTTGTAAAATCGTTCGCATCGATAGCAGGTTATACAGCGGTTCATTTCATGATGAATCAGTGGGCCGAGATATTGGTTCCTATGCGTGTTCTTTTTGCCGGTATATCTTCTGTCTCTGTGTCCCACCATTACAGTCATATCTTGGAGGTGGCATTCACCACCCTCGGAGCATACCGGGCAGTCATGGGGATGATTAAGCATCAGGGATTCTATGATGGCTTCACGAAATTGCGCGGCATTTTCTGTGTCCAAGGAAAACCTGGCCCCATCCTTAACCTGCGTCATGCACCCCATTACGATCCGACCGGTTGTGTCTTCTTCGCTCTGATATTGGACTACTGCGCATTGTCGACATGAGCCGACAGAACCCATTGCTGGGTGCCAACAAAAGTAGGGAAGGTCGAGACCTGCATTGAGACAAGCCTCCAGCAGGTTTTCACCTTCGTTCACCTCTATCGATTGTCCGTCCACTAAAACTTTGGGCATATATTATCCCCTTGCCCCTATCAATTTGTGAGAGCCTGAACCTTCAATCAGTTTTTCAAAATCTGAGTAAAAGTACTTCAACGCACTCTGAAGTGGTTCCATGGCTCCTGGAGCAAGGGCGCAATGGGTATTGCCGATTCCGCCGATATATCTGA
>MDTD01085201.1_pt1 | contig 18093 bp, 17 predicted proteins | sample 811221 | NCBI WGS metagenome assembly MDTD01 (sample SAMN05326646, study PRJNA326480) | marine metagenome | isolation source: seawater | place: Pacific Ocean: South West | collected 2011 | reverse complement strand
TCCGGTTTTAGGAAGTCCCATCGTGATTGTCAGATCTGCGTGCACCGCCACATTGCTTACTGAACCATTATCCGCATCCACCCCGGATGGAATATCGAGAGAGACCACGGGCAGGCCACTTCCATTGATTTGCTCAATGACCGCTGCGAACGGCTCTCTGACCGCTCCGCTGATGCCCGTGCCAAGCAGCGCATCTATCAACACGCACCCTTGCTCAAGGCAATCTTCTGGGATGATGTCACTGATGACCAGATCGACCTCTTCCGGCAGCAGTTCTGCGTGGTGTGCAGCATCGCCTGTCAGCTCTTCAGGATCGACCAGTGAAACCAGGGTGACCGGGTAATCTGTATGCTCAGCAAAAAGTCGGGCAACCACCCAGCCATCGCCGCCATTATTACCTTTGCCGCAGAGGATGATCAGCCGCACTGCATGTCGTGCATCCATGCAGCCCAGAAAATCCAGTGTATGATCAAAGGCACCTCGGCCTGCACGCTCCATCAGGTCAATTCCCGGTGTGCCTGCATCCATGGTGGCCTGATCCAATTCGCGCATGGTACGTGCGGAAACGGCTTTCATGAATCCAGTCTCTCCGCAATGGCCATAGCCACAGCATAAGTATGCTCATGGCTGATACTCAGATGAATCGGACCAATGCCTTCACGATTAGCGAATGCAATGGCTGCACCATTCAGGTAAACCACCGGCTTTCCCGCATCGTCATTGCTGATGCTCAGGTCCTGCCAGTTGCAGTTCTTGCCGAAACCTGTGCCGAATGCCTTGGCGATCGCTTCTTTCGCCGCCCATCGGCCTGCATAATAGATCTCGGCATGCTTCATATCCGAAGCCATAGCTCGCTCTTCTTCCGTGAAAGTACGTTCCAGAAACGTTTTCGGGTGCCTCGCCATGACCTTTTGGAGTCGGGCAATTTCGATGATGTCTGTACCTATTCCATAAATCATGTTCGTACCTCCATGATCGTACCTCCATGATAAAACCTTGTCGTTTAGCCTGAATCATTCATAAAATGCGTAGCGAGAGTAGCAAGATGATCATTCGACAGGTTGTAGATCATGGTCAGATTACTGCTCGCAGTAGCTGTTTATGAATAATCCAGGTTAGAGGTAATCTTGGTTCGAAATCAGGTAGATGCAACCTGCCTTGCTTGGAAGCGCCCCAGGGAATGAACCTGTTCCCGGTAGGTTCGTGGAGAGACATCCATCGCTTTTTTGAACCATGACGAAAAATGACTGAGGTCATAAAAACCCAGGTCCAGCGCAATCCCCTTGATCGGCTCCTGCGTTTCTGCCAGACGCTTTGCTGCTTCGTCCACCCGCAGCCGTTGCAGATATGCCTGAGGTGAAATCTTCAGTTCCTCTTTGAAGAGCTGTTCAAGCCTGCGCCAGCTGATGCCGGTTGCACTGCAGATCCTGCGATGATCCAGAATCGAAGAGTGCAGCCCATTCTTAATAAAGTGCAGCGCCAGGTGCAGCCTCGAATCAAGTGCAGGATCGTCTTCTCCCGGCAAAAAATCCGGGAAAATCTGCAGCAGAATCGCCATCACCCGCATCAGTCCGGTCTGCAGCTCAGAAAATGCTGCATACGTCAGTGGTTCAATATCCATGGGCCTTCCCCGCATCAACGGTTCACCATGTGCACCCGTCCATGCCAGCAGACTCTGCACCGTCTTGTGCAGGTGCGGCACTTTAGTGCGGTAAAGCACCTGCGGTGCAAGCGTCGGGCGCAGTGCCGATGCCGGAAAGTGCAGCGCCAGCGACAGCATTCTCGAATGTGCGCAGATTTCATGCACCGCAAACGGCACTCCCGGAAACAACCAGTGCCCCGGCTGCACCACGACCTCCTTATGCCCAATTCTTACAACTGCCTTTCCTTCGATAATATACCAGAGTTTGAATGGCGACCGCATCGGCCGCCGCACCGGAAAGCTCGTATCAAAATCAGCCTCATACACCCATAACAACCGAGGCTGCACCCCCCACCACACCTCCGCCCGCCGCTTGGTAGCGAGACCTTCATCCAGGCTCAGCTTCATCCTCATCTCCTCTCTTACAAAAAATAATCGGTTCATCTCCTCTCTTACAAAAAACAACCAGCTCATCTCCTCTCTTACAAAAAATAACCAGCCTCGATCCCTGACCATTATTCATTAACTCATAGAAGAATTTCGTAAATATACAACAAGTTTCGTTCTCTTTCCATGTCGCCTTTTGTCACCCTCCCCCATAGTATCTCAGTGACCACAATTCACCCAAAAAACAAAACCATCACTAGAAAATCCAAACCAACCACCAGGAAATTCCCATGAATACAACCAGTTTTCCCCTCAACATCAGTGGTGTCCTCCCATCTTTAGCCGTAAAAGCGACCCATCTCCCAGCCCGTACCGAAACCGGTATTGGTGCCTTGATGCCCTGGGCTGACAAGCTCTGGTTCGTCACCTATGTCGCTCACAAGGAAGGAACCGGTGGCGGGACCGGCCTTTTCAGTATCGATGACGACATGACCCTCACCAAACATCCTGCCTCCGTCGTCGGTACGTACGCGAATCGTATGATCCACAAGCAGAGTAATCAGTGCATTATCGGCCCCCATATCATCGATATTGATGGCAATGTCCGTACCTTTGGCCGTGAACTCCAGAACATCCGCATTACCGCCACCGCCAAACATCTTACCGACCCTGAGAATATGGTCTACATGCTGGGCATGGAAGGTGAACTCTATGAGGTCAATATTCACACCTTGGAAAGCACGTTCATTACGGACGTCACTAAAGAGCTGACGATGGTGCAACAGGGGGAGGCCAATTATGCGCAGCCTCATTTCAAAGCTATGTATTCCTGTCACGGGCGTCTGGTCGTTGCCAATAATACCTATGATGACAAAGATCATCTGGGAGATATTCAGCACGGTCGTCTGGCTGAATGGGATGGCAAGACCTGGAAAGTTCTTGGTACCGCGCAGTACAATGAAGTCATGGGGCGCGAATCGATTGGGGGTGCTATTTTTGCTACCGGAGCGGATCGGGCATCCTGCATTTTGAAAGTTTTTGTCAATGGGGAGTGGGAAACCTATCGTTTGCCGAAGGCTACGCATACGCAAGATCACACGGTTACTACCGAATGGCCCAGAATTCGTGAGATCGAATCGGAGCGCTGGATGATGAATATCGGGGGGATGCTCTACGAACTGCCAGCGATGCAATATGGTGGAAAAGTCTGGGGGGTGCGTCCGGTTTGTTCGCATTTGAGAATCATCGGTGATTATTGTTCCTGGAATGGTATGCTGGTGATGGCGGGTGACCAAACCACGCCTATCAATGATTCCAATGCCTATGTCGGGCAACCTCAGGCCAATCTCTGGTTTGGTAAATCAGATGATCTCTGGCAATGGGGACCGGTAAAAGGGTGGGGCGGTCCATGGTATCGAACCCCTGTTTCTGCCGGACAGGTTTCTGACCCGTACCTGATGACTGGTTTTGCTAACAAATGCATACATTTCAGCCATGATGCTGATGAAACGGTGACTTTTACCATGGAGGTTGATTTCAATGGTGATGGTGACTGGCATACCTATACGGAGATTTGTGTTTCGGCACAGGGATATGAGGCTTATGTGTTCCCGGTTGGCTTCAGTGCCCACTGGATTCGCTTCAGGCCCAGCGCCAGCTGCACTGCATCGGCGCAGCTTCATTATACCTGATTGAGTAACCCCTGATTTAAGTAAATTGGTATGGCACCAGTAACCTTTGTTATTGGTGCCGTTTCTGCGTGACAGAGGCTTGTACTGTCATATTCACAGGTTACGCTAATGCACCGTTATTGAACTTAAAAACATGATTCGGAGTTTGACTATGCAGAGTAACGAAGGAATGGCAGCCCTTATGTCGATCTTGTTTGTCGTTCTTGGGGTTATGTTGGCGATTATTCTGATTGGTTTATTGATACAATGTCTGTTTATCTGGTGCATTAATAAGCTTCAGGATCAGATTGATGATGAAAATCTGATGATGTCCAAGGGGCAGGTCTGGCTTTGTCTGATTCCGCTTTTCAATTATTACTGGTTGTTTGAGGTGGTATCCCGGTTATCTGAATCGCTGCAAAGGGAATATGATGCCCATGGTTTTACCTCACGTATTCCTGATTTTGGCAGTGGGGTCGGTAAGATATTTGCGATATCCTGGGCCGTTTCCTTTGTCTTCAGCCCTGCAGCTCTGGTGGCATTTGTGTGTTGGATTATATACTGGGTCAAAATCGTGCAGCTTAAGGACGAGCTTGCAGGATTGAAGGGGAACCGGTTTTAACCTGGTTAAGCGTTAGCCCGATTCAGACATGGATTGGCCTGCCAGTTGCAGTTGCTGAGGGATTGCGGTGTTTATGGGCTGTGAATCTGTGCGCAGCTTTGCGCGTAACCTTCCGCGGGTCCTGCGTAACCTTCCGCGGGAAACTTCCTGCTTTCGGCGTGACTGAGACCGATGATTCAAAAGCTGTTTGCTTTTGATGAAATATTTTGAGCGTGGCTTAGGGATATGTCGGACGTTTTTCTGTGAGGCTGTGAATTTGGTCACAAACTTGCTCTATCTCGTGTGCCGCGTCTCAGGTGGAGGTAGCGGGGATTGTTCAATTCCAATGCGAGAGGAAAAAACTCGTGAAACAACAAAACTTCCAGTCTTGGGGAAAAGGCCTGCTCAGCCGTTTGACCCAAAGGAAGACGGGTGTAGTGGTTGGCGTTGCTGCCGGTCTTACACTCACCTTCTTGATCTCATGTACTGCCATGCGCAGTTTCATGGTCACTGCACCAGAAGTTGCAGGGGCAGAATTCGTGGGGAACGAATCCTGTGCTCTGTGTCATGAAAAAGAAGTCAAGAACTTCCAATTCTCTGTCCATGCCCGGCTCCATTCTGCAGATGCGGACATGGCTGGCGAAGAAGGCAAGGATGAACCTGGTTTGTCCGGATGCGAATCCTGCCATGGACCTGGTAGTCTGCACGTTGATGCTGGCGGCGGCCGCAATGTTCATATCGTCAATCCAGGGCAAAGTTCAGAAGCCTGTTATCGCTGTCATGCTGATAAGAAAGCTGATTTTGCACTGCCGCATCATCATCCGGTACCAGAAGGCAAAATGACCTGTAATGACTGTCACGATCCCCATGGTTCTGACATCATGAAGCCGGGTACTTCTTTGATGGCCGGCGGTATCAATTCCATGTGTGCCAAATGTCACAAGGATCAGACCAAACATCGCGTATTTGAGCATGAAGCTCTGCGTGATGGCTGCACGGTCTGTCACAATGTTCATGGTTCCGTCAATAAGAAATTGCTGACTGAGAGCAATGCCTCGCTGTGTCTGAAGTGCCATGGCGAAATTCAGTCGAGCAGTTCTTCCGGTTATGTTGGTGCCCGCAACCATTCCAGCTACCTGACACGTGGTAATTGCTGGACTGCTGGCTGCCATATGGCCATGCACGGCTCCAACGTCAATGCCCATCTTCGTTATTGATGGAGGAGAAGGAATCATGAATTTATACAAATATCTCACACTTTTGCTTGCTGTTTTTGGGCTTCTGGTGCTTCCTGTGTCCGCTGATGAGGAAGCAGAAGAAACGACTGATATCTGTCAGCTAACGTTGATGGTTCAGTACGCTGAAACCGCAGGTAGCGATTCTTTATTTGAGGATCAGCTCTGGTTGAATGATGGTCTGAGTGGCGGTATCGAAAGCCTGCTCTACCAAAAGACTAACGATGAAGGTGATATTCTTCGGGTAGAAGGTGTCGGCATTATTGGTCAGCATCAGTATGAACTGTCTTTGTCACTGACCGATGCTGATGGCAGTGTGCTGTCCATTGGGGCAGAGAACTATCGCAAGTTCTCTGACCAGGATGGCTGGTATGGTGTTGATGGGTCTGAAGATGGCGCTTATGCGCTAACCGAGGATCTGCATCTTGATATTGGTAAAGCGTGGATCGCTTATATGATGCCGATTTCAGATACGCTGACCCTGGATCTGGGATACGAGTATGCCTGGAAAAAAGGTCGCAAGAATTCGGTGATGTTTGGTCGGATTGAGGGAATTGGCAGCATTGGGCTTTATCCCAGCTATAAAGTTATTGATGAAGACTGGCATACCTTCAAGCTTGGTCTGACCTATGAAGACGACGGTCTGACGATTGCTAATCAATTGATCTATGAAATGTACGATGGCCACTATCGGAATGTCGATTTCGTCCCGGCTGATGTGGATGATACAATTGATTATGATACTGGTCATGTGGCAACTGAAGATTATGAATTCGATCATATCACTTATACGCTCCTGTTGGAGAAGTGGTTGAGTGACAAGACGGTATTGAGCGCTGGTTATATGTTCAACTGGCTGGATGGTGACCTGGAATGGATGATTGATCAGGTTGATTTTGATATGGCCCGCCATCCTCATGCTGACTATACCGATGGTCCTCTGGATGTGGACGAGTACTCTCATATCTTTGACCTGAGTCTAATGTCTGCCCCCAACAATACGGTTACTTATCTGGTGGGTTTGAATGCTGAGTTTGGCAAGAAGCGTACGGATGGCGATGTCTTCTTTGTCGGGCATGATTCTTTACCCGGCTATGTGGAATCTGATGTACTCTATACCAAACTGGAAGAACGTCTGGAAGTACGTCTGCATGTGATTCCGGCCAGCGTGCTCTATGCACGTGCTGTCTTTGGACAGGAGCGTTGGGAATTGCAGGAAATGATTATTGAAGATGGCTCCCTGGACTTTGCTCAGGATACTGATACGGACCGTACGACTCAGAAGTATCGGGTTGGTATCAATTCCCATCCTATGGTTGGCGTCTCTGTTGGAATGTACTACCAGAAGAAGCTTAAGAACGACGATCTGACTTCAGACGTGGATACTGCTTCAGCTTATAGTGCATACATCTCCAATCAGAAGATGAACACTGATGAGTTTGGCCTGCGTCTGTCTCTCCAGCACACCGACTGGTTGCAGACCAACTATAAGTACACCATTATCGAAGCTGATGTTTACACTGAATTCGACAGCAGCCCACACCATGCACATAGTGGCAACATCCACTCGCAGGCTGCAACTGTTGGTGCAGTTCTTACTTGCAGCGAAGGTGCCGTTTTCAGTACGTCATTGACGTATCAGGAGTCGACTACCTCAGTGCCAGCTTATCCTGAAGCAATTGTTGCAGACAATGAGCCAAATACCTGGCTGTGGACCAACAATATGACCGTTTCACTGGATGAGAACAACACCCTGACTTTCGGTTACCAGTATCTGGAAACCCGTAATAATCAGGATGCTGCTGCATTCGATTCTGGTTACAATTATACCCGTCATGGAGCTACGGTTGGCCTCCGCCATCGTTTCTCTGAAACACTTGAAGGCTCTCTGGGGTATGGATTCTATAATACTCAGGATCAGGATCGTGGCGATGCTGGCGACTACCAGGCTCATCTGGTGACTGCCGGTCTGACCATGACCTTCTGACGAGTTTCGAGACCAATACTGGGGCCCTGATCTTGCGATATGCGGGTCAGGGCCTTTTCATAACTAAGAAAGCCCTGCCATGTCTGAAGAACGGACTCCAGAAGACGCAGCAGTAAATAAGAAGTCTCACCTTTTTAACTGGATTTCTCTGGCGGGTATTTATCTGATTGTTGTCACGGTTTGTGCCTCGATTTTCCTGTTTCTGGTTGAGTGGCAACTCCAGCATACCAATGTCTATCTTGGTATCATTCTTTTCATGGTCATGCCGGCACTGGTGGGACTTGGCCTGACTTTACTCTTTGGTGGCATTTTCATTGAGAAACGTCGGCGCAAAAAGAATCCTGAAGGTGCATCACAGATCAATCTGAGTCTCGTCAAGCATCGTAAAATTTTGTTTGCCAGCAGCATTCTGGGAAGCTTGCTGATGGTAATGAGTCTGTATGGCGCATACCGGTCGTTTCACTGGACTGAGTCCAGGGCATTCTGTGGGGAAGTGTGTCATGAGGTGATGAGTCCTGAGTTTACCGCCCACCAACACTCGCCGCATTCTCAGGTGGACTGCGTGACCTGTCATATCGGTCCCGGACCTGAGCATTTTGTCAAGAGCAAAACCCGTGGCCTTTATCAAGTCTATTCTGTTGCCGCGGAAAAGTTTGATCGGCCTATCCCCACACCTTTGGAGCACCTGCGCCCGGCTCGTGAAATCTGTGAGCAGTGCCATCGGCCTGATGCTTTTTTTGCCAGTGTTTTACGTGAGCATGTTTATTTTCTGACGGATGAGGATAACTCGCGATTTAATACAGCCATGCTTATTCACGTCGGTGGTGGTGCTGCCGAGAAAATGGGGGCCAGTGGACAGGCCAGCGGTATTCACTGGCATATGGCCCTTGAAAACGAAACGTATTACATCGCTACCGATAAACAGTTGCAGGAGATTCCCTGGGTCAAGATGATCTACAAGGATGGCCGGGAAGTGGTCTTTATGGATGAAGAGAGTGAGTACACAGAAGAAGAGCTTTTGAGCAAATTTGAGATGCACAAGATGGACTGCATCGACTGCCATAACCGGTCGGTGCATCAGTTTGGCAATCCGCAGCGGCTACTGAATTCTGCTTTGCTGTTGGGACGGATCAGCCCTGAATTGCCGTACATCAAGAAAAGGGGCCTTGAACTGCTGGGAGCAGACTATGCGACACAGGAAGAAGGTCGCATAGCCATCAAGGAAAAATTGACAAGTTTTTACCAGGAAGAATATCCTGAATTGCTTGAAAGTAAGAAGGCAGAGATTGATCAGGCTATTGCAGAAATACAGGGTTTGTTCTCCAGTAATATGTTTCCTGAAATGAAAGCAAACTGGAAAGCTCACCCGGATAATATCGGGCATATGTTTGAAAATGGATGCTTTCGTTGTCATGATGATAAGCATACGTCGAAAGGGGGCGAGACTATCACGAAGGACTGTCGAGTTTGCCATGACATCATTGCACAGGGCCTGGGCAATGAGAAGCCACCCATCACCGGATCTCAGGAGTATCAGCATCCCGAAGATATCATGGGATTGTGGCAGGACTCAAGTTGCACCGAATGCCACACCGGAGCTGGAGCAGTCTTTGAATAAAGTCCTCCTGTCATTCGTCAATTTATTTAATACGTTCACACGTTTATGCATACACAACCAACAATAACCCGCCGAAGGAACCCAAACCATGTGTAAGAGCCTTACCGTCGTCTTTGCACTCTTCATCTCTCTCGTGTATGCCAGCGCTCAGGATATTGAGTGGCATGCAGATAAGCTTGTTAAGGAAAAAATGTGCACGATGTGCCACAGCAAAGACAAGGTTGGCGATCAAGTTGGCAAGTGGAAAGAAGGTCCCCATGCCAAGGCTTTTGAGTCTTTGAAAACAGACAAGGCCAAGGAAGTGGCTGCAAAAATGGGAATCGACGATCCAACCACTGCTGGTCAGTGTCTCAAGTGCCACTCGACTGCTTATGGTTTCACTGAAACGGTTCAGACCAAAATGGTGGACGTGGAAGATGGTGTGACCTGTCAGACCTGTCACGGACCGGGCAAGGATTATATCCGGGTCCACAGCAAAGATGCAGAAAAAGCACATAAGGAATTGGGACTGATCAAACCCAATGCGCAGAACACCTGCCTGAAGTGCCATAATGAGAATAACCCGACTCACACCGAAGATTTTGATTTTGACAAGGCCTGGGAAAAGATTCAGCACAACCTGAAGAAATAATTGCGTCTGACGTTTTTTTGATGGCGGCAAGCAGCTCAGCTGTTTGTCGCCATTTTTTGTTAATCGATCAGTTCGTATTTCCGGGCTCGGTAACGCAGGGTGTCCCGGTGAAGCCCAAGGAGTTCTCCTGCCCGGGTCAGATTGCCGTCGGTACGGTCAAGGGCCTGACGAATCATCTCTTTTTCCATGGTTTCGAGATCAAGCGAATCCATGGGGATCGGGATCTTGGTTTCGGCGCTTTCCCGTTCTGTATTGTCGGTACTCTCTTCACAGGATTCGGTGCTGCGGATTTGTGGTGGCAGGTGATCGACAAGAATGGTATCGCCACTTTCCAGCACCATAATGCGTTCAAGCAGGTTCTTCAGTTCGCGCACATTTCCAGGCCATTGGTAACGACAGAGCAGGCACATGGCTCCAAATGAGATGCTGGTCATGGTGGTCTGGAGCTCTTTGCTGAGAAGGCGAAGAAAATGTTCAATCAAAAGCGGGATGTCGTCTGGCCGTGCACGCAGGGGAGGAATCACAATGGGAACGACATTGAGTCGATAGTAGAGATCCTTTCTGAATCGGCCTTCTTCGATTGCCCGTTCAAGGTCGACATTGGTGGTGCCAATGACACAGGCTTTGAAGTCGATATCATGGACTCCTCCCACTCGCTTGAATCGGCGCTCTTCAAGCACACGCAGCAATTTTGCCTGCAGGACGGGTTCCATATCTCCAATTTCATCCAGAAGGACGGTGCCGGAAGCAGCTACTTCGAAGAGACCGCGCTTCTGGTTTTTCGCATCGGTGAAAGCACCTTTTTCGTGACCAAAGAGCTCACTTTCCAGAAGATGGGCTGGCAGAGCCGTGCAATTGATATCCATGAAGGGTTGATCGGCATGTGAGCTGGCACGATGCATGGCTCTGGCCAGGACATCTTTCCCGGTACCGCTCTCGCCGCGGATGAGGATGGTATTGGCTCCACGTTCGATAACCCGACGGGCCTGTTCTCTTACCTTCTCAAGAGGAGCAGAATGTCCAATAAAGTTGGCCAGCTCTTCACTGGTGCTAGCCGGCTTTTCTACATTTTTCTGATTTGTTTCCTTGCGGGTCAGAGCGCGTTTGACGACTGCCTCTATAGCTGCCAGTTCCACGGGTTTGCAGACATAATCAAAAGCCCCGAGGTTGAGACATGCCATCACCGTATCATCATCATTGTTGGCCGTTACCATGATGACGGGGGTTTTGTCGCCTCGCTCGCGAAGTTTACCCAGGCCTTGAACGCCGGAAATACCGGGGAGACCCACATCCAGCATGACCAGATCGTAGGTTTTTTCAGCCGTTTTCTCCAGCATCGCTTCTGCGGAGTCGGCTTCCTCAACTTCTACCTCCAGATGATCGCGAAGTGTTTCGCTAAGCGACCAGCGGGGAAGCTTTTCATCATCTACGACCAGAACACGTTGAGGCATTGGAGAAAAATCCAGTTTTAGGGTGGGGAAACTCAGGACTGGGTTACATGATCTTCATGCTGAATGGGTAACCTAATCTCAAAGCAGGCACCCGGACAGTCATTTTGCAGGAGTTTGATAGATCCGTTGTGCTGTTCGACTAAAGTCCTGGTGATCGCAAGCCCCAAGCCAGTACCATCTGACTTGGTCGTATAGAACGGTTCAAAAATCTGGGCTGCCAGTTCGTCGCTGATGCCAGGACCATGATCACAAACCCGGGTCACAAGTTCTCCATGAACTTTGTTGATCGCAATGGTAATGGTATCACCTTCCTTGCTTACCTGAATGGCGTTGAGGAGCAGGTTAAGCAAAACCTGTTGGATCTTGGCTGCATCCAGTTCCAGGGAGGGTAAGTCAGGTTCAGCGGCTAATTCGACTTTCAAGCCCTGCTCTTCCAGATCGGCATGCAGCAACACCAGCGATTTATCCACAATGGATTTAAGATCACTGGGAGCAAAACTGGGGCGACTCGGTCTGGCGTACGCCAGCATATTGTTCAGCAGGTCTGTTACCCGCTTTGCTTCGCTCTGGATTTCCGTAACCACCTCCTGCAAGCCTGGATCCTGTACTCTACGGGCAACTACGGTCAAGGCGGAATTAATGCCATGCAAGGGGTTTTTAATTTCATGCGCAAGGCCAGAAGCAAGCTTGCCGATGCTGGCCAGTCGATCGGCTTGAGCAATTTGTCTGGTATGCAGATCTTTGAGCTCTTTGCGTTGCTTGTTGATGGACTCGACCATGGCATTGAAGCCTTCACCAAGCCGGAAAAACTGGTCTTTACCCTCGATCACACATCGTGCTTCCAGATCTCCTTCCTGAACAGCCTGTACACTTCGTGAGAGGCGACTGAGAGGATTATAGACGACTACCCACATCAACAGCATAACAGTCGCGCTGACCATAAGCACAATAGCAATTGCATAGCTGGCCAGGTAAAGGCGGTCGCGTCGAAGTGGTTTTTCGATGGTTTCTTCTGGATAATCGATTACGACACTTCCCATGACATCGGCGGTCTGGAGATGGCAATTTCGACAGGAATTGCGGGTGGGGATTGCAGCCATGTAGCGCACACGGCGGTCTTCTGATACGGCCGTGTCACCGGTGCCAAAGTTCTGGCCAATCAAAGTCGGGTTGGTCGAGAAGATGATCTGGCTTTCCAGATTGACAATTCTGGCCTCAATGCTTGGTGAAGACTTTGCCACACTATCGAAATACTGCTGAAGCGTTTGTGCATGACCTTCTTCCTGGTTGTCTTCAAATGATTCGAGAATACGCTGGTTCATCATAACCTGTGAATCCAGAACCTGCTCTTTGAGCCATTGCTGTCGTGACTGCAAGAGAAGATGAGAGTATATACTCACGACAATGGCAAGGGCGGCAATAACCACTACCATGACTTTGGCCGTGACACTTTCACGGATCCAGGAGATGCATTGCGTCATTTTTTGGTGTATAAAGAGCATGATTTAAGACTGTTGAGATGGGACTGAAATATTTGTTGATGCTGAGTCGATAGCAGTAAGGGTTGCATGTGAAAGCCGAAAAACACGGTTTGCCAGGCGTTCCGCCAGATCTGGTCGATGGGTGGAAAAAACGATGGTGATACCTTCCGACTTAAGATGAAGGAGATGCTTGAGCAGTGCTTCTACGCCTTCAGGATCAAGTCCGCTGAAAGGTTCGTCCAGAAGCAGCAGAGCAGGGTTTGGCAACAGGGCACGGGCAATGGCCAGACGTTGCAGCATGCCACGGGAAAAGTTGGAAACCGGACGGTTGTCAATCTTCCCCAGACCGACACGATTAAGCACAACCTCTGCCTGTTTTAAGGGGGCGATGATGTTGTATAAGTCGCCAAAAAAGCAAAGGTTTTCGCGTGCGGAAAGTGCACCGTAAACACCTGCCTCATGGGTGACCAGACCGATTGATCGCTTACTTTTGAGCTGGTCTGACCGTATCCTGCCCTGATCCGGGCGTACAAGTCCTGCCATGATGGCCAATAGGGTCGATTTGCCGACGCCATTGCGTCCCAGGAAGGCAATAGCTTCCCCTTCTCTTACGTTGAAAGAAAGATCTTTCAGGATGATCTGATGGCCATAGTGCTTGCAGATATTGTCGAGAATAAGGAGGAAGTCAGATGGCATGGGCGGTCTCTCCCACCGTTGATTTCTCCGCTGATACCACTGGTTTTCGGCAAGGCCAGAGAATCAAGATCATGCCTGGAACCAAGAAAAATGAACTCCACCAGATCCAACCCACCATTGGATTTACATGCACTTTGAAGATTCCCAGATTTTGTCGACCGGTACCTGCAAGTACGATATAGAGATCGTGCAGAAGGGTAGGGCGCCGAGCTGTTTCCGAAATAACGATATCAGCAGGGGTATAAAACCTTCTTTGGGGATTCAGCACTCCCAGATCCTGGCCATTTCGCTGGACAAGAACGGTTGCTTCCATAATTCGCGCATTGTTCTCCTGGAAGAAGTCGAGTTTCTGATAGCTCAGGATGTATGGCCCTATTTTTACGGATTCTCCAAGCATTAATGCGGCATCCAGTTCCTGCTTGTAGTAACTGGAGGCAATGACGCCAACAAAGATGAATATCATGGCCAGGTGAGCCAACAGGGCGCCGAATTGCTGGCGACTATGCAGGCTGCGTGAATGCATAATCACACTCACTATAGCAGACGTTCCCACACCAAATGCAATACTTAATGTGGCAGGGCGCACGCCAAAAAGTGCTGCCCCCACGCTGACTAGCATGCCCGTTAGCACCGGGATCAACAAGCGTCTTTTTATAATAGTTCGCGGTGTTTTTGTCCATTTCAACATGGGCACCAGTCCCATCAGGACCAGCATCCCGAAGAAGAATGGGACGGTTGTGCGATTGTAGAAATCTTCACCGACGGACAGCTGGTTTTTGGATATACCCGATGTCCATATCGGTAGTGTGGTGCCGAGAAAGACCACCACTGTCAATAGGAGAAAGATGATGGCTCCAGATAAAAGACCAAACTCTTTACCTGTAAGAGATTCAAACTGTCCTTCTGCCTTGAGAGCTCCACGTTGTTTGATGATCCCTATGATCGTCAAGCTTAAGATTCCAATGATGATGCCAAGCAAGGCCAGTCCAAGCCGCTTATCCTGGGCAAAAGCATGAACAGAGGCAACAATACCACTTCGGGTAAGAAAAGTTCCGAAGATGACCAGTGCAAATGTGGCGGCTGCAAGAATGATCGTGGTGACGCTGAACATCTGCTTTTTGCCCTTAAGAATAATCATGTGGATCAGTGCTGTACTGATCAACCAGGGAATCAGAGAGGCATTCTCAACCGGGTCCCATGCCCAATATCCACCCCAACCCAATTCAAGATATGCCCAGAATGCACCGACAATGATGCCCAGCGTGAGAAAGGTCCAACCAATCAGCAGCCAGGATCGGCTCTGGTTGATTGCCTGCACGGGGGAACGCTTTCCCCACCAGAGAGTGCCAGTCAATAAAGCGAAAGGCACCGCCAGACCTGCATAGCCCAGAAAGAGTAATGGAGGATGGATCGCCATCCAGGGATTCTGAAGAAGTGGATTCATACCACTTCCTGATATGATTGGCTTTGCTGATGCTGCGAATGGCGATGTCAGCATCACGAGAATCGCCAGGAAACTGCATAGAATCATCAGAAGCACGAGCATTGACCGAACTGCTGTTGATAATGACTGTGTTTTTGAGCTGATCAGGAGAGCCACCATATAAAGGCTTGTTATCCAGGTCCAGAACATCAATGAGCCTGCTTGCCCCGCCCACAGGGAAGCACATTTGTAAATGAGTGGAAGCTCGGAGGAGCTGTAGGTCGCTGCGTATACGAGAGTTCGGTTGTCAGTCAATATGGCTTTCAGGAGAACGACTTCTGCCAGCGTCAGTAAGCAGACGACTGCCAACGCCAACATGACTGAAAGCTTTAACAGCTGCGGTTTATCCCGCTGCAGTCCTGCTATTCCGATTGCGATGCCAAGGAGCCCAGAGATCAGGCTGGCCGCAAGGACCATCTGACCCAGAATGCTCATAATCCCACTGCCGCTCCCTGTACGGCAACTTGTGCATCGTCGTAGCGGGAGGGGCATTTGGCAAATAGTGATTCAGCCATCACGAGATCCTGGGAGGCGTCGTAATAACCTTCGATCATGACCTGGGCATCGTCACGAAATGCATTTGGCTTGATTCCTTTGAACTGTACATCAATCATCTCCCCTTGTTTGTCACTCATCACAAAAAAGAGGGTCAGCAGTCCCGGATCATATTGGGTACTGCCCGCTTTGACCTGACCGTGCATTTTGATGCGACCGACTGCACTGCCATCGCGCAAATCACATACAGGAACATAGGCAAAACCACTGCTGAGCAATGTTGATAGAACCAGGTAAAGGGCGCTCAGGCCGACTACAGCTACCGCAGCCCAGATGCGACTCATTGGAATTGGTCTCATGGCATGTCTCCCTGCATATCAGCTACATATTCCTGACCGACAATCTGGTTTCTGGCAGCCGATTTTTCTGTTGAGTGTATTTCCCTGAGACGCAATAGCACGACTCCTGTGTAAAAAAGAAGAATTGTACCCATCAGTAAATAACCTGCTACCAGAAATGGTAAGGTAGTCATGCAGCCTCCAGTATCTCATCATTCCACGTCCGTAAATCTGCCGTTGCCTTAGCAAGTCGAAAACGGAGCAGTACCAGTTGCCCAGCTATCAACATCAAGGCGAGCATCGATATAGTCACTGTGTGTATCATCTCTGAGGACATCGCGATATGGCGTGGATGAAGTTGGGCTTCTTTCGGCCAGAGTCGGGTAGCCACGATGACTAATGGGACATTAAGAAATGCGAGTATGGCGTAGATGGCGCTGAGTTTGCTCAACTGGGGGGAAGCTGGGATTGATTTTCGCAATACCACATATACCGCGTATGAGAGCCAGAGAATCAAAAAGGTGAGGAGACGGGGTTCCCACCGCCACCAGGTGCCCCAGACCGGGCGTGCCCACATTGGGCCGGAGACCAGAACCAGTGAGCAGAACACCAAGCCTACTTCATGGCAGCTCTCTGTCAGTTGGTCCCATTTTTCATCTCTCGTACGCAAATAGACCAAGCTGGATACCAAGCCTGCCAGGAATGCTGCGTACATGGTTCCTGCTGAACCAAGGTGGCAGTAAAAGAGTTTCTGTGCGATACCTCCAGCTTCAGGCTGTGCCATTGGGGCTTGTACTATGCAATAAGCAGCATATAGAACCATCATCAAGGTCAGGCCTTGAATAAGTCGCTTTGCTACCTGAATCATCTCCTATTCCTCCACGATGAGTTGGAAGAGGATAGAGCCTGCCACCAGAAACAAGAATGCATAGACCACTAGAAACTGAATGGAAGCCCAGCTCTCTGCTGCTCCATACAAAGTAGCCGATGCTTTCACCGCTGCAATCAGAAGTGGCAAAGAGAGTGGTAATGCCAGCAGGGGAAAGAGCAGTGAATGTCCTTTGACGACCATAGACATGGTTGCGACTAAGGTGCACACGCAACAGAGACCGAATAGCCCAATGGCACTTACGCCTAGAAGGTGAATAAAACGTCCATCAAACGGTACGCTGAAAAGTAACTGTGCAACCACCGTCAACAGACTGCCCAGAGCCAGATAGATGGCAAAATGAGCCATGAGTTTTCCGGCGAAAATGGATAACGGCGGAACAGGAGCATGTTGCAGATAAGTGAATGCTCCATATTCTGTTTCGGCCTGAAATGAGCGACCAAGACTTAGCAGTACACCAAACAGAAGGCTGACCCAGAGAGCGCCAACACCAGCAGAGACATTTTGTTGAATTGGCAGGGCTAACGCGATTGCCAGCATGGTCAGGATTCCAAACAGACCAAACAATCCCGCGATGGCGCAGGTTCGCTTTTCAAGGATCAGGTCTTTTTTGGCTATGCACCAGCTCTGCCTGATGAGGGCAGACCAGGAGCAGCTGCAAATGTCCGTTTTGGACGATGATTCCTTGTCTACTAAAAAATCAATCACAGTAAGAACCTCCTTTTACAAGCCAGGTATTGGCAGGAATGCCAAGTCAGAGAACTATAAGCACGCAAGATGCCAATGTTAAGACATTGTTTGAAAGAGGATAATTCGAGCTCAAAGATTGAGTTATTGACTGAAACCGATGTCCACTTGCAGATATGCAGCTTCCGAATTCGGATGCATCTGGAAAAGCATCCTGTACCCAGGCAGAAGAAATCCAAACACGCAAAAGCAGATCTCAGGATAGAGATCTGCTTAATGGAAATCCGTATAAACCGACTGCTATTGCACCATCATGACATTGAGGTTAGCGAGGCCAGCCTCGTTGCAGATATCCATGGCCTTGATCAGGTGCATCTCTTTGGCGTTGGGAGCCACTTTGAGCATCACTGTTGTCTCTGGGTTCAAAGACGCTGCTTCGAGAAGGGCCTGCTTGATCGATTCGATGCTGCCTTCCTGGCCACGATACCGAATTTTCCCGGTTTCCGATATCTGCAGGTCCAGAACCTGGGGTATCGTCACATCTTCACTTGGTGGAGCGCTGGGGCTCGGAAGATTAAGTGCGACATGTGCTTCTGGAATTTCCGGTTTACTGGTTGCCACAAAATAAATAAGCAACAGGAAAACCACATCAATCATCGCCGATAATGGTGGATCCTGTTTGTCGGGTACCTTTACTTTCTTCTTACGAGCCATAACCTCTTTACTCCGTAGCAGGCTTATCTTCAGATGTATGCGTCACCCGATAGAGACCGATTCGACCGATGACCTGATTGATTTTATG
>MDTD01116899.1_pt1 | contig 18094 bp, 18 predicted proteins | sample 811221 | NCBI WGS metagenome assembly MDTD01 (sample SAMN05326646, study PRJNA326480) | marine metagenome | isolation source: seawater | place: Pacific Ocean: South West | collected 2011 | reverse complement strand
TATAAGCGAAAACGGTTGGCAATGGGCATGCGCCAGTCTTTACCCAAACCAACAGGGGTTACCTTCACCCCTGGCGGGGCTTGGTGGCGTTTGTATTCAGAGCGTTTTAACAATTTAGACACTTCCAGCACCAACTCCTCTTCCTCACCGGCATGGATGAGTTCTTCAGCGGTTTTGCGCTCTTCAATAATGGCTTTGAGCACCCGGTCCAGATTTTCATACGTCGGCAACGTATCCTGATCTTTCTGGTTGGGGCGCAGTTCAGCGCTGGGCTCTTTTTCAAGTATCTCTTCAGGAATAACCTTTGTTTCCCCTTGGGCATTGCGCCACTTGGCTACTTTGTACACGGTGGTTTTGTACAAATCTTTCAGCACACTGTACCCGCCGCACATATCGCCGTACAAGGTGGAATACCCCACCGCCAGCTCGGACTTGTTACCGGTAGTGAGCACCATAGACCCCGCCGCGGCGTTGCTCGCCGCCATCAGCACCAGCCCCCTCAGGCGCGCCTGAGCGTTTTCTTCTACCAGCCCTTCAAACGGGTCGCCAATCACCGGCGGAAGCATGGTATTCAGCGCCTCCAGCGCCGGGTTAATGGAACACTCCTGAATTTCAATGCCTAAATTCTTGGCCAGTTTGTGAGCATCCCGCGTTGAATCCCCACTGGTGTAAGGGGATGGCAGGGTGATGGCCTTCACCCGGCTGCTGCCCAGGGCATCCACCGCCACCACCGCGCTCAAAGCCGAATCAATCCCGCCCGACAGGCCAATATACACATCTTTGAGGGTATTTTTGGCTACAAAGTCTTTTAGGCCCAGTTTGATGGCGTTGTAAATGTCCTCTTCCTCAACAAACGGGGCTTCATCCTGCTTTTCGTTGTCAAACCATGCCCGCTCGCCGTCGCGGTGCAGGGTCAACATGCGGGTGTCTTCTTTCCAGGCGGCAAAAACATTGCCGGGTTTTTCTTCACCGGGGTTAAAGGTAAAGGTACGGCCGTCAAACACCACCTCATCCTGCCCGCCGAACATATTCAGGTACAAAATCGGCACCTGTGTTTCCTCAGTGCGGTTTTTAATAAAGTCAAAGCGGTGCAGGTGCTTGTTTAAATGATATGGCGAAGCGTTAATCACCAGCAACGCCTCGGCCCCCTGCTGGCGCAACTGCGCGCACACTGTCGGGTGCCAGCTGTCAAAACATACCGGAATGCCCAGCTTAAAGCCTTTAAAGTTGACGATGGTCTTGTTGGGTTTGGCCACAAAATAGCGCAGTTCATCCATCACGCTCCAGTTGGGCAGGTTGTTTTTGGTGATAACCGCCTGAATTTGGCCCTCAAAACAAAATAAACCCACATTCAAGCGTTCGTCCCCTTCCCACCACGGGCAACCGAACAACAGCGCGGTTTTATCATCCGTATCCGCGGCCAGACGCTTGGCCTCTTCCATGCATTTTTCCACAAAAGCCGGGTACAGCAGTACATCTTCAGGGCTGTAGCCGCACAGCATCAATTCCGGAAACATTACAATATCCGCGCCCTTTTCCTGTCCTTCAGCATAGCCGCGGCGGATAAGTTTTAAATTGCCGGTCACGTCCCCAACCGTGGGGTTCATTTGGCAGGCATAAATGTTCAATGTATCGCTCATCGGCCAATAATGTGGCACATTCCAAATTTTTTCACAATAAAACTTGCATCGCCACTCAATTCGTATACAATTGGCGGTGAACTTACCACCCACCTTTCCGTTTCTCAGGAGACTTTTTCTATGAAAGAAGCATATAGAGCCGTGAATACAAGTGCTTACTTTGCAGGCATGGCCAGTCTTGCCTTCGCCCTCCCTGTCGTCGCGGCAAACAGCACGGCGCCCCCCTTCGGAGTACTCTTCTACGCCGCCCTTATTGGCGGGTTTGTAGGAGTTGCAGTTGGCGCCTTCGGTTATGCCATCCTCAAAGCCATGGAGGCCACGGCCGCCCCCAATCCGCCGCACGACGGCACTAAAGAACAGGCCCCGCCGCCCGCGCAGGATGATTCGCAGCAACCATCCAGCCAAGGCGTTAGCTTTCGTCTGGGGGCTGTCGGCTCATCGGAAGAAAATTCCAAGCCGCCGCATCCGCCCACGCACCCTACCACCCCGTCAACGCGGCCCGATGGACGCCTCGGCACCGGCGACATGGACTAACCTGACCAACGATCCCCGCCCCGGCTTGCCGGGGCTTTTTTCTTTCTTCTTTTATTCATTGGCCACTTGTTTTTGCCGGTTCCATCCCCTACTCTCTTAACTAAGACCTTACCTTTTGAGAGGAAACTTTATGACCCTCCCCGCCACGCCGTACCTGTTCGGTGAGTTGATCAGCCCCAAGCAACCGCTGTCCCCCCATGTGGCCAACGCTGTGTGGGATGTGCTGGAAAACCATCAACTGGTCAAAGTCAGCGCCGCCAACCGCGAGCTGTTTGTGGAAATCATGACCTGCCGCCCCGTTACCACCCGCGACATGGTGGACGAATACCGCCTGAATTCCGAATACGGGCAGTACGTCTACTTTGTGCAGGTGCCGCGCGGTTTTCTGATCACCGGCGAGCATATCCACCGCTCCCAGCGGGCGGAGTTTGAGCGCCTGTGTAACACCATCAACCTGGAACTGGTTCCTCTGTGGCGTCGCCACTGCATGTGGATCAATTCCCGTTAAGCGAAAAGCCCAAGCCCCCTGCCGGGGGCTTTCTTTTTTATATACCTCATTTGAAAATCGTATTTTCCTTTCATGTCATGCCTGCGCAGGCAGGCATCCACGATATAAAGCGCTAGCCCCTTACGCCGTTTGGCGAATATCGCCTTCCACCTCGGCAAAAAAGTTTTTAAGGCGTTTTAAGCCCTCGTCCAGTGCCTCATGCGTGTTGGCGTAGGAAATACGGATAGAATTCGGCTCCCCAAAGTAACTGCCGGGGATAAGCGCCAGATGCAACTCATCCAGCAACAATTTACACAGGGTTTCATCGTTATCAATGGTGTGGCCGCGCCACGTGGTGCCAAAATAAGCCTTCACATCGGGGAACACATAAAACGCGCCTTTTGGCTTGGGGCAGAACACACCGGGAATCTCATCCAGCACCGCCAGGGTTTTATCACGCTTTTTGACAAACTCAGCTTTGAGCGGCTCCAAAAAGCCATGGTCGCCGCTAAATGCCGCGGCAGCGGCCAACTGCGCCACACCGGGGATGTTCATATAGGTCTGGCTGACCACCTTCGGCAACATTTGGATAACCTCCTTAGGTCCGCAGGCAAAGCCCACCCGCCAGCCGGGCATACCATAATTTTTCGATACACTCTGGCACGTAAACACCCGCCCTTTTAAGTTGGGGTTGGTGTGCAAAAGGTGGTTAAATGTTTCACCGTCATAAATCAGCTTGTCGTAAATATCATCGGAGATAATCCAGATGTCGGGGTGTTTTTCCAGCACATCGCCCAGGGCCTTCACTTCCTCTTTGGTGTAGGTCATACCCGTGGGGTTGGAGGGGTTGTTGAACAAAAACGCCTTGGTTTTGGGCGTTATGGCCGCCTGCAACTGTTCGGGGGTAATTTTATACTCCTGCTCGGCCGGGCAGCGCACCAGTACCGGTTCCCCCTTGCCCGCGTAACGCAAAATGCCGGTATAGCTGGACCAAAACGGCGTGGGGATAATCACTTCTTCATCTTCGTTAATCAGCGCGTTGAACAGCATGAATATGGCGCTCTTGCCGCCCATGGTGGCGCACACTTCGTCCACCTCCCATTCAAAGCCGTCTTGTTTCTGGCGCTCAATAAAAGCGTTAATCAACTGCGGCATGCCTTTACTGGGCAAATAGGTGCGCCCCACACCGTCTTCCGCAGCCTGTTTGGCGGCGTCAAACACATGTTTGGGCGGGTCAAAATTGGGCACACCGATGGAAAAACTCACCACGTCCAGCCCTTGCTCTTTCATGGCGTTGGCTTTGTTGGCAATGGCCACAATCTTGCTGGATTCAAACTCACCCATTCGTTCGGCCATATGCGGCATGTGCGTACCCTTTGCTTTTTGTCTTCAATTGTACCGCCCATTACCTTACCAAGCTTCCCGCTCCCCACAAAATAAAAAAGGCCCCGCATGGGGGCCTTCAATCGCTGTTGGGTGTTAGAAAAGTGACTTAAAAAATAAGCGCCGCAACCAAACCTACAAGGGCAACCCCCATCAAGGCGTACAAACCGCCGATAATACGGATGATGGTCAAAAGGCTACTGTTGTGCCGCTCCAGATGAAAAATATATTCCTCTGCGGTCTCTTGGGAGAGTTGGCCACAGACCAAGAAGTCCTTAGCGGGGGCCCCAACCATTTTCGCAATTCGCTTAGCGCGCTTTTCCTGCTGTTCTTCCAGACGCGCAATGTAGGCATCCGGGTCGTGCAGGTCAGGTTGGCCATTTTGGGTGTCATGGTTACGCATACAAAAAATCTCCAGTGGAGGAAAAAAGGAAAAGCTAGATATTCCCTGAAGGAATTCCCTTAACCATAACACTGTATACATAAATTGCAGCAAAAAAGGCTCCCTTGCAGGAGCCTCGCTATCAGGAAAAGAAGAAGGCCAGCCCACCAAATAGCAGGCCAAAGACGACCATGGTGGTCGCTATTGACACGCCATCGATAATGAAGATACGCTTACGGAGGTCTCTATTGTCCTCCTTAAGCTTCTCGATCTCTTTATCGAGATCTCCGACAGGCCAATAGTCGAAGGCCTCCCTGATTTCAAAACTCGGCAAGCTCCTATAGAGCTCCCGAAGTTTTGCCTCTTCTTCTTTCTGAGCAGCCCTGCCCGACCTGGTCATGTAGGCCAGACGACGGATCTTACGATCCTTTTTACGCTCTAAACGAACAATTTTTTGCTTTTTTTTGTCCATATCCATACAGGACCTCCAGAAAAGGTTAAGGTAGAAAAAGGACGCACTTTAGGTGCAGCACCTAAAGCAATGGATTCATACCCTTCATATGGGGTTTAAATGGCATAAATTCAAGCTTTTCCCCTAAACTTTTGACAACCCTGCCCCGCCGCTATACATTAACGCCATATCGTTATTTACCTTTCCGTTTTTCATGGAGTTGTCTTATGGACGCCCTCAACCCTGCCACCCTTTTCATACTTGCCTTTTTGGCCTTTTGGCCGCTCCTGTAATTTTCCAGTTTATAGCCTGGGCCTTTGACCTGCTGTGGCTTGGCTTTTTGCTGCTGGTCTCCAAACGCCTTCGCGGCGTGGTGATGGCGAAAATAAAAAAAGATGAAGCACGACGCATTGCACCCAACAGCAAAGTTGGCGGTTTCTACCCCCTTTATGAACTGCGGCGGGAGCGCTTCTGGGAGCAGGTCAACGCCGGTAAAACACCCCAAAGAGCACCACAAATCCCTTGGCCTGTGCCGCGGCCGCTGTTCGGCAGTATTATGCCGTGGGATGAGGAAAAGCGGTGTGTTCGCCACTGGGCTGTGTGTGACCACCTCCAAACTTCAAGAGGCCACGCTCAGCTGGAAGGTGCCAGCCGCATCACCAAACAATAACCCATTTTCGAACAACCCCGCTTCGGTGGGGCTTTTTTATGCGCTTAGCCTTTGATTTTTTGGCCCAGGGGGGTACAATATCCCCTGTCCAAAAACAAGCAAGGAAGCAAAAATTATGGAAACCGCAAGCACCCCACCCTTCGTTAAACAGGCTTACAAAACCATGCACGAGCGCTTAAACGTGGTGAAAAAACGTTTAAACCGCCCGCTGACATTGGCGGAAAAAATTCTCTACAGCCACCTGAACGACCCGGAAGGGGCGGAATTTGAACGCGGTAAATCCTACATTGACCTGCGCCCCGACCGTGTGGCCCTGCAGGATGCCACCGCGCAAATGGCGATTCTGCAATTTATGCTGGCGAAAAAATCAGAAGCCGCGGTGCCGGTGACCGTTCACTGCGACCACCTTATCCGTGCGTACATCGGCGCAAAAGAAGATTTGGACACCGCCAAGCATGAAAACAACGAAGTGTACAAATTCCTTGAAACCTCCTCCCAGCATTACGGCTTTGGTTTTTGGAAACCCGGCAGCGGCATCATTCACCAGGTGGTGCTGGAACAATACGCCTTCCCAGGGCTAATGATGCTCGGCACCGACTCTCACACCCCGAATGCCGGCGGTCTGGGCTCATTTGCCTGTGGTGTTGGCGGCGCGGACGCGGTGGACGTTATGGTGGACATGCCGTGGGAAGTGCTCCACCCCGAAGTGGTGGGCGTGAAATTAACCGGCAAGCTTAACGAATGGGCCGCCCCGAAAGACGTTATCTTAAAGCTTTTGGACATCCTCACCGTTAAAGGCGGCACCAACCGCGTGGTTGAGTATTTTGGTGAAGGCACCACATCCATCAGCTGCACCGGTAAAGGCACCATTTGCAACATGGGGGCGGAACTGGGCGCCACTACCTCCATCTTCCCATATGATGAACGCATGAAGACCTATTTGGGCGTCACTGGCCGCGCTGAACTGGCGAAGTTGGCCGATGACAACATTGACCTCCTCACCGCCGATAAAGAGGTAGAAGAAAGCCCCGAAGACTACTATGACAAAGTCATTGAAATCAACCTGAGCGAGCTGGAGCCCCACGTGGTCGGCCCCCACACGCCTGACCTTGCCGCACCGGTGAGCAAAATGGCCCAGCACATGACTGAAGGCGGCTGGCCCAAACAGCTGAAATACGCCCTTATCGGCAGCTGCACCAATTCATCGTACGAGGACATCGGCCGTGTCGCCGAAATGGCCAAACAGCTTAGCGAAAAAGGCGTAAAGCTGTCTATTCCTCTGCTGGTCACACCGGGCTCTGAACAGGTGCGCGCCACCATTGAACGTGACGGCCAAATGGCGGCCCTGAAAGACCTGGGCGCCATGGTTCTGGCCAACGCTTGCGGCCCGTGCATTGGCCAATGGCGCCGGGATGACATTAAAGAAGGCGAGGAAAACTCCATCATTTCCTCGTATAACCGTAACTTCCCCAAACGGAATGACGGCAACCCGGCGACCTGCTCGTTCCTGGCCAGTCCGGAAACGGTGCTCGCCTATGCCATCTTCGGCCGTTTGGACATTGACCCGTTCAACACCGACATCACCGCCGCCGATGGCTCCACTTTCCGCCTGAATGCGCCCAAAGTGGCCGAAGTCCCGGCGGACGGCTTTGTGACCGATGAACAAGGCTTTTTACCACCGGGTGCCAACGGCGGCCATGTGGAAGTACAAATCAACCCCAATTCCGACCGCTTGCAGGCGCTCACCCCGTTTGAACCATGGGACGGCAAAGACCTGCAGGACATGCCGGTGCTGTTAAAAGCCGCGGGCAAATGCACCACCGACCACATTTCCCCGGCCGGCCCATGGCTGCGCTTCCGCGGCCATTTGGACAACATTTCCGACAACATGTTCTCCGGCGCCATCAACGCCTTTACCGGCGAGGCTGGTAAGGGCATCAACGTCATGACCGCCGAGAAAATGAACCACAGCGAAATTGCCCGCGCCTATAAAAAAGCGGGCATGGACTGGGTCGCCATCGGGGATGAAAACTACGGCGAAGGCTCGTCCCGTGAGCATGCGGCCATGAGCCCGCGCCACCTGGGCTGCCGCGCGGTGATTACCCGCAGCTTTGCCCGCATTCATGAAACCAACCTGAAAAAGCAAGGCGTGCTGCCGTTGACCTTCGTCAACCCGGACGATTACGACCTGATTGAGGCAGATGATCGCATCTCTATTCAAGGTCTATCATCCCTTGCGCCCAGCGGCACGGTGAATGCCACCATCACCCACAAAGATGGCTCCAGCGTCACCATTGAGCTCAAACACACCTTAAACAGCGACCAAATCGCGTGGTTTAAGAACGGTTCCGCCTTGAACACCCTGCGCCAAAGCGCAGCCTAGGCGACCCAAGCATTTAAAAAGCCCCCACGTGGGGGCTTTTTCTTGTACTCATCTTTATTTTTTATTACCCTATTGCCACCCTTTTCCGTTTTCTTTTTTCCTCTGGAGACTTTATTTATGCTGTATCCCGGTTTGTACAAAACCCATCTCAACCGCCGCTTTTCGCTTATCTTCACCGCTATTCGTGAAAGCGACCACAAGGTGTACGTTGTGGGGTACTATCTGGAACCCACACGCCGCGAAAAGCAAACTCTGCTGGCCATTCCGCTGGAAGTCTTTATTGACCGCTCCATGTCCGGCCCGCGTTTTGAGTACCTGAACAAAGGAACCGAGCAAACGCCCGACGGCATCTTTCTGGACGGGGGCCCCGCCACCTTTGAACACTTCAAAGGCGGACGCTACCTTGTCTATGGTGTGGCCACCTGTCAGGAGGAAGACGGCGAACAATACGTCTTCTATGCGCCTGAAGAGGGCCACCAGGCCTTTTTCCTGCGCCCTTTGAGCGAGTTCACCGAACAGGTGGAGCGTGACGGCTACAGCGGCCCGCGCTTTAACAAGGTGAACAACCCCTTCACCACCTGACAAAAAGCCCCGCCAATCTGGCGGGGCCTTTTGCTTTTTTATATATGCCGTTGTCTTACGCAGCTTCTTTGGCCATGTTGGCAGCTTTTTCCAACGCTTCTTCAATGGAGCCAACCATGTAGAAGGCGTTTTCGGGCAGGTCATCGTGTTTACCTTCCACAATTTCCTTAAAGCCGCGGATGGTGTCTTCCAGCTTGACGTACTTACCGGGCATACCGGTAAAGACTTCCGCCACATGGAACGGTTGAGACAAGTAGCGCTGAATTTTACGCGCACGGGCCACAACCAGCTTATCTTCTTCAGAAAGCTCATCCATACCCAAAATGGCGATAATATCTTGCAGGCTCTTGTACTTCTGCAATGTTTCCTGCACTTGGGTCGCCACGTGGTAGTGCTCTTCACCCACCACTTGCGGGTCCAACGCACGGGAGGTGGAATCCAGTGGGTCAACCGCTGGATAAATCCCCATTTCCGCGATGGAACGGTTCAATACGGTGGTGGCATCCAAGTGGGCAAAGGTGGTGGCCGGCGCCGGGTCAGTCAAGTCATCGGCCGGTACATACACCGCCTGAACGGAGGTAATGGAACCCTTCTTGGTTGAGGTAATCCGCTCTTGCAGTTTACCCATATCGGTCCCCAGCGTTGGCTGGTAACCCACCGCTGATGGGATACGACCCAACAAGGCAGACACTTCTGAGCCCGCTTGGGTAAAGCGGAAAATGTTATCCACAAAGAACAATACGTCCTGGCCTTCCTCATCACGGAAGTATTCGGCCTGGGTCAAACCGGTCAAGGCCACACGGGCACGCGCGCCTGGAGGTTCGTTCATCTGGCCATACACCAGAATCGCCTTGGAGTTTTTGGCATCCCCTTGTTTAATAACGCCGGAGTCCATCATCTCGTGGTACAGGTCGTTCCCTTCACGGGTCCGCTCACCCACACCGGCAAAAACAGAGTAACCACCGTGCCCTTTGGCGATGTTGTTAATCAATTCCATAATCAAAACAGTTTTACCCACACCAGCACCACCAAACAGGCCAATTTTACCACCCTTGGTATACGGTGCCAGCAGGTCAACCACTTTAATACCGGTTTCCAGAATGCGGGTTTCGGTGGACTGGTCTTCAAACGGCGGCGCTTCACGGTGAATGGTCATGGTTTTCTTGTCGTCCAGCTTGCCTTGTTCGTCAATCGGCTCGCCCACCACGTTCATAATACGGCCCAGGTTGGCCGGACCAACAGGAATAGAAATCGGTTCGCCGGTATCGGTCACATCCTGGCCGCGCACCAAGCCTTCGGTAGCGTCCATGGCGATGGTCCGCACGGTGTTTTCACCCAAGTGTTGGGCCACTTCCAGCACCAGTGTGGGCTGGTCTTTGCCGCGATCAATATGCAGGGCGTTCAAAATTTCCGGCATCTCGCCTTCAAACTGAACGTCAACCACCGGGCCGACGACCCGTGTTACCTTACCGATGTTTGCGCTTTTTTTAGCCATATCTACTTCCTGTTTTGCGTTTGGTTAATAGGTTTTCGTTTTAATTTATAATGCTTCCGCGCCAGAGATAATCTCGGTCAGCTCGGTCGTAATCGCCGCCTGACGGCTGCGGTTGTACTTCAAGGAGAGCTTCTTGATCATCTCGCCCGCGTTGCGGGTTGCGTTGTCCATAGCGGTCATGCGTGCCGCCTGCTCCGAGGCGGCCGTCTCCAGCATGGCGGTGAACACCTGGGTGCTCACGTTTTTCGGCAGCAGAGTTTCCAGAATTTCGGTTTCTTCCGGCTCGTACTCCACACCGGCGGGGATAATGCCCGCGTCCTCGCCGTGCGCTTCCGCTACAGCGGCTGAAGCGCCAAACGGCAGCAGCATCTGTTCCGATGGCGACTGACGCAGCATATTCTCAAAACGGGCGAACAGCAGCATTACCTGGTCACAGCGGCCTTCTTCAAAATCCACTGTGCTTTCCTGGGCAATTTTCTCCGCCAGTTCAAAGCCGATGTCGTTGGCCACGTCCACGTATTCTTTCACGATGGCGTCTTTATGAGCGATGCGCAAAAGGTCGCGCACCTTGCGCCCCACAGTAACAAATTCCACCTGCCGGCCTTCGGTCTTAATAATATCAGCGCGGCGCATGGCCTGTTTAAACAGGTTGTTGTTCAGCGCCCCGCACAAGCCACGGTCAGAGCCAAATACAATCACGCGCACCTTCTTAACGTCCTCACGGCCGGTCAACAGCAGCGGGCCGTACTCGCCCACACCCTGGGCCAAATTCACCAGCACCTTGTTTAAATGCTCGGCATAGGGGCGGGCGTTTTCACACGCGGTGCGGGCACGGCGCACTTTCGCCGCGGCCACCATCTTCATAGTTTTGGTGATTTGTTGCGTATTCTTGACCGAAGTAATCCGGCTACGCAGCTCTTTTAACGAGGCCATCTACAACTCCCTAAGCTGCTTGTTTAGTCTTTTTTGCGGGCTTTTCCTCCGCTTCACCAGCTTCATCAGCCACCGGCGTTACATTGCCGCCGCTGAACGATTCCACCGCTTCTTTCACAATAGCTTTCAGCTTTTTCTCCAGCGCGTCGGTCAGCTTGCCTTCTTTTTCCAGCTCGCCCAAGAACTTCGGATGGCTGGCTTCTACATAGCTCAGCAGGTGCTGTTCAAAGTCCTGCACATCGGCCGGATCCAAGGCATCCAGATAACCGTTCACACCGGCATAAATCACAAGAACCTGCTCGGTCGCGGACAGTGGCGCGTACTGCTTCTGCTTGAGCAGTTCCACCAAACGCTCCCCACGGGAAAGCAGTTTTTGCGTGGAGGCATCCAAGTCAGAGGCAAACTGGCTAAACGCCGCCATTTCACGGTATTGGGCCAAGTCCAGACGCAGGGTACCGGCCACTTGTTTCATGGCTTTAATCTGCGCGGCACCACCCACACGGGAAACGGACAGACCCACGTTCACCGCCGGACGAACACCGGAGTAGAACAGGTCACTTTCCAAGTAAATCTGACCATCAGTAATGGAAATCACGTTGGTTGGAATGTACGCCGACACATCCCCTTCCTGCGTTTCAATAATCGGCAGGGCGGTCATAGACCCGCCGCCTTCCTCGTCGGAAAGCTTGGCGGCACGCTCCAACAGGCGGGAGTGAATGTAGAACACGTCCCCGGGGTACGCTTCACGTCCTGGAGGACGGCGCAGCAGCAGGGACATCTGGCGGTAGGCGGTGGCCTGCTTGGACAGGTCATCGTAAACAATCAAAGAGTGCATGCCGTTGTCACGGAAGTATTCCGCCATGGCACAGCCGGTGTACGGCGCCAAAAACTGCATGGGTGCGGGGTCAGAGGCGGTCGCGGACACCACAATGGTGTAATCCAGCGCGCCGTTGTCCTGCAAGGTTTTTACCACTTGCGCCACAGTGGAACGCTTTTGACCAACCGCCACATAAACACAGAATACCGGCTTGTCGGTTTTGTGGGTTTCTTTCTGGTTGATGATGGTGTCAATCGCCACCGCGGTTTTACCGGTTTGGCGGTCACCAATAATCAGCTCACGCTGGCCGCGGCCGATTGGAATCAACGCGTCCACCGCTTTCACACCGGTTTGTAGCGGTTCATGAACGGATTTACGCTTAATAATACCCGGGGCAATCACTTCCACACGGGCGGAGTTTTTAGCTTTCAGGGCGCCTTTGCCGTCAATCGGGTTGCCCAGGCCGTCAACCACGCGGCCCAGCAATTCTTTACCGGTGGGCACTTCCACAATTTTACCGGTACGTTTTACAGTATCGCCTTCTTTAATGTCGCGGTCTTCACCGAAAATCACCGCACCGACGTAATCTTCATCCAGGTTCAAGGCCATGCCCATCACCCCACCGGGGAATTCCACCATCTCACCGGCTTGTACATTTTGCAGGCCGTAAATGCTGGCCACACCATCCCCAACAGACAGCACCTGGCCCACCTCGCTGGTGTCAATGTTTTTGCCGTCAAATTTGGAGATCTGATCCTTCAGGATCTTGCTGATTTCGTCTGCGCGGATATCAACCATGATTTTCTATTCCCACTCGTTTATTAAACTATTTCAGCGCGCCGGCCAACCGGTTCAGGCGGCCTTTTACGCTGGCATCAAACTCATCGGCGCCAATGCGCACCTTAAACCCGCCAATAATGGCCGGGTCAACTGTTTCCTCCAACGAAACCTCTTTGGCGTCTTTTCGTTTGGATTTCACAAAACTTTCAATTGTCTTTTTCTGACCGGCGGTCAGCTTGTGCGCGGTAATTACATCCACATTCACCAAGCCGCGGTGCTCGGCTTCGTACTGTTTAAAGTAAAACAGCATACCCAGCAGAAGGTCGGCGCGGTCTTTGTGCGCCACCAGATTTACAAAATTGGTCAGGAGTTTGCCCGCTTTCATTTTCTTCAAGGTCGCTTCCAAAGCGCCCCATTTCTGGCTTTCGGTCACCACCGGGCTGGCGAAGAAGGTTTGGGCCTCGTCATTGTCCAGCGCGGCTTCCAGCGTTTGCACTTCCTGCCAAAGGGCATCCAGTTGTTTGGCGTCACGGGCCAGCTCAAACAGAGCTTTGCCATAACGACGTTCCGGACCTTGTGTAAGACGAACCTTCATAAATTTGCGCGCACCTATAAAGTAGTTATTTTTAAAGGACGGGTACTAGATAGCATGGCAAAACACCAATATCAAGCTTTTGATGCACAAAAAATGCACGAACAGCTTGACCCGCCACGCCATGTATAGTATACAAAAATTACTGCCTAAACTTTCCTTCCCGTTTCAACCGGAGATATCTTATGTCATACGTTTGGCAATCTTTTTCCTACATCTGGCAATCTTTTCAAAACAACCCGGGCCAGTCGCTTCTCTTGTGCTTTGCTGGCCTACTGTGCGGTTTTGCTTGGTCAGTCTGGTTCATGATGGCATATTTTGCCTTCCTTCTGGTGCTGGAATATCTTTTCTGGAGCATTGAAAAATACTCCTTTTACAAGCTGGGCTGCATTGCCTTGGGCTATGTCATCACCTCTGGCCTGCTGCGCCTTCTTGTCCCCGGTTTTACACCGGTTCTCTAAATAACGGTTCACCGGCAGGTTCCCCCTGCCGGCTTTTTTTATGTTTTTTTTCATTCCCATTTCGGTTGCCCGCACAGGCCGCTTGTGCCATCTTTTTGGCCATGTACAAAACTGAGCCCATCTACCGCCACACCAGCCGCGCCAAAATTGGCGTGCTTTTGGTCAATTTGGGCACACCGTCGGCGCTGGATTATTTTTCCATGCGCCGTTACCTGTCGCAGTTTTTATCCGATCGGCGGGTTGTGGAAGCCCCGCCCGTGCTGTGGCGCACCCTTTTACAGGGGCTTTTGCTGCAAATTATCCCGTTCAAAAGCCGCAAAAATTACGCCAAAATCTGGAACGCCCAGCTGGATGAAAGCCCGCTTTTAACCATTACCCGCGCCCAGGCGGAAAAATTGCATGATACCTTCACCGCCGACCAACCCTTCGGCGGGGATATGGCGGTGGATTTCGCCATGCGCTACGGTGAACCCAACATTGCCGATAAAATTATGCGTTTAAAAGAACTGGGCTGTGACCGTTTGCTGGTGGTGCCCCTGTACCCACAGTACAGTGCCGTCACCACCGCCAGCGTGGGGGACAATGTATTTGACGCGCTTAAAAAAATCCGCTGGACACCCGCCCTGCGTATTGTGGGCGCCTATCATGACCACCCGGCCTATATTGACGCCCTCGCCCACAGCGTGGAAAAACACTATAAAGAGCTGGATTTCAAACCCGATATGCTGCTCACCAGCTATCACGGCCTGCCGGTGGAGTACTTCAAAAAAGGCGACCCGTACCACTGCCATTGCCACAAAACCACCCGCCTTTTAAAAGAAAAGCTTGGGCTGAAAAACCATGAAATCGGCCTGTCGTTTCAGTCCCGCTTTGGCAAAAAAGAGTGGCTGAAACCCTACACCGAACCCACCGTGCGGGAACTCGCCCAAAAGGGGGTGAAAAATTTAGCCATTATCGCGCCGGGCTTCGCCGCTGATTGCGTGGAAACTTTAGAAGAAATTGAAGGCGAAATTCGTGACGCCTTCATGGAAGCGGGCGGCAAAAACTTTACCTACATCCCGTGCCTGAACGCCAGCCCGGCAGGCATGGACATGCTCACCGCCCTCACCCGTCAAAACCTTGGCGGCTGGGTTAAATAAGCGGCTGGGGTTACACCGCTTTCTTTTTCTTAAAGCGACGGTTTAGGCGTGTGTAGCTTTCATACGAATGACAACACAGGTGAATTTCTTTGCGTACCCCGTCCCCCAAGCCATACTCAGCGGCGGCGTCATGCAGTTTTTCAATCGCCTCATCCAAGCGAACATCTTTGGTAGAAAGTTGACGCACCTGCCCAGCTTCCCCGGTAAAGGCAATCTCGCCCACCTCAATATTGCCCAGATGATTTTCATCCAGTTGAATCCAGCCCAATATATTGCGCTCGCGCTCCCGTTCAAACCCCAGCACCACTTGCAGATCCACGTCCGCGGGCGCGGGTGTTTCGGTTTCTTTGACTTTTTGTAAAGCATTCATGAAATGACAGCTCCCATTTTTCTTTCATAAATTTTAATTTCCCGTTGCGTCTTTCATTATAAACCACAGCGCAAATAAGGACATTAAAAAAACCTTCTCCCCCAAAAGGGTTACCCCGGGCAGGGTAGCATTTGTTCCTTATGTGCCACACCGCCCTTGGCTTTAGGCATAAGTTTTGCTATTAACCTTGAACACAGGTTGTTGCATGCATACAATATACATATATGGGTCAAAGGAGGGCACGCCATTAAAAAGATCGGCATTTTGGGCGGATCGTTTAATCCACCCCATTTGGGACACCTTGCCATCGCAAGGGAAGCCTACCGCCGGCTTGGACTCACGCAAGTATGGTTGCTGGTGAGCCCTCAAAACCCGCTCAAATCTTCTCAGGATATGGCTGACTTCCAGCACCGTTTTGAACTGTGCGAGCTTTTGGCGCAGGAACACCCGTGGCTGAAGGTCAGCGATTTTGAGCAAAAACACAACAGCCCCTACACGGCCCAGACCTTAAAGCGGCTGACCAAAGAATTTCCTGACACACAGTTTGTGTGGCTTATGGGGTCCGATAATCTGGCCACCATCCACAAATGGCAGCAATGGAACAATATTTTCCAAACCGTGCCCATTGCCGTGTTTTACCGCCAGCAGGTTCCGGCGGCGGGTCTGCACAGCCCGGCGGCCATTAAGTATAAGAAATATATGAAAAATCCCCGTGAAGAGATTGGCACCGCCCCCGACTGGCGGGTGATTATGATGTCCCCGCATGCCGGACGGGCCACCACCATTCGCGGCCAGCTGGCGCGGAAAGAGCACCCGAAAACCTTGACAAACCGCCAATTAAAGCGGATTAAAGAGGCCGGGAGCTATCGTAAAACCCCATAAGGTATATAGGAGGTACATGGAAACGACAAACGAACGGCACAAAGGTAAGCTGAAAAATAATAAAAACACATCCAATCCGGTCAATGTGGCCTTTGATGCCCTTGAGGACAAAAAAGGTCAGGACATTTCCATTATCGACTTAGACGGCAAATCATCCATGGCAGATGCCTTGGTTATTGCCACCTCCACCAGTGAACGCCACAGCCGCACACTGGCGGATAATGTCACCCAGGCCTTAGAGGCCCACGGCTTCCCCATTTTGGGTGTGGAAGGTCTGACTGACGGCGACTGGGTGCTGGTGGATACCGGCGATATCATCGTCCACATCTTCACCGAAGAAGCCCGTGAACTCTACAACCTGGAGAAAATGTGGTCGGTCGCCTTTGACGATGAGGAGGACATCGACGAGGCGGTGTAGGGCGGGTTTTTATATGCCTTTCATTTGAAAAATGTGATTTTCAAATGGGCATTCAAGGGAGGAACCTACGGTTCGCGCCTTGAGAATCCCCATCCCTTTGCGCCACACAAATAAAAAAGACCCTCCGAAGAGGGTCTGAAAAATCGCTTAGTCAGAAGGTCTGTCGCCTTGCCGCCGTTGCTTGACACGTTCAATATGCAAATCCGTGACACTCGCAAAGCTCAGCACGGCTATTACCACCAAAACAATGCACATTATTGCAGCAATTAAAGCCATGGGAACAGCCTTAGCACCAAGCCCTGCCACCATCAGCACAGCAAAGCCAAGGAAGGTAAAAGCGCCAGCAAAACAAAGCAGCGTAGCCCAATATCCGCCCCATACAGTCTGACGGCTTACACGCCCGGCGTAAAAATTGAGGATGTTTTCAGCCCCACCCCAAAAAGCAGCAAGGCCTACGATTCCCAGAGATATCAGCGTAGCCGTCATCAGCCGCCCTTCGGCGGTGTCTGGAAAGTCAGCCGTTACATCAAACCACAGAAAAAAAGCCCACGCCACAATGGGTACGGCAATTTCCACATACCGCCCAAACGAGCGCTGTTTCAGGTAGTTCAAAATAGAACGCATCATTTATGCCTCCAGAAAGGTTCAGGGGTTCAGGCTGCCGCCGTAAAAGAACCCCATGGTATAAAGAAGGTAAAGAATGACGGCTACATACAACCATGCCACAACGCCCATGATGTAAAAGGGATACGCCGCCAGCTTGTTTTCACGTTTGGAACATTGCAGACCCATATGTATAAACTTCGCCCCGCCCACGAAAATGATCGGTTGCAAAAGCAGCAACAATGGATAAATTGAAAAAAGGAAGACGTAATACCCGCTCAATCTAAATTGAATTGTATCCCTTGTCAATCATTAAGGACGCCGCTTAAACTTTAGCTAATACATAACAGGAGGGAGGTTGTTAAGGCGGGGCACCGTGGGTACCTTAAATAACAAGAAAGCCACCCCCATTTTAAAATTTGGGGGCGGCAAAGCTCTTAATCGGCAACAAAATACTGGGCATAGGGAATGTCAAGGGCGGCCAGTTCACGGGCGTGGGCGACGTCCTTCACCCCTTCGGCGATGATCGGGACCCCGCCAAAGTGCTCGTGGACGTACGCCACCTTGGTGTGCAGTTTTTCCAGCGCCTGCGGGCAGTTTCGGGCCGCTTTCACCACCTTGAAGTCGATTTTGACAAAATCCACATCCAGATGATGAAACTCCTCGTGCCCCATGCGGTGCACGCCGCTGCCAAAGTCATCCAGCGCCACTTTAAAGCCGCGGCTGCGCAGCGTGTCCACCATCATGTTGCCAATGCACACGGTGGGGAACCCGCCGTCTTCGGTCAGTTCAAACACCACCTGCGCGGGGTTGAGCCCCAGCACCCTTTTCTGGTCCAGATAGGCCAGCAGGTGCGTGCGGGTGTTGTTTTGCAGCAAGGTCCGCGGCGACAGGTTGATGCTGACGCTCTGGCCCTGAACAAGGGCCTGTTCAGCCTGTTGAAGGGCCAACGGCACCAGCAGCATGGCTTCCAGTTCCGCCTGCGCGCCCGCCCACTCAAACCGGTTGAGGATAGACAGCGGTGAAACCCGCCGACCATCCGCCCGTGTGTGGCGCAGCAGCGCCTCGTGGTACAGCAGGCCATCGGTGGTG
>MDTD01176762.1_pt1 | contig 18097 bp, 15 predicted proteins | sample 811221 | NCBI WGS metagenome assembly MDTD01 (sample SAMN05326646, study PRJNA326480) | marine metagenome | isolation source: seawater | place: Pacific Ocean: South West | collected 2011 | reverse complement strand
GATGCTTTCCGCCTCGGCCACATCGCCACGCTGCCAGGCGTTGAAAAGCCGAACCTGCGCCTTCAAAAAGTCCGGCGCCGGGATCAGCCCCACGCCGCCGGAGCGCAGCAGCGAGATGAACTCGATCCCGCCATGGCCACCGAAGACCCGGAATGCGCCCTGAGAATCAGCAATGGCCCTGTCGATATCGACCGAGAACCCCTCCCCTTTCAACAGCGTGATATTCGGGTGCTGGCGGTTCAGCTCGACAAGACCCGCCGTCGGCAGAGAGACATCGAGATTGACCGGATTGTTCTGCACCGCGACCACGATATCGACGGCATCGGCGACGTGACCGAAAAAGCGGATCAGGTCGGCCTGCGATGCGCCCTTGATGGCTGGCGGCTGCAGGATAACCCAGTCCGCGCCCGCCCTTGCCGCGGCCCTGGCAAAGGCGACCTGACCGGCGGGCGAAGGTTCGCCGACAGTCACGGCATAGGGCACCCTGCCGCCAATCATCTCTCCGATCATTTCCACAAGGTAAAGGCGCTCGTTGACGTCCATCTTGTGCACCTCGGTGACGAGCCCGAGCACCGCGATGCCATGCGCGCCCGCTTCGATGCAGTATTCAACCTGACGCGCCATCGCGGCCCGGTCGAGACGGCCCTGATCGTTCCAGAAGGCGTAGAGGATCGGGTAAATGCCCTTCCAGTCGCTCATACCGTTGCCTTTCGGATATATTCGAACACCGCCTCGTTCGGCACCACGCCCAGGCCCGGACCTGTCGGAATGGCGTAGTGACCGGCCCCGCAGGCCATATCGCCATCGGTGAAGGCAAGGTTCCGGTCGAAGATCGAGTGCTGGTATTCGTGATAGGGCACGCGCTGCAGCGCTGCCGTCGCCTGAAGCGAGGCGGCGGTGAAGATGCCGATCGAGATCGAAGCATGCGGAATGACATTGACGTGGAAGGCATGCGCCATCACGCCGATACGGGAAAACTCGGTAATGCCGGTATGGCCGATCTCCGGCTGGATGATCCCCATGGCGCGGGCTTCGAAACGCGGGCGGTATTCATAGGTCGTGCGCCATTCCTCGCCCAGCGCCAGCGGCACGCCGATGCCGCGCGCCACCCGCGCCTGGCCTTCCAGATCCTCGGGCTGACAGGGGGCTTCGGCGAAATAAAGGTTGAACGGCTCCAGCCGCCGGATCAGGCGGATCGCCTCGCTCGCCTCGAATTTCCAGTGCAGGTCGACCATCAAGTCGATATCGGGACCGACGGCCTCACGCAGCGCCTCCATCTCGCGGACAATGCCATCATCGCTGACGGCCGCGGCAAATTTGATAGCGCGGAACCCCTTGCCGATCCACTCGACCGCGAGCTGGCAGCGTTCCTCCAGAGTCGCCTTGGGCAGGCCGGAGACATAGGCCGGGAGCGTTTCGTGCCGGCGGCCGCCCAGAAGCTGCGCCACAGAAAGGTTCGCCAACCTGCCGAAAAGATCCCAGCAGGCGATATCGACGCCGGCCAGCGCATCGACATAATAGCCGCCGAAGAAGCCGCGCACCCGCATCAGGTCGTAGAGGTCTTCGTGGATCACCGCCGCATCGGACGGGTCGCGGCCGAGCATCACCGGGGCCAGAAGATTGTCGATGATCGCCTTGACGGCCTCGGGCGCTGCAATCCCGTAGGTCTCGCCCCAGCCCACCATGCCGCTTTCGCCGGTGACCTTGACCAGGACTGTCAGATCGGATGAAGGGTAGATTGACCGGTTGCCCTTGCGGACCAGATAGCCCTTTTCATTGATGAACTCGCCCTCCCGCAGCGGCCCGAGATAGGGAACCGCGCGCGGAATGTCGACGATGAAGGTTTCGACCTTTGCGATCGCATCCAGCTGATTGCGGCTCATATGATCGTTTCCTGTTCTTCCCGCGTCGCCTCGGCAAGCGGATCGGTCTGAAATTCCGGGGAGAGGCGGTGCAAAAGCGCCGCCAGTTCGGCGCGGTCGCCGGCATCCATCTTCGGCCCCTTGCCGCGCACATGGGTTGTTTCCAGAACGCCGCGCCGGCGCAGCGTTTCCTTGGTCATGTGCATGCGGAAGACGGCCTGGAAGGTGAGCGCAGGCAGGCTGACTTCGTAAAGGCGCCGCGCCTCGTCCCGGTAGCCGCGCTGCCAGGCGCCCACCATGCGCACATGCAGATCGGCAAATTCGCTGGCCGGCATCGTGCCAAGCCCGCCGCGCGCCAGTTCATCGATGACATAGCGCCCACCCGCGCCGCCGAAGACGCCCTCGATCGTATCGCCGCAGGCCTCGCGGATCAGCGTCAGGTTCTGCCCGCAGGGCAGCGTCTCTTCCTTGACGTAGCGGATTGCGGGAACGGCGCGGGCGAGCGTCGCCATATCATCCGCCTTCAATCCCGCCCCGATCGGCACCGGCTGGTTCTGCAGCATCAGCGGCAGCGGACTTTCGGCCCCGATCCTCTCGAAATAGGCAAGTTGGGCATCGAGGTCCTGGCCGATCGCCCCTTGCGCGATGACCATTGCGACAGCGGCTCCCGCCCGAGCGCCGCTTTCGATATGCGTCAGCACGGCTTCGGGATCGGGATCGCTCGCGCCGACGATGAAGGGAATACGCCCCTTCAGGCGCGCGCCAAGACGCGCGACCAGCAGGCCGCGCTCATCCGCGCTCAGCGTATCGACCTCGCTCGCGACGCCGGGAAAAACGCAGCCTTCGGCGCCCGCCCGCAGAACGAAGTCGATGACCCGGTCGAACTGATCGGGCGCAACCGCGCCATCATCGCCAAAAGGGGTACACAGAACTGGAAAAACACCGGATAGTTTCATTTTACAGCCCCCGCGGTTGCGCCCTGGATGAAGAAGCGCTGCAGAGCGATGAAGGCCACCGTCACCGGCAGTGCCGCCATCAGTGACGCGGCCATGGCCCCGCCCCAATCAGCGCTGGTTTCGTTGAGATAGGTCAGAAGCAGGCCCGGTCCGATCGTGCGCTTGTCCTCGGAAATGATCAGCGTCAGCGAATAGAGAAGGTCGTTCCAGCTCCACATGAAGGAGTAGAGAAACACCGTGACGATCGGCGGGATCGAGATCGGAAGCACGATCGTGTGCAGGATCCTCAAATCCCCGGCCCCATCCGCCCGCGCGGCCTCGATCAACTCGTTCGGCACCTGGCTGAAATAGCTGTAGAGCATGTAGGTGGCGACCGGCAGCGCGAAGACGATGTAGGAAATCATCAGCCCGAGCCTCGTATCGAGCAGGCCCCAGTTGACCAGCGCCGGATAGATCGTGATCAGAAGCAGACCGAAGGGAAACATCTGCGCCGACAGCATGAACAGCATCAACGGCCGGCGGCCCAGATAGCGGTATTTGGCAAAGGAATAGCCGGCATAGACCGCAAGCGCGGCATTCAGCGTGGCAGACGAGATCGACACGATGAGACTGTTGCCAAGCTGGCGCAAAAGATTGCCTTCGAAAAGCGCCGTCGCAAAATGCTTCAGCGTCACCTCATGCGGCCAGAATGTCGGCCGGATGCGATAGAGTTCGGCATCCGTTTTCAGCGATGAAATCACCATCCAGTAGACCGGGAAGAACAGAAAGAACCCGATGATCAGCGCCGCAGCGACAAAGCCGAGCTTGGCGCGGGTGGTCGAAAGATCGAGCATTATTCGACCCCTTTCATCAACTGACGCAGGTAGAAATAGGCCGGCGGCATGATGGTCGCGACCCAGAGCACGCCGACGGTGGTCGCCATGCCGATATCCCACTGCTCGAAGGCGCGGCGGTAGACTTCAATGGAAAGCACCGAAGTGGCCCGCACCGGCCCGCCGCCGGTCAGCGCCCAGATCGTGTCGAAATGCTGCAGATTGCCGATCATGCCCAGAACCACGGTGACCAGCAGAACCGGCCTCAGATGCGGCAGGATGTGATCGCGGATCACCCGGTAATTGCCTGCGCCATCGACGCGCGCCGCCTCGATCTGCTCCTTGTCCATCGAGGCAAGACCGGCGAGAAAGAAGGCCATGAATAACGGGATCGACAGCCAGACCTTGGTGATGACCACCGCCGCCATGGCGCCCGTTGATGTGGAAAGCCAGGCGACTGGATACTCGATCAGCCCCATACCCTGGCCGAGCGCGTTCAAGAGCCCGTAGCGTGAATTGAAGATCCAGCCCCACAGAAAGGCCGAAACCGTGGCCGGCATCACCCATGGCAGGAGAGAGAGGCCGCGAAGCGCGTTCCGGCCCGTGAAAGGCTGGTTGAGAATCAGCGCCCAGGCCATGCCGATGCTGATGGAAAAGAAGGTTGCAAGCGTCACATAGATCAGCGTTGTCACCAGAGAACCGAGGATCGCCGGATCGCTCAGCACGCGGGCGTAATTTCCAAGACCGATGAATTTCGGCTCGCTCATCTCGATCGTGTATTTGTAGAACGACAGGCCGAGCGCCTCGAGAAACGGCTTCAGCACGACGATGCAGAAGGCCAGAACCGCGGGCAGCAGCAGCAGCATACCGATCCGGCCTTCGCCGGCCTTCAGCCCGCCCTTGCGGGTATAAGGCGAGACTTTGAGCGGGGGCGCGGACGGGGCCGCACCCGTTTCGGTTTCAACGGACATGGTTTACCTAAGAATGCTGAAGAGAGTTGCGGGGTGGATTTCCACCGCCCCGCTCTGGCGTTTCCCGGTCAGTTGCCGAGAATGTCTTCGAGACGCGTCTGCATGTCGTCGGCTGCCTCCTGCGGCGACTTCTGGCCCAGAAGCGCTGCCTGCACCTCTTCGCCGATCACGGTCGTGACCTCGGCGCCCTGCGGCAGGGAGGCGATCGTGTTGCGCTTGGGCGAAACAGAAGCGGCAGCCCAGTCGGCAAGATACTGGTCGCTCTGCACTTCCTCCGACGCGATGCCGGACTTGGTCGCCGGAAGCGTCGAAAGGCCGACGGCATAGGGCACAAGCTCCTGGTCGGACAAAAGATGCATGACGAATTCGACCGCCGGGCTGTCCGCACTGTCATTTTCATCGCCAAAGACGGTCAACACATGGCCCCACTGGATGGAAACCGGCGTGTCGCCTTCTTTCAGAACCGGCGCCTTGATCGGCTTCACGACTGCATCGATCTCCTCGCCACGACCGGAGAAGTCCCGAGCGAAGCTCAATGCCTGCGGGGCGTCGATATAAAAGGCGGTTGCGCCCTGGGCAAAGAGACGGCGTGCATCCGGACGGTCGATTTCAGGCGCGGCAAGGCGCTCGGAAACGGCGTCGGTCATGAACTCAAGCGCCGCCACGGCTTCGGGCGAATTGACGGCGGGTTTGCCGTCTGCCGTCAGCGGTTCGCCGCCAAAGGTCCAGACCCAGGTAATATAATCGAGCAGGATCGAATTCGGGTTCTTGGTCGCAAGGCCAAGCGGCACGGAATTCGGCACATTGTCGCGCACGGCAACCAGAGCGGCCTTGAAATCCTCCATGGAAGCGGGAATGCCCTCAACGCCTGCGGCGTCCAGAACCTCCGTGTTGGCGACCATCCCGATCGTCCCGACGATCCACGGCAGGGCAAGCTGCTTGCCGTCGATCTCGCCCATGGCGAGGTAGTCTTCGTCGAAGGTCTCAAGCAGCTTGTCGCGGCCGATGATCTCGTTGAAGTCCTGCAGGTCGTCGATATTGGCGATAATCGGCAACAGGCGCGCCTGGCTCTGGCCGACATCGGGCAGCGTGTTGGTGCGGTCGCGCAGGAAATAATTCTTGTTCATCTCGCCCCAGGCATAGCCCTGCGCCTCGACCTCTCCCCCGTCGAAACTCTCGATCATGGCCTCGATCAGCGGCTTGTTGGCGTCTTCGGCATAGGTCCAGGACATGAACTCCACATCCGCCGCCGCTGCCGGCATCGCCATGAGTGCGGCTACAGCCGTCGCCATTGCAAATCTCTTGAATTTCATTTCTCACTCCTCCCTGAGTTTAATGAAACTTAGTTCCAACTACATTTCTAGGCGAAATTCCGCCTCCCCGCAATACATTTGAAACCCTGTTCCAAACTAAACGACGCCGCCGTCCACGATCAGGCACTGACCGGTCATCATCCGGCTGTCGTCTGCGGCAAGAAACAGCGCCATGCGCGCAATGTCGGGCGGCAGCAGGAACTCCTTCAGGCACTGGCGCGTCAGATAATCGTCGAACTTGCCCTGATAGATTGCCTTGGCGCGACTGACCTGCCGTTCGGTAAGGATCCATCCGGGCGCAATGGAATTGACGCGAATGCTCTTGTCGCCAACTTCGCGGGCAAGAGACCGGGTCATGCCGTGAACGGCCGCCTTTGCGGTCGTATATGGCAGCAGCCCCGTCGCCCCCTGCATCCAGCTGTTGGAGCCCATATTGACAATGCTTCCGCCGCCCACCTCCATATCCGGCAGGACGGCCTGGGCGGCAAAGACCTGATGGCGCAGATTCACATTCTGCCGGTCGTCCCAGTATTCCGGCGTGATCTTGGAAAGCGGCAACCGATCGTCATTGCCGGCGTTGTTGATCAACGCGCGAAAAGGCGCGGTTTCGCCGCGCAGCGCTTCGATCGCACCACGCAGGGCGTCGATATCCCGCAGATCGGCGATCCGGTAAAACGGCCTGTTTCCGGTGGTTTGTCCGCAGACAGAGGCCACATGTTCGGCGGCCTCAGCATCGATATCAATGAAGGCAACCTTTGCCCCTTGCGCGCAGAAGGCCTCGACCAGATACATGCCGATGCCAGAGCCGCCGCCGGTGATCAGCACGCCGCGCCCTTTAAGGCTCGGATAGCGCGCCGCCTCGATTTCGACCGGGACAAGTTCCGGATGCTCCGAACGCTCCAGCCTCATGCCGCCACCGACCTTTTCGCGACATCGACGGCAAGGCCGTTTTCGGCAAAACCATAGGTCTGGGCCGCATAGAAGGTCACGGAGCGCAACACGCCGCGCTCGACCTGCTGCTCGCCCTCAAGCCGCACCTGCAAAAGCCGCTCGAGACCTTCCACTTCTAGATGCGCGAAGGTGTCTGATCCCAGATGCTCCGTCGCGACCACCCGGCCCGAGAGCCGGCCGTCGCCGCCGTCGCCAAGCCGCAAATGCTCCGGGCGAACGCCGATTTCGCTGATGCCGCGCACGGGCGTGGCAAAGTGACCATCACCCGGAAGACTCAAGCCCGCCGCACCCTCGGTCACCGGCAGAAAATTCATCTTAGGCGAGCCGATGAAGCCGGCAACAAAGCGGTTTGCCGGGCGCTGGTAAAGCTCGATCGGCGAACCGACCTGCTCCACCCGCCCGTCATGGAGCACGACGATCTTGTCGGCAAGCGTCATCGCCTCGACCTGGTCATGCGTGACATAGATCATCGTCGTGCCGAGCCGCTCCTTCAGCCGCGCAAATTCCATGCGCATGTCGACCCTCAGCGCTGCATCGAGATTGGAAAGCGGCTCGTCGAACAGGAACACTTCCGGCTCTCGCACGATGGCGCGCCCGATAGCAACGCGCTGGCGCTGACCACCGGAAAGCTGGCGCGGCTTACGCTGAAGCAGCGGTTCTATTTGCAGGATTGCAGCCGCCGTGCGCACCCGCGTGTCGATCTCGCTCTTTACCGTTCCGGCAAGCCGCAGCGCATAACTCATGTTCTCGGCAACCGTCATGTGAGGGTAAAGCGCGTAGGACTGGAACACCATGGCCACGCCACGCCTTGCCGGCGGCACGTCATTGACGATCTCGCCGCCAAGCGCGATCGTGCCGGCCGAGACCTCATCGAGACCGCAGATCATTCTGAGAAGCGTCGATTTTCCGCAGCCCGAAGGGCCGACAAAGACTACGAATTCGCCATGCGATACATCGAGATTGATATCCTTCAGCACCTCCACCGCACCATAGCGCTTGTGAAGGCCTGTCACTTTCAGATCGGCCATGTTTCCTCCCAAAAACAGCTCACCCGGCGAATGGCCGGTCCACCTGTCCCTTGATCTCCGTGTTGATTGCCAGAACGCTGCCCGACAGGGGCGCATCCGATAATTGCCGTGTCGACAGACGAATACGGGCGGTGGTGACGAAAAGCGTCGTCATGTCCTTGCCGCCGAATGTGCAACTCGTCGGCCGCGGTACTGGCAGAGTGATCTTGCGCTCAGGCCTGCCGTCGGGATCGAAACGCTGAACGCTCCACCCATCCCACAGCACCGTCCAGACAAAGCCTTCCGCATCCACCGTAAGCCCGTCTGGAACCCCGTCATGCGCCGCGATTTCGGCAAAGACGCGACGGTTGCCGATCTCGCCCCCCTCAAGGTCGAAATCATAGGCATAGATCGTGCGCTTGCCCGAGTCGGTAAAGTAAAAGGTGCGGTTGTCAGGGCTCCAGCCGAGGCCGTTGGAAATGTGGATCCGGTCCTCCATCCGCGTCACCGCTCCGTCGGCATCCACCCGCCACAATGCACCGCGTCCGGGCTCGGTATTGATTGCGAGCGAGCCGACCCAGAGCCGTCCCTTCGCATCGCATTTGCCATCATTGAAGCGATTGTCCGGGCGCTCCGCCTCGGGATCCGCAAGCGTCGTCAGCACGCCATCGGGAGACAGCGACTTAATGCCGGTTTCCGTGGCACAAACGAAGCCGCCGGAGGCTTTGGGGATTGCGACCCCGACCAGTTCCGACATCGGCAGGAAACTGCGTTCCCCGGTTTCAGGGTTGCCGGTGATCACGCGCGGTGCAAGAATATCAACCCAGTGAAGCCGCTGATCGGCCTGTGACCAGAACGGCCCCTCGCCCAGAAAGTCCTCTCCCGGCAGCACGCAGCGAATATCGTCCCGACCGGTATCGAGCGGGCGAGGACCAACGGCGATGGACATGGCAAGTTCTCCGATATTGCCGGCGATCCGGCGCGCCGCTTCGATCACGTCACGGCCAAGCGCATGCAGCCGATCGGCATCAAGCCGGTAGGATGGCCCTATGATGCCAATGGCGCCGATCGGGCGGGCGCGGTGATCGAGAATCGGCGCGGCAACCGCGCTGATATCCTCGTGCTGCTCGCCTATGCTGATGGCATAGCCACGCGCCTTGATGATGTTGAGCTGCTGATCCAGATCGCCCTTCGAGACAATCGTGTGATCGGTGTACACATGAAGATCCTGCGCACTCAGAAGACGGCGCCGATCGGCCTCCGGCAAATGCGCCGCAATCGCCTTGCCGAGCGCTGTCGCGTGAATGGCGGCGCGCGACCCGGTGCCGTTGGCGATGCGCACCTGACGGTGCTTTTCCCGCTGATCGATATAGAGGATCATGCCGCCGTCCAGGAGGCCAAGCCGGGTCGCCTCGCCGCTTTCTTCCGCAAGGCGCAGCAGTTCCGGTTCGGCGGCGCCGCGCAGGTCGAACTGATCCCAGACCCGATGGGCAAGCTGAAACGGGCGGGACCCGAGCCGGTAGCCCTGATCGCGCTCGTCGAACGTCGCATAGCGTTCCTCGACAAGTGTCTGCAAAATGCGGTGCAGTGTGCCCTTCGGCAAGCCCGAACCTTCCTGCAGTGCCGTGAAGCGAACCGGACCCTCACCCTCGCTGATCAGGTCGAGGATGCGCAGCCCGCGCGACAGCGCCTGCATACCAGGCGGAATGCCGCCAATCTCGCTCTCGTCCTCGTTGTTTCTGACGTCAGACAATGGCCGTTCCTCAATCTTCGCTCTTCCTTTTCCTATATTTTGAAACTAAGTTCCAAGTCAACAAGGTTTGGGAGGAGAACAACCGAAATGCACATTTCCACAATCGATCACTGGCTTGTCCGCGTTCCGTTCTCTGAAGTGATTGCCTGGGGGTCGGGAACCAGAATCGGCACAACGCGGCTGATCTGCAGACTGACGACCGATGAGGGCATTGAGGGCTGGGGTGAAACGCTGTGCCTGATCGATGCCGTGCCGGCCGTCTTCCAGGAAGTCGTAGCAAAAATCGGCCCCGGATACGCGATCAGCGACGTCGAAAAGCTGCATCGCCATGTTCTGGGCGCAGGCTATTACCACCACAAGCGCGCCGCCGTCATGGCAATCGCGGCGCTGGAAATGGCGATGTGGGACGCGAAGGGTACGGCCGCCGGCCTGCCGCTATGGGCGATGTGGGGCGGGCGTTGGCGAAAGAAGGTCGAGGCCGCAGCCTACACATTCACCCGCAACCCCGCACAGCTTGCCGAGCGCCTGGCGGCTTTCAAGGCTGCCGGCTATGAGAGTTTCAAGATCAAGATCGGATTTGACGCCCGAAGCGATATCGAACTTGCCGAAACCGCCCGCACTGTGCTCGGCGACGGTGCCCATATCCGGCTTGACGTCAATGGCGCCTGGACCCGCGCCACCGCCAAGCGCCAGTTGGAACGGCTGAGGCCTTTGATGCCGGCCTATGTCGAACAGCCGCTCGAGCTCGACGATCTGCGAGGCGCGCGGATGCTCGCCCAAACGCAACCCATCCCCATCGCGCTCGACGAAAGCGCCTACACGCTTCAAGACGTCGGCAATATTGTATCAACTCAGGCCGCCGAGATCCTGCTGCTCGACCCGCACCAGGCCGGCGGGCTCTGGCAGGTCGTCAAGGCCGCGGCGATTGCCGAGGCCCACGGTATCGCGGTCGGCCTGCATTCGGGCGCCGAGCTTGCCATCAGCCAGGCCGCCTATCTGCATCTGGCCGCATCAATACCGAACATGAGCCTCGCCATCGATACCGAACGCGCCTATCTCTCCGCCGACATTGCCCCCGACACGCCGCGCCTTGAATACGGAAGTTTCACCGTACCCGATACGCCCGGCCTTGGCGTGACCCCCGACCCGGAGATGATCGCGCGCTACGCAGTCGACAGGATCGAAGGCGCCTATCTCGATCCCGCCCGCCCCGGCTGGTTCCCGGTCAAGCCGCTATACTGACTCTGAAAGAGAGAGCGAGTCCATCGCCGAATGCCTCTTGTCATTGGACGCGGCACGGGAACCCCACACGATTTAATACTTCAGCGGCCTATCGTGCCGATCGGCGTCGCACCTCTACGACGATCGGCATTGCAGGAGGCTGAAGTACGCGAAGCCCGCCATCCGAAGCCGACTCTGTCACAGAGAAAACAAGCTCGACGTCGCAGACGGCACTTTCGTGAACCATTGCAAGGCAATGGGGTGCCTGCGCAACCAAGGACCGGGTCACTTTTCTGAGCTTCTATCTTTCGGCAGGCTCTTCGCCATGACTTCAACGGTATCGACCTCAGGTGCGTGCACATCTGAATATCTCTAACGATCTTCATGATTTCGCCAGTGCGGCGATCAAGCTCTTGCAGCCTCGCGCCGCCGCCAGCCAGAAGGCAGAGACGAATATACCGCGATTTTTGCTGCTCGCGCATTGCAGCATATGCCACCGGACTGCCGACGCCTCCGATCGCGTAAGGCGGGTCTGGAAAATTTCTGTCCTTTGAGAACTCATCGCCGCTCCTCCTCCGCCAGAGGAAGCATGTCGATGAAATCGAGAACTTCGGCCAATCGCCATCGCACGGTGTGAGTCCCCAGGCGACAAGCTGTTTTATGTTGAATCAGCCATTTCGCCGAACCTCTTCTGGGTCGACCTGAACAATCTGGATTTCTCGGCTGAAGCTGGGGTGCGGATGCTGGACCTGGGCGTTGACATGGTCAAGCTGCAGTCAGGCGAAGTTTCGGCAGAGTTCAAACCCGCCGAACCCTTCCAGTTCGAACCGGTCAACTGAGATATGCCGGCCACCGCATTCCCGTGTGGTGGTCGAACCAGCCGCAACATGATGAGGCCCGTGAGATGAACTCGACGGGCCTCATCATTCACAGCGCGGATGCCCGCGATCAAATCAGTCCCGATCAGAACCGATAGGTAAGCCCCACAACCGGCCCGCTCAGCCTCGTATCATAGACATGGCCGTCTTTTTCGTAATCGGTGTCGACGATCTTGTAGCCTGCCGAAAATGACAGGTGCTCTGTGAAGGTATAGTTCGCCGTCGAGAGGAAAGACCACGTCAGATCGGAGTTGGCGTCAAAGCCACCGATATCGCCCTGGGCCTGGACCGATAATCTGTCTGTCAGATTGAAAAACACACGGGCACCGACGACGGGATCAACCCAGCTGAAGCTTTCGTCATAACTGACCGATCTGCCAAGTCCACTGGCCGTGATTTCGTTGGAAATATGCCACAGACGTAAGCCGGCCAAAGCGTCGAACGTAAAAGCTGGCGTATCGACAACGCGGTATCCGCCCTGCACGGTGGCCATGAACTGCCTGGTATTGAGTTTGCCGGTCGCTTCAAAGGGAGGCAGCAGCGTTGTGCCCGGAAACCTGTATGTGTCCTCATCGCTCGTATCCATATACATCATGTCCGCGGAGAGAACGAAACGATCGTAGCGCCCCCAGACATTGACAAATCCGGCAATATTCAGCCCGTCCCGACCCTCGGAAAAAGAGCGGTCGACGTGCACGGTCGGTCCGACGCCAAAGGGCGAAACCTTTCCCGTGACGCCGGTTGCCCACAGATAGGGAGTGATCTGAAGCGCCCAGTCGGAGGCGCTCGGCGCGGAGGCTTCCGGGGGCGCGGTGACACTGTCGGCCGCATGGAGAACTTGCGGAACACATAGAGACAAAGCACATGCAAGGATATATTTTTTCAATGTGTTCCCCCCGGACCGGCAACCTGAAAACCGATTCCATTTTCATCATCGCCTTCTGTAAGCAGTTGCCTTCATAGAAGCCAGTTGCATCTCTGCGGCAGCGAGCATGCTGCCTATCGACTATGCAGCAGCTCTTCCGTAACGAACATGTCTGCTTTCTCGTTCGCTGACACAAAACCAGTTGACCTGTCCCCTTTCGGCCCCTTTTCTGCCGATCTCGATCGAGAATCTATCTTGCACGGTACCACCGATATGCACAACTCGACAAATATTGGATCGCTGCAGGTCAGGAGAGAGACACGTGAGCCGCTTCCGTCTTAACGTTGATAATTGCAAGCTCCACCACCGCGTCAAATACCTTCCCAATGCCCATGAAGCCACGCCCATTCAATATCAGAATTCCGCCTCGCCCCGTAATGATGCCGATGATTGAGCAGGCTCGACAGGGAATCCGGAAAAGCGATTTTGCAGCGTTCCATAGGTTCTAACAGCGAAAACGAAGCGTTTTTAGCAACGAATAAAATAGGCAAGGCAGTCTGCCCGTCCGCACCAAAGAAGCATACGGCCTCAATCGCGGCGGTTTTGCCGGCAAGGGCCTGATTTCCACACTGCTTCTCAGGCCGCTCGCGGTACCGTGGATCATCATGGGCACCGCGATTTATATGTTTCTCATTCGCGCGGAGATGGTCGTCGGCCAGACGATTGTCGGCACGACGGCCGGGCTGGTCGCCGACCATGTCCTGCTCACCATCCCCTGGACGGTACGTCTTGTCGCCGCCAGCATGGAAGGCATGGACCTGCGGGTTGAGGAAGCCGCCGCCAATCTCGGCGCGCCGCCGCATGTCGTCGCCTGGCGGATCACCCTGCCGATGCTGCGCTCCGGCATTGTCGCGGCCTGCATGTTCTCCTTCATCCAGAGCTTCGAGAACCTTGAGCTGTCACTGCTTCTGATCGGCCCCGGCAAGATCACCCTGCCCGTCGCGATGCTGAACTATCTGGAATTCAAGATCGATCCGACGCTCGCTGCCGTCGGCACAATACAAATTCTGCTGATCGGCGTGTTGATGCTGGTGACCGATCGTTACGTCAAACTGTCGCGCGTCCTTTAAATTCAAGGCCTGGAGAGTGTTTTGAGCGAATTGACCATTGAACATCTGGCCGAGGCCTACGGCGACAGCCGGGTGGTTGAAAACCTCAAGACGTCACTGCTGATGCTTTATTCACGGCTTGCTGTCTGCGAAACAGGCAGCCGTGAATGCGAAAATGACGACTTTTCACATTTTCATAGGATATTTTTGGAACCCTCAATGCGTTATTAGTCGTTGATCCGTCGATCGGGCATACGCGCCTTAATTGGCTGCGGTCTCGTCCTGACGCGTCGGGCACCGACGATGCAGCGATGATTTTTATTAAACTGATGGGCCGGCTGTACTCGAAGGCCAACAACCAAGAAAAGCAGCGTCACATGGATGCCCGCCTTGAAACTTCCAAGTCACTCCGGTTGTTCCTCGACACGATCGTCGCCCCCAGACTGCCAATGACACCGATGAAGATGCGCTTGCGACGGTCGACCACGACACCAACTTGGAAATTGAGGAGCTGTTCACTGACACCGGCGGCGCCAGCGATCATGTCTTCGCGCTGTTTTGCCTGATCGGCAGGCGCTTCTCGCCGCGTCTTCGCAACATCAAAGACCGGAAGTTCCACACTTTTGAAAGGCCGATAGCTATCCGACGCCGGTCAATCATATCGGCGCGCCAATCAACACCACGCTCATCATGGAGCATTGGGGCGAATTGCTGCGCTTTGCGGCCTCGATCACGACGCGTGCCGTCGCGCCATCGAGGACCCTCAAGTGGTGTTCCTCATCAAAACCTAGCGACTTGGCCAAGGCATTGCGTGAACTCGGTCGCATCGAGCGCACCATGTTCATGATCGAATGGTATACCAGCCCAGCGCTGCGCCGGCGTTGTCAGGCCGGTCTCAACAAAGGAGAAGCCGCGCACAAGTTGAAACGTGCCGTCTTTTCCATGAGCGTGGCGAAATCCGTGACCTCTCTTTTGACAGCCAAGCATTCCGTGGCTACTGGTTGAATCTTGTGGTAAATACAATCTTCAGCTGTAACACCGTTTATCTCAGCCGGGCTACGACCCGTCTGCGTCAGCAGGGTCGGCATATTCCTGACGAACTGCTGAAACATGTCTCGCCGCTCAGTTGGGAGCACATCAATATCACTGGCATCTATTCGTGGGACGCCGAGCAGCAAATGTCAGACAGCTTTAGAGAGCTGCGTTTTCCGGAAGAAACCTGCGCGCCGCATGAAGTTCACACTTCGTTCGACCTCAGCGTACGATTTTCTGCAAATCTTGTCCCGCCCCCCTAAAAGCCCATCATCCTCGGCAGCCAGAGATAGATCTGGGGAACGAAGGTGACGAGCAGCAGAATCATGGCCATCGCGACCAGATAGGGCATTGCCGTCGCAAACACCCTGTGGATCGGAACATTGGCGATGCCGCCTGCGATATAGAGGCAGAGACCGACCGGCGGCGTCACCAGTCCGAGCGCGAGCGCCAGGCACGTGACCAGGCCGAAATGGACGGGGTCGATGCCGTAGCTTGCGGCGAGCGGCGCGAAGATCGGCACCAGCATGACCATGGCCGCCGCCTGCTCGATGAACAGGCCGATGACGAGGTAGATCACCAGCATCAGGGCCATGAACACCACGGGACTGCTGGTGAAGTCCGAGAGGAAGTTGCTGATGCCGCGCGGCACGCCCTCGATCGTCAGCCACCATGTGGAGACATTGCCGAAGGCGATGATGATCATGACCACGGCCGTGACGATGATGGTCCGCATCATCGCGCGGTGAACCAGAACCCAGTTCAGCTCACGGGTCACGAAGAAGCCAACCGCCAGCGCATAGACGATCGCGATGCAGCCGGCCTCGGTGGGCGTCGCGATGCCGCCGACAACGCCGCCGACCATGATCAGGGGAAGGATCGCCGCAATCATGAAGCGACCCGTGATCCTGAGAACATCACCGAAGCTGTAGCGCTGGCGGGAGACCGGATAGTTCTTCTTACGAACCAGAAACGCCGTCACGACCATCATCGAAAGCCCGAGCAGAACGCCCGGCACGACGCCGGCGAGAAAAAGCGCGGCAATCGAGACATTGCCGGCGGCAAAGGCGTAGATCAGCATCGGCAGGCTCGGCGGTATGACCGGGCCGACCACGGAACTGACCGCGGTCACGGAAGCGGCAAGGTCGGCCTCGCCATATTCATCCTTGGTGGCCTTGATCATCATCGCGCCGACGGCGCTGGTATCGGCAATCGCGGAACCGTTGATGCCGCCGAAGAACATGCTGACAAGAACATTGATCTGCAGCAGGCTGCCCTTGAAGCGGCCCACCAGAAGGCGGGAGAAATCGAGAAGCCGGCTCAAAATGCCGGAACCGCCCATCAGTTCGCCGGCCAGAATGAACAGCGGAATGGCGACCAGGGTGAACTTGTCGAGACCGGTCCATAACCGCTGCGTGAACAGTTGCACCGGCTGATCCGTGAGCACGAACACGAAAAGGGTCGACAGGCCAAGCGCGAAGGCGATCGGAACCGCTGCGGCGATCAGCGCGATGAAGGCGATGAAGTAAAGGGCAAGCGCGCTCATGTCGTCACCTCGCTCGGCTGAAACCGGATTTCGGGGTCCTGAAGTCTGATCCAGGTGGTGAGGTTGGTCTGGATGAGCGCGTAAAGCGCGCCGACGGCGACCGAGAAATAGGGGATCGCCATCGAGATGCCGAAGACGAAGGGATCATGGGAGTTGAGCCCGCTCAGCGCATTGAGCGTCCCGTAATAGGCGACTGTGGCAAACAGCACCGAGACCAGAACATTGATCCCGACAAGCAGCGCCCGCGCGCTCCTCTGCGAGAATTTGACGACCAGCATGTCGACAAGAACATGCTCCCCGCTGCGGATCGCAAGGCCGACGCCGAGAAAAGCCATCCATTGCAGGAAGTACTTGGCGAGCGCATCGGCGAAATTCAGCGGGTGGAACACCACGAAGCGCGAGAATACCGAAGCGCTGATGGTCACGACGATCGCGCCGAGCAGGGCGACGCAAAGGCCGCTCACGATCCCCGCAAGCCACTTGTCGACCAGACGGACCGCGTTGGAGAAGCGGGATTGAGACATGATCAGGCCCCTGTTGATGATCCGGGCCGCCAGCGCGGCCCGGACGTCATATGGATTTTGAAAGAAAGATCAGCGGGTGTAACCCCAGCCGCCATCGCCGACCGGACCGGCCTCCTGCTTGATGAGGTCGATCTTCTCCTGCGACATGCCTTCCTTGCCGACGAATTGCGGCCACACGGTCTCGATGGTCATGTCGCGCACCTTGGCATATTCGGCATCCGGCAGGGCGTAGATTTCGACGCCCTCGGCCTTCATCTCCTCGATATTCTTGGTGATGTAATCGGAAACGAAATCGACATGCCAGGCCTGAGCCTCGGCGGCGGCATCTTCGAGAACGTCGCGCACTTCATCCGGCAAGGCTTCGTATTTGTCCCGGTTGACCACCAGCACTGAAGCATAGTTCTGGAAGTTGAGGTCCAGAATGTAGTTGATCAGATTGCCCTCGTGGAACTTGGCGGAATAGAAGCTCGCATAGGGCACGGTCAGGCCGTCGACCATGCCGAGGCGGACCGCCTCGGGCGTTTCCGGCCAGTCGACCGTCACGCCGGCGGCGCCCCAGGATTCATGCGAGGCAATTTCCAGCGGCGAGCGCGAGGCGCGGAACTTCATGCCCGCGAGATCGTCGGCGGTCTCGATCTTCTTCTTCGACGTGCCGACTTCGCGCGGGCCGCCGATTTCAAAGGTCGCAAACCATTCCAGGTTGACGGGTTCGAGTTCTTCGTTGACCTCTTCCTGAACGGCATCGCTGCCCATGGCGTTGAGAAGCTGGTCGCGTGATTCGAACAGGAACGGGAAATGGAAGACCTCGAATGCCGGGGTGATCGACGCCAGGTTGGCGAAGGAATCCGCGGCAAAATCGATATGGCCATTCTTCACCGCCTCGAAGGTCTCGACGCCCGAGCCAAGCTGGCCGCCATGGAAAACCTCGATGGTGATCTTGCCGTCCGATTTCTCGTTCGCGAGTTCGGCGAACTTGTCGATCCCGAAGGCCGTTACATCGCTCGGCGACAGGACATTGGCCAGACGGAACGTATAGTCTTCCGTGATCTCCGCATGGGCTGGCGCAACGCCGGCCATCAGCAGGGCCGACAAGGCCAGAAGGCCTGCCGGACGCATGGATTTAGTGGTGATGTTCCTCATGATTTCCTCCCAGGTTGGAACGTTTACGTCAGTAAGTCTGTCGGTGCGCCGGGCCCTTCCTCCGGACCCAGGCGAGGTTTCAGATTGCGCAGGGTCCTTGACCGCCGCGTCAGGCGTCTTCGTCTTCCCAGAACGCCGGTTCGCCGGCGTCCTTCAT
>MDTD01065047.1_pt1 | contig 18098 bp, 19 predicted proteins | sample 811221 | NCBI WGS metagenome assembly MDTD01 (sample SAMN05326646, study PRJNA326480) | marine metagenome | isolation source: seawater | place: Pacific Ocean: South West | collected 2011 | reverse complement strand
TATTATTAGTAAATTTACCCTCTATTATTAAGGTTATTCATCATCTTTTCTGAATGTTGTTTGAAGTAATTGTTTGCGAATTCATCTCTAAGTTTATTAGTGTTGGTGATATAGTTAGAGTGAGATTCTTTTCGAATGGTATTAAGATTCAGGTCAGATGATTCAAGAATTCTATTATTAAATGTGGCTTTATTTCTACCATATAAAGATGTTCTGTTTATATGTTGAAAGTTATTACCAATTATATTATTTTTAACGAATTCTGACAATTGTGGCGTTCTGTCTAATTTGTCAGATATGGTTCCGAAATTACTTTTAGTACCACATTCACCATTATAGACATTTTCAGAGTTTTTATATTTATAATTGGTAAAATTACATTTGTTATTATCACAGTAATTTTTATTTTTTATATCTTCATGATCATCATAATTCTCAACTATACTGGTATTATATACAACTTCTTCATCTTGAACATTATATCCAGAATCAACTGCATTAAATTTAGTCTGATTGTTTATATTATCAACATCAAACACACGGGGTCCAATCATATCATAACCTCTATCTGTACCATACTTTGGTTTATTATTGTTTATTCTAGTAGGTAGAGTAATTTCAAAAGGATCGTGATATTGTTGTGAGTCTCTACAACTTTGTAGGTTCGAACCAAATATTTCTTGATCTTTAACAGGATAGCTGTCTGGTAATATATTACTTGATGGTACTCTAGTAATATTTTTGTCAGGATATTTATATGAATCCATAAATACATCAATACATTTATTAAGATCAATTTCTGCGTTCTCTATTTTGGGAATATAAGAAGAGTCTGTAGGATTTTTGTTATACTGATTTTGTAAGTTTTGTAAATTATGTTTTTCATTATGACAACTACTAAGCTTTATATTTTCTCTAATTTGAGTATCAGATAGATTAGAAGAACTTAGTCTAGTATAAGGTGTTGTAATATTTTTTAATTCTAAATTAGATCTGATTCTATAATTCTTTGTACCTACCTTCTTAGTACCCAAAACATAATCATTATATATAATACCCCCTTTTTCGAACTTCTGATCGGATTTCTGGAAATTAGTAGGAGACTTAACTTTATATGAAGATACATTTATATTATTATTAAACTTATTTGAGTAAACCATATTTATAATATAATATATTTTTTAAAAATGATTTTTTTTTAATGATTTTTTAAAAAATAACAATGACTAGAAAAATGAAACATTTCATCCTATACAATATCAATATAGAAGAAATCGATTCTAAATATAACTTCACCCTCAAATCAAACATAGATACATTCAATTACAGTACAAATAATACTACCAATCTTGAAGAATTGAATAAGAAAGATGAAACTATAACATATAGTTACTATGACAATTCCAAGAAACACAAAAAATGTGTGATGACTCTGATAGATATGATTAATAAACCTCTACCAAAAAAAACTAATGTATTGTGTCATTGGTGTAAACATAATTGTCTATATTCTCCTATTGGTTGTCCTATAAAGTATACAAATACTCCTAAGAAATATTATACGGTTGATGGTGTATTTTGTTCTTTTAATTGCTGCCTCGCATATATTAACGATAATAAACATAAATCACTATATGATAACAGTACTCAATTATTACATAGAATGTATAAGGATCTTAATGAAATAGAGATTGAAATAAATGGAGCTCCTAATTGGAGACTTTTAGATACGTTTGGTGGTCACTTAACTATTAATGAGTTTCGAAAAAATTTTAAGACATATTCATATAAAGACATTGATAATTATATTACTTCGGTGCCTAATCAGTTACCTATCTCTTGGCTATATGATGAAAATATTATTTTTTAAATTGTGTAAATTTAAAAAGTCATATTGAATAACATACCTTTTGGTTTCTTTTCGTTTAGTTTGATGTGTGTATGGCTTCTAAGACCATGTTTGTTATTATCACCAAGTATTGTGTTCCATTTGTCTAACTTATTATTATTTTTTATCATGTTATTTTCGATGAGGATATTACTTGATATTCTTTCAATTACATCACTAACAATTGAGAATATTTCGATTGGTTTAAATTTAGATAATTTATTAGTGTATATATTTTGGACTTCAACAGGTGTCATCTTATTTGTATTAGTTCCATAACGACTTCTAAAGTTATTAATCTCATGTATCATCATCTTAACTATATAATCATCCTTTACTTGTAAATTAACATCATTTATCTTCTTATCTATCTCTTCCCTAATATATTTTTTAGTATCATTACTCATTAAAAACTTTATCTGATTGTCTAACTTATTCATATAATTTACTTCAAAGTTTATACTATTCGTAATTTTAACCTTCAAACTAGTTATATCTTCTGGTGTAATAATTTTTTGAGAAAATAATATAGGTCTAATATGCATCAATATACTATTAATAGCAAAGTCTGTATCAATATCATAAAGGTTTATCAGTTCAGAGATATAAGTATCATTTAATAGATTATTCTTTATGATATTGCTAGTATTGAACACATTACTAATTTTATCTTGTTCTACTTGTTTTGGGATCTTATTATATAAATCTAATTCATGATAGATATCTTTCCCATTTTTGAACATGTATATTAAACACGATTCATCATTATCACATAATCTATATGTACTTAAATTTTGAAGATTCCTATTAGTATAAGTTGGAAATATTTCTAATTTTTGTGTCATTTTATTATAATAGTAAAATTATTTAAACAAAAAAAAAAAATTAAAGTAAAGATGGAATTAGAAAATATTTACCTCATTTATAGTGAATATTGTAACTATTGTAAAAAAATCATAGCCAAGTTATCAAAAACTCAATCACACAATATAAATACTATCTGTATAGACAATAAATCCTTTCGTAGTAGACTATTACAAAATACCACATACAAAATTGAATACGTCCCAAGTGTAGTTATTACTAATACTAATAAAGTCATTATATATGAAGGTGAAGACGCCACCAAATACATATCTGATAAACTTAATTCTATACAAACTAAAAATAATAATAATCAAAAGCTCAAATATGACTATAAAAATACACTTAACGCTCTCAACACCAAAAATAATCAAATATCAAAACTTGAATCTTCAATAAACGAATATAAACTTCAAATAGAACAACTACAATCTCAACTACAATCTCAACTACAATCTAAATCTGAATACACACCTCAATCTGAATACACACCTCAATCTGAATACACACCTCAATCTATTCCTAATCAGAATATGAGAACATCGATTGAAGACTTGATGGGAGATAGTGATGAAGAAGAAGAAGTAAATTATAGACAACAAATTCCTAAAAATGAATCAATAAATGAAATGGCACAAAGATTACAAGATGCTAGAAAACAAGGATAATATCTGATTAGATACTAAATTTAAAGTAAATAATATAATAATCAATAACAAATAACATACTATAATAGTAGTAACATCTATTGTATGCTTTTGATAATATATGATGATATATAACAATATAATTATAATAAAAGAAGTAATGCTTGATAAAATTAAGTGTTCAGTATAGGTCATTTCATCCTTATCTGGTATGAGAGTATTAAACACATTTATCTCATTAGGAGTCGGATTGTAAAACTTATTTGTAGGTAATTTCCTAATTAAATTACTCATTTAAAAAAAAAGATATATGTATTTAAATTATTTTAAGAGATTAAAATAATTGATAAATGTCATTAACTATCGACAATTTGTCTAAATTAGTAGATCGATGTAATTTTTACATTAAAGCATATTATGGTATTCATAAAAGATGTACTTATATTGAAGTCGTATCCAAAGATTATGGTGTAAGTTATCTAATGTATATTCCTAGTAAGTATAAAATATCATTAAGTGGAACAAAATATTATGAATTAAAAGAGATTAAGAATGTAATGAATTCTAAGGATGTTACATATGAATATGGTTATAACAAGGACAATAAAAATTATGAAGAAATGTATTCAATGGATAATTTAGAGGATAGTGCTAATGAGGATGTTTTACAAAATAATTATAAACGTGAATTGAATTATGTGAATGTTAAGAGTAAACAGAATGAAAATGTAAAGTGTATATATAGGCAATTAAGTAGATTTAAGTATTCGGTTGAAAATTTAAAGTATAAACTAGGGATTATGTATAAATCTTATATGTGTGTAATATCAAGAAGTAATGAGATAATATATTATTATATAAAAAATTTGAACAATAGTGATGATAATAAGCGTTTATTAGTGATGTTTGATTTGGAAACATTATATGAGATATATCATGATATACATAATGAATTGACAGATATTCGTAAATCTATTTATAGTCTATTAAATAAGAATTATAAGCTTAATTTACAATATATACAAAAGATGATATCAGAGAAAATTAATATGGATGGTGTTACAACAAAAATAGAAACAATGAAAAAACGCTATGATGATAAATATAATAACTATAATAGACTTCTATCTACTTGTATCGTTAAAGAAACCATGATTAGAGAGAAGATAACTAAACATGGAAAATCTAATGATATTTTAATTCAACTTAAGGATATTTTGAAAACTAAAAGTGGTATAATAATGGATTTGATAACGTTAATAACTAATAGAGATAATTTTACTTTATTATGTGATAACGTTATGTACGACAATGTAATAATGTATGACAAGATTTGTAATAATATAAAACTAATCAATGAAATTAAATAATATTTTTTTCTTACGTAATAATAAATGGAGTTTGTACATTCATTAAAACCAAGAGATATAAACGAAACTGATCTACACAATCAAAATACAGATACAGACGCTAATTGTTATTTTGAAAATCGCTTACAGGAACCTATATCTGATCTTTACATACCTATTACTCAACAAAGAGATTCATACTCTAATAATTATACGAGTCCATCTCAAGTTACAAACTTACCTAGTAATAATGAACCTATTAATAATAATATTCCTTCACATTATAAAATACTAATTGATAATATTACTGAAACAAATGAACCTAATCTTCAAGATATCTCTCAAAGTTATAATACCTCTAATAATGAAGTCAATTTTAACTTTAAAGATTATAATGGTACTACGTATGATATAGATGAGTCTAATTTATTAAGTAAGAACAAGTATCAAATAAATAATTCGGTGACAGAAAATCAGATATATACAAATACTGATTTTTGGACACAACAGGTTCCTAAAATTATAACAAACGAATATATCGTAAGAGATGCTGCAAGATATAACTATGATAGTAGTTTTGAACGATTTCAATTACCTAAATACACTGGTGGTAAATATAACTTAAGTCCAAGAACAGAAAATTTTGATGAACCAAAAGTCTCTAACAATTATATTAGTAATTATACTTCTGATAACAACTTGATTATACATGAAGGTCAAAAAAAACCAACACATATGAATAAATATAAGAAAAATGAAAATTATTCCAGAGGAAATGATGGTATGCTAGTTTACTATGAAGATAATAAAGATATATATTACAAGAATCAGTTTAATATTGAGGAAGATAAGAAGGAGATATTAGATCCAAATGGTAACAAATATAATAAATTTATGAATGTGAATGAGAAGGATCCTACAATAAGTGATTATGAGAAAAACATAATGTTAAGGAGAAATGATAATATATTAGCTTCTATGAACTATACTATGAGGTATGATTAATTAATTTTTTTTAGTTTTTTTATTATATTAGAAAATATGATAAACAAATATTTTGATATAGTATATATGAAACTACTTTGTAAAAAATTTATAAATACTACATTATACGAATATAAACCCTTCTCCGAATTAGCAAAATGCTTAAATGATAAAAATATATTAAACTATACTAAAATTTTTTTATCAAAATTTTTTAATAATGAGAATATTTTCACTAAAAAATTTCTAACTTGTTTTATGATTAAACATCATCCTACAGTTATTATTAGTGAAAACACGGACATTGAAAAAGAAATGATATCATGTTCGTCTCGTCTTTTGAATAGCATTCAAGATATAGTATCAAGTAATAATATATTTAGTCTTAACTACTACATCTCCCGACTAAAATTATACTACGCAAAATACATCATATTATTCGATAAATGGAAAGAATATGATAAATATAGAATACTTAATGATCTAAGTACTATATACTTTGAATTAGAACAAGACAAAAACAAACGTTACGAAAATATTGATTCACTATCTAATCACGAATTCATTATTAGTATAGAAAGTGAACAAAAAAAAATAATTGATAAAATAGAAAAAATTGCAGGTAAAGAAGGCCTCGAATACCTTGATAATCTGAAAAAAGAAATAGATAATTATCAAAAAAATATTGAAAAATTATACATCTCCATCAATGAAAACTTACATGATTCCTTCTGGAATAAATTCAAATTAGAACTATCCAAAAATCCCCCTAATATGCAAGTAATTATTGTTCGATTAAGTGAACTAAAAACTATGTTTCTTGAATGTGATCCCACTCTCCTAAATGAATTAGATTCCAATATTGATGAATCATTTATTCAAGAAATGCTAATTAAAGGTGTTATAGACGATACATATATTTTTAACATGTGTAATTATATTATTGAAGTATTAAAAAGGTGTAATAGTATTGCAAAAGATGATGAAATAAATTTATTTAGAGATAAGACAAATGAAGAGTTAAAAAAAGGAATAATGTATAAGGATTTTTTTCCAAAGTATTTTAGATATATATTTGAGAGTATAGATGATATAAAGAAACAGAAGGAATTAATTAGTTTAATTAGAGAGAATATGACTTAGTTTATGAAATGAAATATTTTATAAATTGATTAAAATATATGAATGTTGATAAATAAATAAAATGCATGATGCTTTCATTTACGATTGGAGCATAGACGAAGATAAACAATTACGAAACTTTAATAATGATAATAAATATACTTTCGTAAACACACAAAATACCACTCATATCAGAATATGGGCTATTGATAAACAGAATAAACCCATATGTATACACGTAAAAGACTTCAATCCATATGTTTATATGGAACTCCCAGAACATATAGACTGGAGTAATAAGAATTATTATAATAGACTATGTGACACAATTGATAATATCTGTAAATGGAAATCATACAAACCTATTTCCAAAAAAGTCGTCAAAAAGAAAAAACTATACTATGCAAACCTTGACTCCAATCACAACTATAAAACCTTTCACTTTTTATTACTAACATTTAAACATACAAAACACATCAATAGCCTTAAATATAAATTGAAAGAAGTAAATAATAAAATTAATGTTATTGGAATTGGTGAATTAGAATTGAAACTTCATGAATATACTGCTAATCCGATATTACAATTGACTTCACAACAAAATATTCCAACTGCTGGTTGGATTAGTTTTAAAGGAAAAGAAATAGAAGAAGAAAGTTGTGATACTTATTCATATAAAGAATATACAGTAAAACATACAAATATTATCAAAAATGATAACCTTGATACTATTCCACAACCTTACGTCTTAAGTTTTGATATTGAAGTTAATAGTAATAATATAAATAAGTTTCCTACAGGTGAACACATTAACGATAAAATATTTCAGATATCTTGTGTATTCTTTGTACAAGGAACTAATAAATATGAAAGAATATTATTAACTTTATTTAATCCTAAACCTATTAAACATACCAAGATTATTTCATATAATAGTGAAACACAATTATTAATAGGATTTAGGGATTTGATAATTAAGAAAAATCCACAACTAATATTAGGATACAATATATTAAATTTCGATATGCCCTATATGATTAAAAGATCACAAGGTATATGTAACTGTTTTGATAAGTTTAGTATAATGAGTTCTATTAAAAATTATAAATGTAACATCAAACAAATAAAATGGTCCAGCTCAGCCTATCGTAATCAAGAATTCGAATTCCTTCAAACTCCCGGTAGAATATTCATTGATCTACTTCCTATAGTTCGTAGAGACTATAAATTCGATAATTATAAACTTAAACTTGTTTCAGACTTCTTCCTTGGTGAAACTAAAGATCCATTAGAAGCAAAAGATATATTTAGAGGTTATAGAATGGGTATGGTTGATGACGAAAAAGGACAAAAGATGTTAGGAATAGTTGGTAAATATTGTATTCAAGATAGCGTTCTTGTTGGTAAACTTTTCGAAAAAATACAAACTTGGGTTGGTCTATTTGAAATGGCCAAAACTTGTAATGTACCCATTATATATATCTTCACTATGGGTCAACAAATTAAAGTTTACTCTCAAGTTTATAAACGCTGTTTACATAATAATTTTGTCGTAGAAAATGAAGGATATATTCCAAATGATGATGAACAATATACAGGAGCTACAGTATTTCCTCCAGTACCTGGTTTATATGATAGAGTAATACCATTTGACTTTGCGAGTCTATATCCAACTACAATTATAGCATATAATATAGATTATAGTACTTTAGTTACGGATGATAATATACCTGATGAGATGTGTAATGTTATTGAATGGGAGGATCATGTTGGTTGTGAACATGATGAAAGTGATAAAGTTGGTAAATTTAATCAAATCATTTGTGCTAAAAGAAAATATAGATTTTTAAAAGAACCAAAAGGTGTTATGCCTGCATTATTAGAATTATTATTAAATACTCGTAAAAAAACAAAAAAAGAAATGAAAGACATTAAACGTAGAATCAAAGAAGAAGATTTAGATGAAGAAACTAAAAATAATCTAGTTAAGAAATGTATTGTATTAGATAAAAGACAATTAGCTTATAAAGTAAGTGCTAATAGTATGTATGGAAGTATGGGGGTTAAGAAGGGATATCTTCCGTTTTTACCAGGTGCAATGTGTACAACTGCGAGGGGTAGGCAAAGTATAGAGAAGGCAGCTAGTGTTATACAGAATTATCACAATGGGAAACTAATATATGGTGATACCGATAGTTGTTATATACATTTTCCTCATTTAAAAACAAGTCAAGATTGTTGGGACTATGCTTTGATGGTTGAAGAAAAGGTATCTAATTTATTTCCAAGTCCAATGAAATTGGAATTTGAGGAGGCTATATATTGGAGATTTTTTATTCTTTCAAAGAAGAGATATATGGCTATATCATGTGGTAGAGATGGTATATTAAGTGATAATATAGAAAAGAAAGGAGTACTATTAGCAAGAAGAGATAATAGTAAATTTGTTAGAGATCTATATGAACGTATAATTATGATGATTTTTGATGGAAAAAGTAAAGAAGATACATTATATTTTATAGTGAAATATATTAACGATCTTTGTAGTGGAAAGTTTAGTTATAAAGATTTTATTATAACAAAATTAGTTGGTGATATTACTGATTACAAAGTGAAAGAATTACCATCTGATTTTAAAAAGAGAACAAAAAGACTAATGGATTTAGATATAAACCTTCATACTACCTGTGAAGAACATGATCCTAAAAATTGCCATATTTGTAAACAAGAATACGAATTGTATAAAATAAAATGTCTACCAGCACATATACAATTAAGCGAGAAAATGAAAAGGAGAGGTAAGAATGTTGAAGCAGGGTCAAGAATCGAATACTTAGTAAGTGTAGGTAATGGTCATCTTTCAAAACAATATGATAAGTTGGAAGACCCAAGCTATCAACAACTATATAATGATATAGTTAAGATAGATTATTTACACTATCTAAAGACGAGTTGTCCACCAATTGATCAAATATTAAACGTAGGATTTGGTGAAGAGGATTTTATGAAGGATCAATATAAGAAAAGATTAATGAAGACAACATTTGAAGATGATATAAAACAATTTGAAAATAATATTATAAATATTCATGATGATTTTAATAATAAAGAATTATTTATTGTAGATTATAATCAATCTAAACTTAAATTTATAGAATAATATATTTAAATAATACATTTATTTAAATAAATGTCAAATAATCAACAGAATTGTATGTTTAAAGCTAAAACAAATGAAGGATTTTTATTTAAGGTATTGACTGAGTTATTGTTACAGAACATTAAAACTTGTTGTTGGATATTAAATGATCAAGGAATTAGTTTACGTATGACTGACAATTTACAAAAGATATTATTAGATATACGATTGAACGCTGATAACTTCCAAATTTATAAGTATAAATATCCAACAAAGAAAATGATCGGATTAAATTTACAACATCTTCATAAAATGTTAAAGTCAGTAAAAAAAAAAGATACTGTAGAAATCTTTATTAATAATGATAATGATAATAACTTTGGTATTAAAATTATTCCAAAAGATAATACCCGTGTAACTACCTCTTATATCAAGATACAAAATATACAAAACATAAATGTACAATTAGATCATGAATATAAAAAACCAATAATAATATTATCAAATGATTATCAGAAGATGATAAAGGATATGATATCTATAGGTAATCATATTGAAGTAACTTCTACTGAACATACCATTAACTTTAATTGCATTGCTGACGGTGTATATTCACGTGAAGTTATGTTTGGAAATCCAGAAGAAGATGAAGATAATACAATCAAATATAGAGACAGATTTTATGCTGATCAATTACATAAACTAATAAAATTGTCAGGATTAGGTCAGAAACTCCATATCTATACAGAAAAGGATAAACCTCTCTTCATTAGTTGTAATATAGGATCAATTGGAATAATACAAATACACATTAAAAGTATAAGTCAAATTGAGAACTAATAAATTGATTATTATTTATGATGATTATAAATAATAAAATGAGTGAATGTTTAAATATAATGTATGCTCGAGGATATACTATGATTAAAGAATGTGAAAATTATATTTTAATGAATGATACAAATGACGAACATGTTATAATTTTTAATTGTGATGAATCATTAACAATTCACAATATGAAATTATATCTTCAAATAATGTCTCAACATAATATCAAACATAGTATTATAATATATAAAGACAAAGTAACCCCTTCAGCCAAAAAGATAATAACTATATCATCTGAATTTATAATAGAAATATTTACTTATGATGAAATGTCCATTAATATTACTAATCATAAATATTATTTCCCTCACATTAAAGTTGATGATACTATAAAACAAAATTTATTAGACAAATACGGAAAACATCTCCCTATAATTCTTAAATCAGATCCAGTTGTACGTTACCTTAATTTTAAAAAAGGAGACATATTAAAAATAATTAGAAAAGATGACTTTATTCATTATAGACTCGTTAAATAAACTATAATATTATTATTATAGTTTAAACAGTAGGATTTAATCCTAGTTTATCGTTAAAATTATTAAATGCTGCAATATTATCCGGTTCCGTAGCCCCCATATCAGTAAGTAGATAATATTCTTGTCCTTCATATGTTTTAGCATTATGAAGGGATTCTTGTGGATTATCACCAATTCTTGATACCAAACTAGGAGAAATAAATGCAGGTCGACATACATAGTTAGGAATGTCACTTTCAAAGTTTGATTTTGGTTGATTAGGGTTTTTTGCTTCAGGTAAACAGACAGTTCCGAATCCACCACCATTTTTATAATTCGTATCAATGGCCTTCTCTACAACATGTATTTGACTATGAGTAAGATCATAGTTTTCCCTTAAAGTAGGATAAGCTGATCCAGATAACTTGTAATTAGACATTTTATATAGTGGATATAAAATTATAAGATTATTTTTTTGATTTCTCGTACGGAAGTTCTCTCATGATAATCACTCATACTCTCGTTTGGATGAATATACTTACACGGATTATTTTTAGAATTCTTATAAATACATTCATCTCCAAATAAACATTCTCTAACTTTTAATTCAGATATAGAATGTGCGTATGAACATCCAATGCGTTTACAGTTCTTAATTTTACACATTTTAGTCTTAGCCAATTTACATTTTAATTGATCCTTGTTAGATAGAATATGATAAGCTTTTTCTCTTACATTCATTAATGGTTTATCTTTATTAAATTTATTATTATTAATACCATCAATACTTAGTGACGAATATCTATTTATACTAGTCATTTTATTTATTTTATTCAAATCACAAATATTTTTCAATTTATAATTAAATTGATTTTATACTACTTTAATTAAATAAATAAATAATGGATAGTGAAAATAAAGATGATATTGAACATATTCAGTTTGGGGTATTTTCAAGCGAAGATATTGATAAATTAAGTGTTTGTAATATTACTAATAGTAAAATGAATGGGTTTGAAAGCATTTATGACTCCAGAATGGGCGTTCTAGACAGTAGAGAAAAATGCGGTAGCTGTAACAAAAATACCAAAGATTGCCCTGGTCACTTCGGTCATATAAACCTAAACGTAAATATATTACATCCATTATTCTATAAACACATTCTGTACATATTAAAATGCTTCTGCTTTAACTGCTCCAAATGTATTATTAGTGAAGAACAAATAAAACTAAATGGTCTAAATAAGTTCAAAAATATTGTCAAATTTAATAGAATTGTTGACATGTGCGAAAAAAATGATATATGTTTTCATTGCTCTCATATTAACGCAAAAATAAGCTTTAATACAAATGAAAATATGTATTATATTAATCACAAAATAAATAATAATATAGTTAAAACTATATTGACAGAAATAGATATAAAAAGTATATTTAATAATATATCCAATCAAGATATTCGTATGATTGGTTTAGATGATAATAATTGTCATCCTAAAAATTTAGTCATGAATAAATTACTTGTTCTCCCTCCTGTTGCCAGACCATATGTCATTGTTGATAATATGACATGTGATGATGACCTTACTATTCAATATTGCGAAATTATAAAATTAAATAATATGTTGATAATCGATAATAAATTATCAGAAGCAAAAAGAAATAAAATAATACAATCACTAAAATTTAGAATAAAATGCCTCTTTGATAACTCACAAGAAAAAGCCAAACATAGCAACGGTAGACCCATGAAAGGCATCAAAAAAAGAATCTCTGGTAAAGAAGGACAAATCAGAAACCATATCATGGGTAAAAGAGTAGATAAATCCGCCAGAACTGTAATTGGACCTGATCCTACACTTAAACTAGATGAAATAGCCCTTCCAGAAAAAATAGCAAATACTCTTAAATATAATGAACGAGTAAATAGTCTAAATATATCGAATATGAAAAAATTAGTAAATAGCGGAAATGTTAAATATATTGTAAGAAATGGTAATAGATTAAATTTAGAATATGCAATGTTTAGGAAAGGTACAGAATTAATGTATAAAGATCAAATAATTAAGAAAAATGGTTCAAAGATAACAATAGATCATAATTCACATTCTTATATATTACAGGAAGGAGACCGGTTGTTTAGAAATGGTTTAGAAATTACAAATATAGAATTGAAGCAAACTAAAAATTTTAAATTAGAAATTGGTGATATTGTTGAAAGACCATTAAAAGATAATGATATAGTTTTATTGAATAGACAACCTACTCTTCATCGAGGTAGTATGTTAGCTCAAAAAATTAAGATAAGACCTTACAAAACTATACGAATGAATTTAGCAATTACTAAAACTTTTAATGCAGACTTTGATGGTGATGAAATGAATATACATGTTCCCGCCTCAGAAGAAAGTGATGCTGAACTCAGAAATGTTGCTGCTACTAAATGGAATATGATATCACCTCAATCCTCAAAATCAAACATCGCTATTGTACAAGATGGACTTTTAGGAGCTTATATTATTACACGTGAAAACTTACCTTTATCCAAAGCATTATTTTTCCAATTAACTCAATCATTAGTGGATATTGATGTTATTGGTAAAATAGAATATATAAAAAGTAAATGTGAAAACGTATATACTACTTATAATTTGTTTTCATTAATATTACCAAATACATTAAATTATTCTCGAAAAAATAATTGTCATAAGAAATTTCCAATAGTTAAAATACAAAATGGTATTCTTATAGAAGGTGCTATAAATAAAAGTATTATTGGTAGTTCACATAACTCTTTGATACAAGTTTTAGTTAAAGAATATGGTGAAGATGCTTCATTGAATTTTGTAAACAATGTTCAATTTTTATCATACGCATATATACTTCATCATGGTTTCACTATTAGTATCGCCGATTGTATATCCACCAAATCTAACAAAATCGTAAATGTTATCAATAAATGCTTTCTAGAAGCAAAGGGTATTGAACATACCATAACTGATGAAAAAATTAGTGAAATAAAAGTAAATGCTAGCCTTAGTAAAGGAAGAGATAATGGTATGAAAATTGCTAAAGATGCTCTCAAAGATAATAATAATTTTATATCAACTGTTACATCTGGTTCTAAGGGAGATTATTTTAATATAGCACAAATTACAGGTTTATTAGGACAACAAAACTTGTCTGGTAAACGAATTACATATACTCTTAATAACAATACTAGATCTTTACCACATTATTCATTTAATATTGAAGATAAAGAAACTGAATATGAATCAAAAGGATTTATTAAGAATTCTTTCATTCACGGATTAAATCCTAGAGAGTTTTGGTTTCATTCTTTGACTGGTAGAGAGGGAATTACTGATACTGCTATGAAAACAGCTACAAGTGGTTATATACAAAGAAGAATAATTAAGTTATCAGAAGACATTTTAATTAATTATGATTCAACTGTACGGAATTCATCTAAAGATGTTATCCAGTTTCAATATGGAGATGATAATCTTGATGCTTGTAAAACGGTTATTATTGATGGTATACCTCAGATATGCGACATTCATCGTTTAGTTAATGATTTGAATGAAAAATATGAGAAAAAGATATTAAGAACGTTAACTAATAGTGAGAAGGTGTATATTTTATCAGTTATTGTTGCTAATAATAGTTTACCTATTGAGATAAAACAATCAGTAGAAAATATTAATAAGAAAAAATTATTAAAACAATTAGATAATATAAAAATTGTTAATGATGACATTATAGATGAAATGAAAAATACAATAGAATATTATTATAATACATCACAAATTCAACCAGGGGAGAGTGTGGGTATTATTACAGGTGAAAGTATCGGTGAAAGACAAACTCAAATGACACTTAATACATTTCATTCAGCAGGTTTAGCTATATCTACTGTGCTTACAGGAGTTCCTAGATTTAGCGAATTATTAAATGCTACAAAGGATCCTAAATCTGTTTTGTGTAATGTTTATATGAAAGATAATGGTAATACTATCGATGAAATTAGACAAAAAATAGGTAATAAAATAAGATGTATATATTTAGAGGATATTATCAAGTCTTATGAGTTATTTATTGAATATAATGAAGAATGGTGGTATGATGATTATTCAATATTATATGATGATGACACATTTAAAAACTATCCAATTGGTATTAAAATAGTTTTGGATAAAGAGAAAATGTTTAATAATTTTATTGATACTAGTTTTGTTGTTAATGTCTTAAAAGATATTGTTCCTTCTGTAATATTTTATGATAATAATATACATATATTTTTTGAAAGAGATGTTGAGTTTAATGATTATTATTATTTATTTGATATTATATTTAGTGATCTAAAAACGACTTATATTTGCGGTATTGAGGGTATTAATGATTTTTTCTATCAAAAGGATAATGATAATAATTGGTATATTACTTGTGATGGATCTAATATGAATGAATTATTTAAGTTGGATTTTATAGATAAATTTAATACTTCATGTAATAATATGTGGGAGATATATGATATATTTGGTATTGAAGCAGCTAGACAATTTCTAATTGATGAATTTATGTATGTTGTATCTAGTGATGGTACCTATATCAACGAACGTCATGTTAAATTATTGGTTGATGTTATGACACAACATGGTATGATCTCTTCTATCTCTAGATATGGCATGAAAAAGGATAATTCTGGACCTATAGCAAAGGCTTCATTTGAACAAAGCCTAGATAACTTTGTCAAGGCATCATTTTATAGTGAGAAGGAACAGTTAAACGGTGTTAGTTCTAATATAATGTGTGGTAAAAAAACAAATATTGGAACCAACTTATGTGGATTATTACAAGATTTTAATTCACTAGATTTATTTGATGGTCAAACACAATTAAGCGTTTAAAAATACAATAGTTATAATAGAAATGGACATTCATTCATTAATATCTACTTATTTTAATAATCCAATTATGACTAAATTAAAAGATGAGGATAACCAATCTTTTTACTTCTCTAAAGTTCATTGTCAACTTCTTAATTCATATCGTTATATTATCGCTATTACTGTTCAAGATAATAATCCCTTAGGTAAAAGATCATATCTAGAAAATATCCCTTGGATTAGTTTTCAAACTAGATCTTTAAAAACAAAGTATAATATACCATCAATTTCTTATCATAGTGACGTTCTAGATAAATATAATATAAGAATATTAGATAGGAAGAGTAACTATTCAACGTATACATCAGAAGACTTTACTAATATTCAGATTTATGTATTAGTAACTTCTAGTAATATGTATGAATATCCTGAACATGCTACTATAAGTAATGCTCTTGAGAAGTATCAAACTCTTATAAATATATTATAAATTGATTATTTATTAAAAAATATTAATAAATAAAAATGATCGATTCTGTTATTACTATTATCTTTGTTATTCTACCTATTATTAATTGCATGTCTATTGCATGTGTAAAATATCAACAAAATTGTTATTATATACCTTGTTGTGAACCTTATACATGTTATGAACAAACAGTATGTATTGGTATGAATAATAATACTATTTAATTAATTATTTTTATATAAAAAAATGAAAAAAAGAAAGTTCAGTGGAGATCTGTATTGTTCTAATACTAAGAAGCATATAACAAAGTTGGGTAAATTTAATAATACAACTTTTTATAATCTTGATACTTTGAAAAGGGAATTAAAAGAAGAATTAAAAGAAGAATTAAAAGAAGAATTAAAAGAAGAATTAATTAGAGAATTAAAAATAGAGATTAAAAAGGAGATATATGAAGAAAAAAAGATTAGAGAATACTCATATTATTCTTAAATTGATTTATTTATTAAAAATTAAAATTTAATAAATGTTGCCGATAAGGTGTTTCACGTGTGGGAAAGTATTGGGAAATAAATATGAAAGATTTAATACTTATAAAGATAAAGAACAAGCTTATAAAGATTTAGGAATACAAAGATATTGTTGTAAAACTGTAATGTTAACAAGTATAGATACATCAGAATTTATGCAAGATTATACTCAATTTCCAGAATGTATTACACTAAAAAATACTTATTGTGAAAGAATTTTTGATGGTAGATAATATTTTTATAGGGTTTAAATACATAAAAACAAGTATAAAATGCCTACTAGTTTGAGTAAAGATATTGAGAAGCAAGTTAATAAGAGAATGAAGAGTTTTTTTGAGAGTGTAAGTAGTGAATGTGGTGTTGAAATTAGTAAATTGGAAGGTCTTTGGAATGCTGCGTGTGGAGTTAAGGAGAAGAAGGTGTCAAATTTCCAGAATTTTTGTAAGAAGCATCGAGTGGAGTTGAAGAAGAAGCATCCTGAATATAAATTTGGAGATATTAATCGTGAATTGGGAAAGATGTGGGGAAATTTGAGTGATAATGAAAAGACAAAGTTTTCTAGTTAAAAATTTATAAAATAAAATTTTATAAATTATAATAAATATGATAGAAGTGAGTATTTTTTATGTATTAGGTGGATTAGTAATGTTACCAAGTACGACTTTTTTATTAACTAGAATATATTATACTAAGATGATACATAAATACGAGAGGAAATTATGGGTTTATGAGAATATTAATGTTAATATGGATGTTAATAAATTAATTAATAATATAGAGGAAAGAAGTAAGAGTTTTGCACAAAAGCAACAGATAATATCTGATTTTTTACAGAGTAAATCAAAGGATAATAAGAATATAGTAGTAAGAT
>MDTD01155497.1_pt1 | contig 18099 bp, 14 predicted proteins | sample 811221 | NCBI WGS metagenome assembly MDTD01 (sample SAMN05326646, study PRJNA326480) | marine metagenome | isolation source: seawater | place: Pacific Ocean: South West | collected 2011 | reverse complement strand
TATTGTGCTGCAAGTGCAAGCACATTTTGTTGTTTTGTAGCAGGCTCAGATTTTTGTACAACAGCAATGACAACTCCAGATGGAACAGCTTGGGGTGCAGGTTGCGGACTGGCATGTAATACCAGAGGCGGTATAGCAAGTGCTACTGCTTGTGCATACGGTGGAGATATTAACTGCAACGGTGGAATCAGTTGCACAAGTTTTTATAATTGTGATAGTGCTAATCATTGTTATGTACATTATCATATTAGGGTACCAGCAGGTACACACGCCACAGGTGGAGGTATGGTAAACTTCTCAGGAGACAATGACAGTCAGATAGCTATAGGTGGTACAGGCGGATATCATCATTATCACAGCTATGCACTAGAGGGAATGAAAAGATCACCTTCCCAAGGTTGGAGTACCAACCAATTTTGTTACTTTAGTAGACTGTGCGGATGTTATGAAAACAACGGCTGTCAATCAACAGCACCAAGAGGTCATGGCGGAGCTCCAACTATGACATGTAACTCTGTTAGAGATAACGGACAGCGTGGTGGACACGGTGCAGTAAGAATTTTATGGAGAGCGGCAACGTAATAAGGATTTTAAAATGGCAACACTAGACACATTAATTCAAGACAGACTTGCTAAAAGTTTTCCAATTGACGAAACTAATTTAGAAGACGGCGAAGTATATGTTTTTTGCTCAGCAAGACAATTTGGTTGTTTTACAAACTGTTTTGCATGGTATTCACCTGGTGCAGGTACTGCACTAATTGAAATTTGGGGAGCAGGCGGTTCAACAGGATGTCAATGTTGTTGTAATTTTAGCATAGGTGGCCAATCAGGCGCATATGCAAAGAAAACAGTAACAATGACAAGCAATGGATATGTTTGTGGTAACACAGGTCATCCATGCATGCCAAACGCTGGATTTTGTTATGCAGGATGCTCAATGGCAACATGTGTGTCAATATGTTTAGGTACAGCAAGCACATGTAGTTGTATGTGTGCTCAAGGTGGTAACGGCGGTCTACAAGCATGTAGAACTAGTACATCAGCTATGTGTTGTTTACAGAACTGTTGTTTTGCGGCTTATCAAGGCTGTGGACTAAGTGCAGGTTGCGGAATTGTATGTGGATGTAGAAACACATATGCAGTTGCGACAGCATATGGAGGCGATATCAACTGCCCAGGTACATATTCCTGTAATGGACATTGGACTTGTGATACCAGCCAAAACACAGATTATATACAAGCATCAAATGCTATACCTCATGGACAATACACGTTCGGCGGATATCAAGCAACAGCAATGCATGCAGGCGATGATGGAAACGTACCAGGTCAAGCACAATCAGGACAATGGCGAGCACCTAACATGAATGCCAAAGGCGCTATTGCAAGGCATATTTCACCAATGCATCCAAGTACGGGTAGTTGTTGGAATTCAAGTAAAATTTGTGCTTGTTATGAAGCAATAGGGTGTGTGCCTTTTGTACCACCTGGACAAGGTGCTACTATGGCAATGGGTTGCCCAGAAGTAAGAGATGTTGGCTCAAGAGGCGGCCTTGGTTATGTAAGAATTTTATGGAAGGCGACTTAATAAGGAATAAAAAATGGCAACACTAACATCATTATTAAATTCAAGACAGCTTTTAGCCTCTGGCTTCAAAGAAACTAATTTAGAATACGGAAGAATCTGGGGATTTACTCCAGGAAACTTCAGTGAGTATCCTCACTGTGCGAAATGGTATGGATGTCAAATTACTTGTGACTCAAGCAAAGTTGTTGACTTAGAAATAGAAATTTGGGGTGCAGGTGGAAGAGGCAATGCTTGTATATGTTGTTGTGGTGGAGGCGTAGGAGGTAATCCAGGCGCCTACATGAGAATTACAACTCCTATGACGGCAAACGGTTATATTTGGATTTATGGAGGTCGTTCTTGTAACTCAGGAGGCAACTGTATGTGTGGTGGTAACAGCGGATCTGCATGTGTAACCATATGTCCAGGAAATGTACCAGCTTGTACATACACATGTGCGTGTATCTGTGCTCAAAACGGATATGGCGGCAGAAGTATGTGTTTTAATAGTGGATCACTAATGTGCTGTTTGGGAGCAAATGGTGCATGTATTACACCAGGATATGATCTTGACGGTAATGCTGTTGGTGCAGGTTGTGGTATAGTATGTAACTTAGGAACAGGAAACAACTGGCCAGGGGAAACTACTTTGGCTAAGGCATATATTGGCGGAGCAGGCACTTCATATTTTACTAATGTTGTATGTTGTCCTGGAGATGTAAACAGAATAGCTTGTATGTATACTGGACATTGTAACCCATGTTGTTGGAATTGCCACAGACAAGTTATACATACACCACCTATGTTATATGCAACATGCGGAGCAGAAATGCAAATTTTACACAGTTGGCAAGACATGTATACTTACGCAGGATCTCCATTCCAAAGCATGGACCATGCTGTCCAAGGACTAGATAGAGGACCAACAAGGGGTGGTAGACCAACAAGTTGTTGGAGTGGTAACAAAATGTGCGAATGTTATGAATTTACTGGCTGTCAATCATGGTGGAGACCAGCTATGCCATCACCAGCAACATTTCCATGTAATGCTGTTAGATCACATGGATTTTCCGGTGGAAACAGTATTGTTAGGATTAAATATAAAGGTGCTATAGAAAGTCATGATCAGTAATCAAACAGTGGTTTATGATAAATAATAATACGAAAGGTACTTAATTAAGGAAACAGATATGATTACAAAAACTTTTACATACACGTATCCAAATGAACCATGGAACCCATCTGTATCCGAGGGGAAAACAGTAGATGTTACTTGGACAGGAATACGTTATCACATCTTTAGTGTTGACAAAGATGGAAATTTATTTACAATAGAAAGCAGTGATGACAGCAAGGATGAAATGGATAAACAATTACCAGAGCATGTGCATGATGACAGCGACATGAATGGACCACATACTTTTCATATACTTGATGCTAAAGAAAATCCAGAAGTAGCAGCATATTTACTGGGGGACGATACAATTCCAGCAAAAGATGCTACAGGTGGTATAGCAGATTACAAATTTGAAACACCAGGCGATGATGAGGACTATATATACGTATATCCTACGCAAAACTTCTTGACGAGCATACATGACGGCGCAACACCAATACAATATGATGCTAGTACAAGCAAGTTTACAATGCCTCCATATTTGTCACATCCAGTTAACAAATCAGAATTGTTTGATGGGTATGACGCGGAAGCGGCTAGAATAGAAACTGCAATTACAGACAAAGCTGATGAACTTACAGATGCACAAAAAACAGAAATGCAAACTGTGGCAACATGGTTAAAAACTGTAAGATCTAACTATGCGAGTATTGATGCTTGGAAGATTCCACATAAAAACATTAGCTTTACCTGGGAATAAAAATAAACCATAATTAAGTACAGCCTTTGGTCTCAACCTATAAGTAGTAGTATAATGTTTACTACAAACCTAAAAAGGAATTATAGATGAGATCAAAGGCTTTTTTTGTGAACGGTGGCTACGGTAGAGTAGTAAGTTCAATACCAGCTTTCGAATTATACGCAAAAGAATCAGATGATGACGATTTTATTATTGTATGTGAAGGAGGCACAGATGCATTTAAAGGACATCCTGATCTTGATCATCGTGCGTATGATAATTGGCATAAAAATTTATTTCAAGAAAAATTAAAAGATAGAGATATTGTATCTCCAGAACCATATAGAATATGGGAATACTACAATCAACAAGCAAGTCTTGCTCAAGGATATGATATTGCAATAAACAACAAAGGCCTAAGAAAATTAGATAAACCAAGAATGTTTTTGTCCAAAGAAGAAATGCTAACAGGCAGGCAAATTATTAATCAAGTCAAAGACAAGTTAAAAAAAGATAAAGTAATTATAATACAACCTTTTGGCAGAGCAATTCAACACGTAGATGGTTCGTTTGTAGACAACACAGGCAGAAGCATAGAATATAAAGATCTAAAATCATTAATTAAAAAACTTCAAGAAAATGATTTCGCTGTTGTAACAATGGCCGAAATGGGATTTGACTTTAGTAAAGATAAATTTAAAGATGATGTAGCAATGCCAGAACAAGTTGCATTGAGAAATTGGACAGCAGCTATCAAATTTGCAAATCATTTTCTTGGTTGCGATAGTGTAGGACAACATTTGGCTTATATGGTTGATACGCCATCCACTGTCGTGCTTGGACCAACATATCCAGTCAACGTATCTTATCCTGATTGTGATTACTTTAATATAGTGGACTTAGGAATGAAAGAAAGAGTATATGATCCAATTAGAATCATGCCTGATGAGACTACATCAAGACACAACGAACATCTAATGTCTATGACAGCAGATATTCATGATTATATAATTGATAGGGTTTTAGGTAAACCAGAACCAAAGGAAAATGATGAGCAACAAAAATAATTCAAAATGGATTGCAGGTATTGCAAGAGGACACAATGCAGGTGTTTGTTTATTAAAAGATGGTGAAGTTGTATTTTCAATTGAAGAGGAAAGATTAAGTAGACAAAAATATGACGGAGGTCCACTAGCTTCAATAGTTAAGATTTTAGACTACACTGATAAACTTGATTATTTAGTGGTAGCTCATACCCAGCCTTTAGATCAAACAGGACCAACCTTAGAATTTTCTATGGACGATGCATATACAGGATTATGTAGAAAATTAGGACTTATAGATAGAAATACTAGAAAGAAACCGCATCCACAAGTAATAGATGTTGCAATGGAACATCACAAGTTACATGCAGGCTGTGCATTTTATCGTAGCGGATTTACAGATGCAGTAGCAGTAGTAATTGATGGTGCTGGAACTTTTATTCCTATGGAGATTAACAGAGAGCAAACTTTTGGATTTGAAACAGAAACTATTTTTAATTGTAATTATCCTGCAGAGTTTGGAACAATAGAAAAGCACGTAGGAACCAGAGGTCCTAATGTAGTAGATTATGTGAAAGCACAAAACGCAGACAAAACAGAATTTGATATTACAGTAAGTGATAGAGCTGGTATTGTGAAAGTGTATGAAGCAGTTACACAGTATTGTGGCTTTACAGCAATTGAAGCAGGAAAAACTATGGGACTATTTCCATACGGTAAGCCTAACGATAATATTCCAGCTTTGTTTGATGATCAAGGTAAAGTTCCGTTGTCAAACAGAAACATAATAATTCCTACATATCCAAATGCGGCTTTAGTAAATGATAAATTTTACAGAGAATTAAGTGCTGACTCAGTTGATAATGGAACTCCAGAAGGTGACGAAGTAGATTTAACAATTTTAAATAATAGAAGAGACCTTGCTTATGCATGCCAAATAGAAACACAACAACAAGCAAGTAATTTAATTAGAAAAGCAGTTGAGCTATCAGGAAATAAAAATGTTGTAATAAGTGGAGGTTACGGTTTAAATTGTGTTGCAAATTATCATTACTTGAAAGACCTAGAAGATTTAGATTTAAACATTTATGTAGAACCTGTTAGTAATGATGCTGGTACAGCTATGGGAGCAGCCTTAATCTTGTATCACGAACTTACACAGAACGTGTATTATTATCGGGAGGATAAAGATAGGGCAGGCGATAATCTTTATTTAGGACCAGCTTATGATTTTACCTTACAACAATTAAAATCAATTGGAAAAACATATCAAGCAGAGGTTAAAGAAAATGTTACACACAATGATGTAGTTGATTTGATTACAGATAAAAATATTGTAGCAATATTTCAAGGCAGAAGCGAAAATGGACCAAGAGCTTTAGGCAATAGATCATTACTGTATGATCCAACTGATCCTAAAGGTAAAGATCATGTAAATGAAGTAAAACGCAGAGAATACTTTAGACCGTTTGCAGGAACTATTTTAGAAGAAGATGTGCATGAATGGTTTGATTTAAGAGGTATGGAAAGTTCTCCTACAATGATGTATGCTGTCAATTGTCAGCCAGGAGTAGAAGAAAAAATTCCTGCTATTATCCACGTAGACGGTACATGCAGAATACAAACAGTAAACGAAAAACAAAACAAACATTATTATGATCTAATCAAAGCATTCAAAGAAAAAACGGGTTGCCCTATAGTTTTCAACACCAGTTTTAATCTAGGAGGTGAACCTTTGGTGGAAACACTAGATGACGCTTTAAGGACTTTAAAAGATAGTAAAATTGAATACTTGTATCTACCAGAATACAATCATTTATTTAAAATAGAAAACGAATAAATATTGTATAATGTTTAAATTGGATAAATTTTTCAGCAAAGGATTAAAGGATAGTGTGTTACTTACAGGATCTGTGTCTCACAACGGTCCTTGGAAACAAGCATATGCAGATACTTTAATTGATAGATTTCATGTATCTGACTTTTCAAGTGCAGAATATACTATATCAGCTGATTATGACAAAGATAACAAAGAAATAATTAAGGTATTAGTAACTGCTAGTGTAGACGATGCTAGTGTTATAATATATGCTAGAAACAACCTAGGAACAAATTTAATAGATGTTTCAGCTACAGTTAACCAAAGTTATGTAGATATAATAGTTAATCCTACCACATCAAAAGAAGGATCTAAAATAATTTATACTGCTCAGTATTATCAGAATCAAAATCCTCAAGTTATCTAACATTAGGTTATGGATAAATATGTTAAAGCCAAAAGGATTATTGAAATATGCCAACAGTTACAAATAAAGCGTTAGAATCAGCATACGGATTTAAAAGTACTGGATTTACTGTTGACGCTCTAGGTAATATTACTGCTAGATCACTTGTGGAAACACAAGGGTCAGAAACTTTCGATCTAGCTACGCCAGCAAATTTTACAATAACAGAAAATGGGTCAAATACAGCATATATTTGGACACCCGGCGGCGAGAGTGCAAACATCACAATGTACAGAGGAGAGTCTTATATAATTGACTTATCTTCTTTAACAAATGGGCTTTATTTTTATAATGGTACAAATCAATACCATACAGGACTTACACATTCAGATGGTGGAATAGGATCAACTGCATTAGGTAAAACTTCAGGCAGATTAGTTTTTGCAATTAGTTCTACAGCACCAGACAATATCACATATAGAAATTTATCAGGATCTATTACAGGCACAATTAGTGTAGGAGATGCAATTGGATCATTTACAACTGTGGCTGTTAAAAGCACCAATGATAGCAATGCAACAAACACCGGAGCATTAACAGTTGCTGGTGGATTAGGTGTAGGACTACAATCAAATTTTGGAGGCACTATTACCGCCTTAGGTGGTATCACTGGTGATCTTACAGGATCGGTATATGCAAACGATGCTACTTTGTTGGTTGATGCTGCAACAGGAAATATAGTAGGACCAATAAATAATACTACAATAAACAACACAACTATAGGAGCGACTACACCGTCAACAGCGGCTTTTACATCAGCTACAGTAGCGAACACACCAACAACTGCTACATCAGCTACCAACAAAAAATATGTAGATGAAACGGTATCAGCTTTAGCTATAGCACTTGGAACATAACAGATGGCAAAGACACAGATAAAAGATTACGTTTTTAAACCAGGTATGAGTAGGACTGCAAATCTGTATCCTAATGGATATAGTTTGTTAAACAGCAACAAAGCATATCTTCAGGCAGAAGCTACAGCATACATAACAGCCCAAGTAAATGCTGGAGCAACTGGGTTTTCAGGCTATACTTTTGATATTACAAAAACACAAAAAGATGTAGGACTTATTATAGATGCATACCTACATGATTTAAGATATGGCGGCAATCAAGAAACAAGCAAAAACGCAAGATTCTTTTGGGACGGAGCCACTGCACAAATTTCAGGTACAAGACAAGCGGAAAGTAATTATCATACAGAAATAAGAAATATAATTAACAATTTTATTTTAACAAATTCTGCTCATACAAGTTTAAGTGCATCTAGTCAAGTTATTGATAATAGTAAAACAACTGAGTCGGGAGTCACTGCTCGGATAACAGAATTATCTAACATAATTATAAATGTAATTACTACAGGATTATCTGCTTTACCTACGCATGTTCCCACAGGTGCAGGTACAATTAAATTTCAAGGTAGATGCGAGCTACAAGATTTACTATTAATTACAAATTCAACTACAAATGAAGTAATATTTAATTTTTCAAACAACGAACTTGGCGGTGCAATTACACAAGACCAATATTCAACAGACACAGATTTTCCAAAATTTTTACAAATTACAGATGCTGTTACAACATTAACTCTTAACAAAGACACGTCAGCACATACTGCAAATGATGATTTACAAATATTTAAAGAATCTCCAGAACTTGCTGTACGTCCATATGATTTTGGTGTTGATGCTATTGAGCGTATGCGTCATGCATCTCCTTTAGCGATGCTTGATGCTGACTTTGAATATGGCTTACAACCAACTAAGTGGTCAGCTATAGGTACACTTAGAGGTTATCCTAGTATATATGAAGTTCCTGGTACAACAACAGATGTACAATCAGTTGTAACAGATGCTAGTGCAGGCACTTCAGGTGTAGGTCAAAGTTTAATCACAGTCACAACAGTTTCGCCGCACGGTTTTGTTGAAGGTGATCCAATCACCATCAAAGCATTAGAAAACTCTATTGCAGGAGCAGCAAGAGCTGAAGGCTCATTTATTATATATACAGTACCAAGCACAACTACTTTTACATATTTTGCTAAAGCAAAAGTAGGAAATACAAACGGACAAGTTCTTTATACAAATTATACCCAATTAAGAAAAGCAGGATTTTACACAGGTGCGGCTATTGGTAGTCCACAAGCCGCAGTGGCTATTCAAGGATTCACAGTTGTATCACAGGGTGCATCTGGAACGTTGACAGCAGAAGTTATAATCCCACAAGGTGAAACACGTATTGCTTATGATGGTGCGTCACCAACCATCGGTGCTCCATTGGTAAATGCTGCTATCCCAGTAGGTTCACAGGCTACAGCAGTTATAGATAATTCAGCAGGCGGAGGTTCTTTTTTAACTCCTGACATTGCTACAGATACAGTTATAGGCGCACAATCTGTAACACTATTAGATGCAACTGGTGTAGTACCAAACTTGGCATTTGACAGAGGAGATGGTGTTGCAACTTATGTTGAAACAGTTGATCAAGGTACAAATGTTATTACTTTATCAAGTGCTTTAACAGCACCTTTGACAGCTAACACAGCTACGTATAGTGGAGTACAAGCAAATAATTATACTCCATCAGGAGCAAACTTAGAAGTACAAATAAGTTCTAACGGAACTGCGTACAGCGTAGGTTCTATAACTACTCCAGGACAAAATTATGAAGTTGGAGATGTTGTAAAGGTTGTAGGTAACAATCTAAGTGGTTCAAGCCCTGCTAACGATCTAATATTAAAAGTAGAAAGTGTTGATGCTGCAGGAGGAGTTACATCATTATCTATAATGTCAGGTACGCCTTTTGATGGTGATGCAACATTCAACGGATTAACACCAACAGCTAATGGCGGTCAAGGTGGCGGAGCAACATTTACTGTTGACTTTACTAACAATACATTCCAAGCAGTAACAATCACTGCACCTGGTGCTGATTATATAGTAAATGACAGACTAATTATCCTAGGTTCGTTATTTGGATCAAATGGAGTTGATGGTGTAAATGACCTTGTGATAACAGTTTCTAGTGTAGATGGCACTGGTGGTATAACAGGTACTACTCAAACAGGTACCGCACCTGATGCAAACAATCAATTCAACATCACCGACGATAGCACTGAAATGATTTTATCTGCAGCAGGAGGACATATAGGGTCAGGCAATTTTGCAGCGGGTGATCCGTTGAGAACAGCAGGTACATATAATAACGTAAGTGCTACGTCAAGTAACGGATCAGCTGTTGTAGCAACATTTGATATTACTATTAATTCCTCTGGTGCAATTCAGTACTTAAATGTTGTTACAATGGGATCAGGAAACTCTCCAGGTGATATAATTACTATTCAAGACAGTGATTTAGGCGGCGGTGGCGCCCCCAATTTTACTTTTACGGTCCAATCTGTTAGTAATGGTGTAGGACAAAATGCAAGTTTTACAGTGGTCACTAATGGGACAGTATACAGCATAACAAATTTAGTTGGTGGCGATAGCTATCAACCAGGCGAAAGAATTACAGTACCAGGAAATGTTCTAGGAGGTAGTACCCCAGCTAATGATTGTGAAGTCAGAATCCTCAGCACGTCAGCTATTGGTGGTGCAATACAATCATTTTCACCATCCGGCACCGCAGCTAATTCTGCACAATTTACTAATCAATCACCAGACAAATTGATAGGGTCGGGCTTTATTGCAGACATAACTTCAACCGGAGGCAGTTATAGTATTGACTTTGATAGTCCCGGTGATGGTGGATCCAATTATGGTTTAAATCAAACATTCACTATTCTAGGCACAGACTTGGCAGGATTATCTCCTGCAAATGATTTAACAATTACAGTAACTGGAGTTGTGTCAGATGATTCAACTGCAAGAGGTGAAGTCACTTCTGTAAGTATATCAGGTACTGCGTCACAAGGTGCATTTGGTGCAACTGGTGTAGGGGCTAGTAACAGATCACCAAGCGGCAATAGTGCAATATTTAATGTGACAAGAACCTCACAAGACTCAACCGGCATATACGAAAATATAAGTTTTAATAATGGTTCTAGTTATGTAACAGGAGATAAAGTTGTTGTTCCTGGTAATTTATTAGGCGGAGTAACTCCTGCAAATGATCTTACAATAATATCAACAAACGGCAATTTTGCTTCTTTTGATATTATATCTGGACAACCTGCTCAAGCAGATATCTTAAATTTGTTATGTACATTTACAATGACAGAAGCTACTACTTCACAAATTGCCGCCAGCACAAGTATTAGTTTCGAAGCACTAGCAACATTAGAGATAGACTTTCCAAATGCACACGGATTAGTACCTGGCAGTAGTTTTATTGTAACCACACAGTCAGATGATGGATCAAATAATCATAGTTTAGCTGACGGCACTTTTATTGCAACAAATATTCCGGCTGTAGATAAAATTAGATATCAAGCTAGAGCGGCAGGAACAGTTGACACAAGTTCAAGTGATATTATTGCAATCGTTTATCCAAAACCAGACAGCTTCTTTATACATAGACCATTTGATGGAGGAGTGCAGTTAGGCACAGGCGGTCCACAGCATGGCGCACAAGCAATACGTCAAAGTAAAAAATATATTAGATATCAATCAGGTAAAGGTATTATGTATACCACTGGTGCATTATTTGCACCTAGTTATGATCTTCAAAGTGTTACATCTGATGGTGTAGAAATAAATTCTTTAATTACAATAGTCACAGATGATCATGACCATGGAGTGCAAATTGGCGGTATAATTAGATTACTTGGTATTGAAACTGAAGGATATAATAGTGGGCCAGGACATGGCAACGATTATCAACCTTACGAAGATTATGAGGTTGTAACAGTCACAGATGAAAGAACATTTAAAGTTAGAGCTAAACGTAGACTAGGAAGCACTACTCCTGACCTAGGATTTAACGCACAGATGAGTGTTGTTACATGGCACGGTGCTACTGTTAGAGCAGGAGTATTTGATGATCAAAACGGAATTTTCTGGGAGTATGACGGAGTTAATATTAATGTTGTCCAACGAACAGGTACATTCCAATTAGCTGGTACTATTGCAATGTTAGCAGATGCTAACTTGGTTACTGGTACAAATACTAAATTTACAAAACAACTAAAAGCAGGAGACAGAGTTATTATCAAAGGAATGACTCACGTTGTAACGAATGTAACAGATGACACTAACTGTACTGTTACTCCAGACTTTAGAGGTGTAGATGATATCACTGGTGCTAAGATGATGTATGTAACAGATAGAAAAGTCAAACAACAAGATTTTAATATTGATAAATTGGATGGCACAGGCAAATCAAAATACAATATGGATCCTGCAAAAATGCAGATGATCGGTATTCAATACAGTTGGTATGGTGCTGGTTTTATAGATTACATGGTGCGTGGAGCAGATGGAAATTTTGTTTACTGCCATAGAATGCGTAATTCAAACGTTAACACAGAAGCATTTATGAGATCAGGTAACTTGCCGGTTAGATATGAAGTTACTAACGAAGGACCTCCAGGCCAATTAAGTTCAGCTATTGATGCTACACAAACTACTATTCCACTTAAAGACGCAAGTTTCTTTCCAAAAAGTGGAACAATTTACATCAATAATGAGATAATACAATATGATGGAGTGAGCGGAAATAATTTACAAAACTGTGTAAGAGGCACAAACTTTGCTAATTTCCAAGCAGGAGCACTAAGAACATATTCTGCAGGAACAGCAACTACTCATGTTATTAATACAGGCGTTGTGCTTATTTCAAATACAATTACTCCTTTAATTAGTCACTGGGGTTCTGCATTTATAACAGATGGTGGGTTTGATGAAGATAGAGGATATATTTTCTCCTACCCAGAAACCAACATTACTGTTAGCACAATTAAACAGACAGCATTCTTACTTAGACTAGCACCTAGCGTATCAAACGCTATCATTGGTGACTTAGGTGAACGTGAACTACTTAATAGAGCACAGTTGTTGCTTAATGGTATAGAGGTTACTTCAGAAGCAGGTGACGGTAAAGGTATCATTGTTGAAGGTGTGATTAACCCACAGAACTATCCAGTCAACCCTGTTGATGTTGGTTGGAACGGACTAGCAGGACTTGCACAAGGTGGACAACCTAGTTTTGCACAAGTAGCTTCAGGTACTTCTGTTAACTGGAGTACTGGTGTATCATCTACTACAGCAAGTGCTACTGCTCTTGCAACAACGACAGCGGCAATTAATTCAGGACAATATATAGGATATAATGGTAGGAGATATATCTATATTGGTGCGGCTGATTATAGAACTACTTTTGGAGATAACAGTTTGGACCATGTTTTAGGAAGAAATATTTCAGGTACACATATACAAGCTGGTACAGTTATTAATGGTGGATACATTAGTCCAACAGGTACATATGGATACTTTTATTTGAGTCAAAATGTTAGTGGGGGTAACATTGCCCAAAATCAAACAGATTACTTTACAATTACCCTAAACAATGCACAAACAAATTCAAACAAAGCATTGTTTGATCAAACTTCTTGGGTAAATGCGGGAGCTAGTAACGGTACTTCAGCTACAGGCGGAAGCGTTACATGGCCAGCTGGTTCATTGGTGTCTAGTGTACAACTTAAAACATGGGCAGGCACTACTTACTATGAAGTTATTTTTAACAATGCGTTTACAGGAACACTTGCAAATGGATCAGGTACAGTAGAATTTACTTTCGATCAACCACCGTTTGCTCTTCCGGGAGAAACAGTATTTTCATTTATTGCTGTTCCAGGAGAACGTTCAACACTAGATCTTAAAGATTTGAAAGAGATTACAAATACACCATTGGGCGGTAGAGGAACGTTTCCAAATGGTCCTGATGTGTTAGCTATTAACATTTACAAGATTGCTGGTTCCGATACAAATGCTAATATTTTGCTTAAATGGGGTGAAGCTCAGGCGTAATCTAAAGTATCAACAAAACTTTGTAAATCATCATAAACTTTTGTTTTAGCTTTTATTTTTTTATAGGTAAATCTATTTAATAGTTGTTCTGTTTCTTTACCATAACCAGTACGAACTAAAATAGGTTTTGCTCCTATTTTCATTGCGGCTTTTAAATCGGAAATTTTATCTCCAACATAATATCCTCTAGAAAATCTAATATCAGGATGTTCATCTTGACATCTTTTAAACATACCTATATTTGGTTTTGCAAATTTGTCGTCTTTTCTATTAGTTTCACTGTAGTATAATGCTTCAATAAAGGCACAACCAGCTTCACCTAGTAATTTAAACATACGATCATGTACTCGGTTAACATCAGCTTGGGTCATTATGCCTTTTGCAATACCACCTTGGTTGGTAATGATTACAACCTGAAATCCTAGTTTTTTAATTTTTGCTATTGCTTCTAGACTTCCTTTTATAGGTTCAAAATCTTCTGGCTTAGTTACATAGGTTCCTAAGTCTACATTTATTACACCATCTCTATCTAAACCAATAACAATTTTAGAGTTGCTTTCATTATTCTTAATTAGATCAGGAATATCTGACGACCATCTAATTATTGGTTGTGGTGTTTCCGTCACTGGTATCTGTTGTTCGTTCACTTTGACTATCTCCGGGAATAATTCTATAATTATCTTCTACTGAGTCAGGTGTACTGACTTCGGTTATGCTACTACCATCTTCTAGTGCTTCTAGTTGATGTGGTTGTAACGGTGGATTATGCCAAGTTTGGCCTTCTATTAATTCTTGTTGATGCAAGGTAGCAGTCTCTGTATCAATCCATCTTACTGTAAATTTACCATTGTTGACAAACCAAGTTTCATCTTTTTCACGATGAAAATGCATAGAAAATTTATTACCTTTTTTTTCAAATACCATAATTTTACCACAGTACTTGTCATTAGTTGCCCAAATTAGTTCGTAACCCCAACCTTTTTGTACAACACCATTAAGTCTTGTCATTTATATAATCCTTAATATCTATCCATTTATGGTCTATCACTGAATTTAATTTTGTTAAATCTGCACAAGTATATTTTTGATATTGACTTTTCAAATTATCTGGCATAGTAATATATTTAATCTCGGCCCCATGCTTATCGGCTATTGTTCTGGCAACAGAATCAAAACTTACTGGCTTACCAGTGCCTACATTCCAAATACCAACCTTATCAACTTCAAACATTTTTTCGTGAACTTGACAAATATCATTTACACAAACAAAATCTCTTTTGAAATTTTCGCTACCTTCAAATACCTTAATTATATTATCTTGTTGTGCTTGTTTAGTAAATTTTGTATAAGGACTTGCTTGGTTACCTTTGTGATCTTCATAAGGACCATATACATTAAAATATCTAAATCCTTGTACAATTACTTTGAAGTCATCTAAGTGCTGTTTGACAAATCTATCAAACAAATATTTACTCCACGCATAAGGACTTTGCGGTAACAAGTTGCCGTCTTCAGTAAAATGTGTGGTAGGACCATATACACTTGCACTAGATGCATATTGTATATTAGTACCCATAGTGTCGCATGTTTGCAGTAGTCGCATGCTGTTTTCAAAATTTTGTGCCATAATTTGTTCTACATCTGTGAAAGTAGTATCACTAATTGCACCAAGGTGTATTACCCAATCATACCCACTTGGATCTGGTACTGCATTATCCATGAAGTCCCATCCTTCTACTTTATGACCCTTACTCATTAGGTAATGACACATGTTCTGTCCAATAAAACCTTTATATCCAGTGACTAAAATATTCATTAACTAAAATCCATTCTCCATGGGTATATTGTATATCCTAATGGAGCAAAAATAAATTCTTCAAACAATATAATCATTACAATTACAAAACTATATCGAAACCATTTCGGTGATTTCTTTAACCAACGCATTGGTATTTGAAACAACCATTCGTAAAATTGTGCAACATACCCCCAGAACCAATCACCAATACTAAATGGCGGTACTTTCCATAATATTACAGGAACTATTAACCACCATAACCATAATGGATAATCATCATCTGGCGTATCAAAGTAAATCGCTATAGCAATCATTCCTAAAAGATATACGCCTATGTATTTTTTTAAATGTTGCATTATCTTTCTGTTTTCATTTTCTTTATAATTTCAGTAGTACTATGGCCTTTAATAGTTGGAAAAATTACAACATTGGATATCTCATGTCCTACCACTGTTTCAACAGTATAATCTCCGCCTTTTACAATTATATTAGGCTGTAAAGTTTCAATAATTTTTAAAGGAGTGTCATCGTCAAACACTATTACTTCATCTACCCATGGTAATGTTTCTAAGTTCTTTTTACGAACTTCTGCACTATTAATTGGTCTGCTATTGCCTTTTAATCTCTTCACACTAGGATCGCTATTAATTCCTACTACAAGTTTTTTTCCTAATGTGTTAGCATATCTTAATAATTCTAAATGCCCTGTGTGTAGTATATCAAATACACCGTTAGTCCAAACTATACCTTGATTTAAATCTTCTTGCTTAAGAATATATGTACCCGAACGACTTACACTTTTAGCTGATCCTTTTATAGCAATCTGTAAACATTTTTTATAACTATATTCTTTTGTTAGTCCATAAACAAATCCTGCTAAAAAACAATCTCCAGCACCAGTAACATCTGAGACTTCAATTTTTTCTACAGGTATATTATACTTAATATTATCTATTGTAGCAACTACATTTCTGTCAGCATCTGTAGTAATGATATTACTTTGCCATCCTTTAAAATTAAAGTCAATAAATTCTTTTGCGTTAGGTTTTACTAACCACGCATCTTGATAAAATTTTGCATTACGCTTAGGATCTACAATAACTTTACAACCTTGGCTATTAATGTGTTTAATAATTTGTTTGGCATCATCTAACACACCTTTGTTGTAGTCACTTAATATAACATATTCATATTGTGAAAAATCTGTCTCGATAACTTTTTTAAGTACAACTTCACCGTCTGCTTGTTCATCTTCGTCTAGTCTAGTTATATAATGTCCGTCAGATATAATTCTAGTTTTTGTACTGCGAGGTTGCATTGTATCAAACAATGTAACATCTACACCTAAACTTTTTAAATTTTCAAAAACAAGACCTGCTCCTCCAAGCGAAGTTGCAGAACTAGTAATATTGACTACTGGCACAGGAGCCTCAGGACTAATCCTTGAACTACTGCCGTAGATATATTTGTCAGTTATTATATCACCTAATACTAAAACCTTCATACACTCATTTTACTTTCTATACATTTAATTGTCAAGTAAATTAATTGTTTCGAACACAGTTTCTAATTTAGTTAAATTAGCTTTGCTTTGTAATGTATTACGCAAACCTAAGTGTAAAGGTTTAGGCCAGTTACGGAAACTACACCATGCATAACCGCTGTGTTCATTATTTAATTTAGGAATAAATTCACTTTTTATTACACACAAGTATGTATGAAAATGGAAGTGTGCATCATTAGATACAAAGGATTCTAGTGGTAGCACCTTTTTAATTTCAGGAACACTACCAATTTCTTCTTTAATTTCTCTTTGTAATCCTTCAAAAGGAGTTTCTACTCCTTCATTTGTACCTCCTACTAATCCCCATAATCCGGCTTTTTTACCGTTAGATCTAAATAAAAATAAAAATCTATGAGTATCAAGGGTGTAGAAGAGAGCACCGCTACAGACAATGTTATTCATATAAGTAATTATCTTAAAATACTATACGCCAGGTGCCGTCTGGATATTCACCTTCAAATGATAATACCCATTCAAATGCGTCCCATTTATATTGTATACCAGTGTTTAAATTGGTTACATATGTTATATCTGTAAGCTGATTTGTTTTTGTGGAAGCATCAAATACTATTACCCATTTTGTACCATCCCATTCACATATGTCATTCTCGCTGGCAATAAAGTCTGTGCCATCAGCATTTTTCCATGCATCAGCACCATCAACATTAAGGGTTGAGCCTATTGCGCCTAAAAGCAAAATTCTGTTTCCTGCTGTTTTCAAAGTGGTTGGATTTGTTTTTGTTGGATCAAGTATATAGTCAATTTTTGATTTTTCCTGTAGGTTACTTGTAATAATTGTATCTGCTGGTAGTGTATCAGTATCCCAATTGACTACAGCTTTAGTTTCATCTCTGACATCAACAGCAAATGTTCCTACAATATCATTTGTAAGATCTTTTCTAGCTAACCTTATTTGGGATAAACCTGTTTTAAAGTTTCCAGGTACAGCATCTAAATATTGTGGCCATAATGTATTGCCAACAACGCCTTTGTTTATTAATTGAATTGTATTGTT
>MDTD01083815.1_pt1 | contig 18099 bp, 16 predicted proteins | sample 811221 | NCBI WGS metagenome assembly MDTD01 (sample SAMN05326646, study PRJNA326480) | marine metagenome | isolation source: seawater | place: Pacific Ocean: South West | collected 2011 | reverse complement strand
CCAGGACGGTCGAAGCGGTGAATGCGGACAAGCTCTGAATCGATCCCAGGCATGGAGGCCAGGCGGATGCAGTCGATTCGATCGATGCTCCACGAATCGTGGGGGCACATTCGAGAATTATCAGCCAACACCAAGCTGTTCATCGGCTCCGTGGTGGTCATCCTGGCGATGGTGCTCTTCGTCGTGTCGCTCTATTCGAGCCGATCGACGATGGTTCCGCTTCCCGTCAGCCTGAACACCGAGTCCAGAGCCGCGGCGATCAACTATCTGGCCACCAGTGGTGTCCAGTACGAGGAGGATCGCGGTGCGATCATGGTGCCGGTTGTCGATCGGGATCGTGTCGTCAGCGGCATGAACGAGCAGTCGATCATCAGTCCCGACCAGATCGACTTCGATTCCATGGTGAAGGACGAAAGTCTCTTTCTCACCAAGGGCCAGTACCGGACACGCACCAGGGTGGCGACGCAGAACGTGCTGGGGCGGATGATCGGCCAGATGGCGAACGTTCGATCCGCCACGGTGGTCATCAGCGGCGACGACGAGACTGTCGGGATCGGTCGGGCCTTCATTCCCCGCACGGCATCGGTCACGGTGCTCACCGCATCGGACGGGCTGACGCAACCGGCGGTGGACTCCATCGCTCGGATGGTCGCGGGTGCGACGCACGGTCTCAAGACGGAGTCCGTGGCGGTGATCGATGCCCGGACGGGTCGTTCGTTCGCCGCGCGCGGGGACGACACGATGGCCCTGACGCGAAACATGGACATCAAGCTTGCGGCCGAGAAGCACTCCAAGGAGCGACTGGGCGACGCGTTGGGCTACATTCCCGGTGTCCGGATCTCGGTCAACGCCGTCGTGGACACCCGTGAGACGGTCCGTGAGGTGACGACCTACGAGGATCCGAAGGTCGGAATCACCGCGGAGACCTTCGAGGAAAGCGTCCAGTCCCAGAACCCAGGGGGTGGTGAGCCGGGGATTCGGGCCAACACCGGGGTTCGAGTGACCACGGGGGCCCGTGGACCGGGGCGGGTCAACAAGGAAACCAGTCAGGAGACCAACCAGGTCCCCGCATTCGGCAGCGCGACCAACCGAATCCTCGACAGTGGGGGATACGCCCTCAAGATCAATGCCAGCATCGGCATTCCCCGGACCTACTTCCAGGGACTCTACGCTTCCGAATTCGGCTCGGAGGCGATCGATACGGTGTTGTTCGACGAACTGGTGCAAAGCACGCTGGATGAAATCCAGCAGCAGGTCCAGCCCCTGGTCGATACGACCTCGGTGGGTGGAGGCGAGGCCGGTGACGTGCAGGTCATGATGTTCACGGCCGTGCCGAGCCTGCGGCAGGCGGGCACCGCCGAGGAGGCCGGGTGGACGGCCACATTCGCCGACTCGGACATGGCCGGCACGATCGGGCTGGGTTCCCTCGTGGTGCTGTGCCTGGGGCTGATGTTCCTCATGCTTCGTCGCTCCGCAGCCGTCACCGTGTCCGAGTCGACCATCGTCTCGGCCGAGGCCTCTCCCGGGGTCGATGTCGAAATCGTCGATGAAGTGGAGGATTCCCAGATCGTGCTCGAAGGAGTGGAGATCGGCGACGATGCCGTGCGGCGTTCGGTGATGCTCGAGCAGATCAAGTCCTCCGTCCAGAACAGTCCCGAAGAGGTTGCCCACGTCCTGCGACGCTGGGTCCGGACGGAGTCCTAGGAGAAGCCATGTCGTTCCGCATCGGTCAGAAACTGCCGGAGAGACTCGACGACATCGACGGTGTCGTCAAATCCGCCATCCTGCTGCTCAGTCTCGACGAAGCGTCGGCGTCCAATCTTCTGCGTTGTCTGCCGCAGGACGTGGTGCAGGAAGTGACGGCGGCCCTGGCCACCATCGAGGAGGTTCCGAACGAACTCATCGAAGGGGTGATCGAGGAGTTCTACAACCTGCAGCTTGCGAACCGCTACGTACGTGAAGGCGGTTTGGAATACGCCAAGCGCCTGCTCAAGGAATCCCTGGAACCCGACCGTGCCGCGCACATCATCGGTCAGATCGAGACGCAGGTGCAGCGGACGCCGTTCAGCTTCCTGCAGCGGGTGGAGGCCGAGACCCTGCTGACCTTCATTCAGGACGAGCATCCCCAGACCATCGCACTGATCGTGAGTCATCTCGGACATGCCCGGGCCTCCGAGATCCTGGTCGGACTGCCGGAGGACAAGCAAGTCGAGGTGGTTCGACGGGTGGCCAACATGGACCAGACCAATCCGGACATCGTGCAGGAGGTGGAGGCTGGTCTGGAGGATCGGCTCTCCAACATGCTGGCGAGCTCGTCCGAGCGGGTCGGCGGTGTCGAGACGGTCGCCGAGGTGCTCAATCTCTGCGATCGGACCACCGAGAAGAAGATCATGGACGACATGGAGCACAACGATCCTCAGCTGGTCGAGGAGATACGCCGGCTGATGTTCGTCTTCGAGGACATCATTCACGTCGATGGAAAGGGCATCCAGAGCGTGCTCCGGGAGATCGACAACAGCGAGCTCGCGTTGGCACTCAAGACCGCTTCGGATGAACTGAAGGAGATCGTGTTCTCCAACATGTCCACGCGTGCGGCCGATCTGATCATCGAGGACATGGAATACATGGGTCCGGTCCGGCTGTCCGACGTCGAATCCGCCCAGCAGCGCATCGTGGACGTCGTACGCCGGCTCGAGGATGCCGGCGAGCTGATCATCACGAGCAGGGGAGGCGAGTCCGAACTCGTCGTTTGAGCGTGGCATGACGGTCATCAAGCAGCAACAGATCGACGGTGGAGGGCACCGTCTCGACCCGGTCGAGATCGAGGACTTCGATCGCCGGGCGGAAGCGATCGTCGAGGAGGCCCGCATGGCGGCCGCCGCGATCATCGAATCGGCACGCAGCCAGGCAAACGATCTGATGGAATCCAAGCGTCGCGAAGGCTTCGAGGTCGGGCGGCAGGAGGGGATGCGGCAGGGAGCGGACGAAGGACGTGCGGAGGCCGTGACCTCGCACGGCGATCAGTTTCGGGAGTTGGCCACTGCATGGCAGGAGCGGCTTTCGCAATGGCAGGAGGAACGGGATGCGATGTTTCGTTCCGCACAGCATGATGTGGTGAAGCTGGCGGTGATGCTGTCGGGTCAGATCGTGCACCGCGCCGTCCGCATCGATTCCGGCGTCATCCGCGCCCAGCTCGAGTCGGCCATGGCGCTGGTTCGTTCCCGATCCGATCTGGTCATTGTGATCAGTCCCGACGACGAACCGCTCGTCGCCGAGGTGCTCGAGGATCTTCTGGGGTCGTTCAGCAACTGCCGGGATGCGACGATCCGCGTCGAACCGGGGCTCGCACCGGGGGGGTGCAGGCTCGAACTGGACGGAGGCGTCATCGACGCTTCGCTCGAGGCACAGTTGCACCGCATGACGGAACTGATGCTTCCCGACGAACCGGTTCAGCAGGTGTCAGATGTCCAGGGTGCTTGAACGGCAACTGCATGATGCGGGATCCGCGCAGCTCCTGGGCCTCTCGGGGTCCGTGGTGTCGGTGCAGGGGATGTCCCTCCGCGTCCGGCATCTGCCGCTTCCACTGGGATCCGTCGTCGAACTCGACGGTGACGGCGGTCCCGCGGTCCGAGGCGAAGTGGTCGGCTTCGACGACTCGGATGCCGTCGTCATGCTGTACGACCATGTCGACGGAGTCCGGCCGGGCTGCCCGGTGCGTGCGCGGACCGACGCCGGTCGTGTCCAGGTGGGGCACGGCATGCTGGGGCGCGTCGTCGATGCCATGGGAGAGCCCCTCGATGGCCGGGGACCGATTCGGGATCTGGCATGGAGATCGCTGACCGGCGACGGAGTCTCCCCGATGACTCGGGACATCATCAGCGATCCGATTCCGACCGGTGTGCGGTCCATCGATGGCCTGTTGACAATCGGTCGCGGGCAGCGACTGGGGATCTTCTCGGGTCCGGGAGTTGGCAAGTCCACGCTGCTCGCCTCGATCACTCGATCGACGGCGGCGGATGCCGTCGTGATCGCTCTGGTCGGAGAACGGGGGCGTGAAGCGGCCGAGTTCGTCGAGCAGACCCTGGGCGAGGAAGGGCTCGCCCGTGCGGTCGTCGTCGTGTCGACCGGGGACGAATCGCCTCTTCGGCGGGCCAGAGCGACGTATCTGGCCATGGCAGCGGCCGAGGCGCTTCGGGATGACGGTGCACACGTGCTGTTCTGCATGGACTCGCTGACCAGACATGCCCATGCCCTCAGGCAGATCGGGCTGGCGTCCGGTGAGCATCCGGCGACGCGGGGGTATCCGCCGTCCGTCTTCGCCCAACTGCCCCGGCTCATCGAGCGGGCGGGTACGGTGCAAGGCGGAGGTTCGATCACCGGGCTCTACACGGTGCTGGTGGAAGGCGACGACATGGCCGAGCCGGTGACGGATGCCGCCCTCGGTGTGCTCGATGGTCACATCGTGCTCTCGAAGGACATGGCCGCGAGAGGACACTATCCGGCAATCGATCCGTTGCAGTCGGTCTCCCGGCTGGCCGATCAGGTCTGCGATGCGAACCATGTGGCCGCACGTCGTGAAATCGTCAGCATGCTCGCTGCGTGGTCGGACGTCGAGGATCTCGTGTCGATTGGAGCCTACGCGAGCGGTTCGAATCCCCGCAGCGATGCGGCCATCGAGCTGCAACCGATGATCATGGACTACCTGGCTCAGAATCTCGATGATCGGTCGCACTATCCCGATACGTGCAGGGCACTGGTTCAACTTGCGACCCATGCGGTCCAGACGCGCCAGCGTGCCGCCGGCGGAGGTGCCGCGTGAAGCCGTTCGTCTTCGCATACCAGGCCGTGCTCGAGGCGAGAGTGGCGGAGGAGGAGGCTTCGAAGCAGGCCATCGCAGCAATTGTGAAGCGGCGCAGCACCCTGGAGCAGGGGCTGGTCGAGCATCGGGGATTTCTCGAGTCCAACCGCAATCAGGCCCGGTCGGGTCTGGTGGGACGGGTCGACATCGACACCCTCCGCGCCCACGCCGGACAATCCGTCCAGGTGATGCGGCGGATCCGGGGCCTGTTGGCGGAGATGGCCGAGGTGCACGATGACCTTGGCAGGGCACGGGACGAATGGAAGGCGTGTCGCCGACGGCGAAAAGGGGTCGAATGCCTCCGGGATCGTGCCCGCAAGTCGTGGGAACGTGAATGCAGACGTGCGGAACGTCGTGCACAGGACGATCTTGTTGCAACACGGGCGTCAAGGGAGCTGCAGGCATGAAACAGGCTTGGGCAATCACGAGTTTCGTCGCAGTCGTCAACCTGCTGGTGTTGATTCTTCTGGCCGGATGGATGCTGCAGACCGGTCGTCTCGATGCCGAACGCATGTCGGCGCTCCGGTCATGGATCATGTCTCCACCGGAGGAGGCCAGCGAGGTCCGGCAGGCATCCGATCCGGAAACCGGGCCGACGGAGCTGTCCGGACTGAGCAGTCAGCAGCGTCTCGAGTGGCTCGAGCACTGGCGTATGCAGAGCGAGCAGCGGCTGCAGGGACTGGTCGAAGAGGCGGAGCGGCGGAGTCTCGAAGTGCAGACCCGTCTGACGGAGCTGGAACTCCAGAAGCAGGCACTGGCCGTCAAGGAGTGGACGATCCAGGAAGAACGGGAGGCCCGGGATCGGCAATCGAGGGATGAAGCGTTCCAGCGGACCGTCGGTCTCTACGAGCAGGCGAGACCCGATCGGGCGAAGGCCTGGCTGCTGCTGCTGGTCGAGGAGGGGCAGACGGATCGTGCGGTGCAGTATCTGTCCGCCATGCAGACCAGATCGGCCTCGCGCATCCTTCAGACATTTGATTCGGGAACTGAACTGCGGTTGGCAAAGCAGTTGCTGGAAGCAATGAGTGGGGGCAGTGTCGCCGCCGACTCCAACGGACTTTCCAGCCATGTTCACGCCGACATCCAGCCCGGGATCACGCCCTGACGGAACAATGGTTCAGGTCCAGGAACCGGCTCCCAACCCCGGTGAGCCGCGATCCGAGGAGGAAAACGGGTTTGCGGTGGTGTTGGATGGAAGCGGTCGACCCCTGACCAGCACCCGGGCACAGGCCGGTGCCGATTTCGGACGAAGTGCGCAAAACATGCCGAGCACGACCGATGGGGCTGCGCGTGACATTCCGCCCGCGGGGCCTTGGCCCGTATTGGATCGGATCGCAGAAACCGCCGGTCCGGTCGACGTCGCGAAGGGCAATCGCACCACGGAATCGGGGGCCGCGCGGACCGCGGCCGTCGAGGAGTTCGATGGTACGCCGCAGATGAAGGCCACCTCTTCGTCCGTGGTGGAACATTCCGAATCGATGCGGACGACGGGACGATCGGACCTAATTCCGTCCGCAGGCGATCCGAACTTCCTGCCGGTCGGTGGGGAACTGCAACGGGTCGAGATGGCCGTGGAACTTTCAAAGCTGTCGGGGCTCGATGCACGCAGCCTGCTCTCGCCGCCGCCCGCTCCGGTCTCGATGCAGGAACCCGGCGGAGGTCGGGCGACGTCGGTGCATGCATCGGTGAACGGTACGGGGCCCGGGGCTGCTCAGGGACTGTTGACCTCACTGACGACGTTGGCCGCCGGATCGGGAGGGCTTGCGAAACTGACGCTCGATCCGCCGCTGCTGGGCACGGTGACGGTGCAGATGACGGTGCATGCCGGTGGCGTGACCTGCACCCTGCACGCCGAGCGGACGGCGGGAGCCGAGGCCCTGGTGCGCGACCTGGCATCGCTTCGGAGCGGATTCGAAGGCAAGGGGCTCGTCGTGGATCGACTGGTCGTGCAGGGTCCGCAGGGGATGGAAACGGAGTATGCGCCGCAGGATCCGGGCCCGGAGAGCGAAGAGGATGGAGCGCGGAAGGATCAGGGCCATCGCCGCCGACCGGCGAAAGGATCGCCGACCGCCGACGAGCACTGGCTGTTCGAGGACATGCTTGCAATTCAACCGGACCGCATCGGCCCGATCGAAGGAGGACACCCATGAGTGCGATCAACGGATTTACACCTCTCGGACCGGGAGCTCCGCAGACCGATCCGACCGGATTCAATCAGATGAGTTCGGAGGATTTCATCCGCGTCATCTTCACCGAGCTCGCGAATCAGGATCCGCTTTCACCCAGCGATTCCTCCGAGCTGCTCGATCAGATGAATTCGATTCGCTCGATCGAATCCGATCTGCAGATGATGAACAAGCTGGAATCGCTCGTCTTCGAGAACCAGTTGTCATCGGCGAGCTCCATGATCGGCAATTTCGTGGGAGGTCTGACGCCCGAGGGAATGCGCGTGGGAGGACATGTCCTGTCGGTCGTTCGCCAGGGCGGCGAGGTGGCCCTGGAACTCGACACGGGCTGGTTCCTTCCCCTGGACGGGGTCGAGACGATCATCGATCCGACGCTGCTGGCCGATGAGAGCGGGGACGTTGCTGAGGATGGCGCGGTCGAGAGCGAACCCGAGAGCGAAGCCGAGAACGATGCCGATGCCGATGCCGAGGAATCAGGCGGGGAACCGGACGAGGGTGGGGGTGATGGCGGACAGGACGAGGGGTAGTCGTGGCGGCGAGCGCAAATGATGCCGTCCGGCGAGGCATGCGGGCGGCTTGCCGGTCGCAGGAACACGGCCGGACGACGGCACGCCGATTGCACTGATTGATTCGAGCCCGGTGATCGCCGGGGATATACGGAGGTTTCCAATGCCATCGACTCCAGCACTCTATACCGGACTGTCCGGACTGCAGAGCAATCAGAACCGACTCAACGTGATCGGCAACAACATCGCCAACGTGAACACCACGGCGTTCAAGTCGACCCGAATGCTCTTCGAGTCGATGTTCAGCAGGACGCAGTCGCTGGGGACCGGTCCGTCCGGTCGCATCGGCGGGATCAACCCGCAACAGGTGGGCAACGGCAGCACCGTGGCGGGGACCCAGCGGAACTTCTCCAATGGTGCCTTGACCGCGACGGGCATCGCCACGGACATGGCGATCGAAGGTGATGGATTCTTCATCACCCAGCTCAACGGAGAGCGTCTGTTCACGCGGGACGGTTCCTTCCTGACGAACGAGAACAACCAGCTGGTTACGTCCAGCGGCGCGTACGTCATGGGATACGGTGTGGACGACAACTACCGCATCGAATACGGCGAACTCGAGCCGATCGTGATCCCCCTCGGACAGATGACCGTCGCGGAGGCCACCGAAAACATCTACTTCACCGGCAATCTCAATGCATCGGGGGAACTGCCGGTGACCGGATCGATCCACAGCACCACGCCGTTCTTCAACGAGCCGACGGGCAATCAGGCGATGACGGGCCTCGAGGATCTGACCCAGGTGGGGACGAACCTCTACATGGACGACGGAAACGGGGGCTTCGAACTCTCGATCGAAGGCGGAGCGATGGCGACCATCACCGTCGACAACGTCGAGAAGGGCGGTCAGGACCTGGGAACGTTCAGCTTCACCTTCTGCACGCCCGAGGAGGCGGCGGCCAACGACATCGAGTACTTCGGATCGACGATGGCCGATTTCGCAGCCGCGCTCGACCAGTTCCTCGGGCTGGACAATTCCGACGTCGCCGGTGAAAACCTGGGAGGCAGCATCCTCCTGAATGCCAACGGCAGCATGATCATCTTCGGCAATGAAGGCACGGCGCAGGGCCTGGACATCTCCACATCGGACTTCACCGTCTCCTACATGGGAACGCCCACGGGGACGCCCCCCGCCAATCCGTTCGTCTTCAGCGAGTCCGCGGAGGCGACCGGCGAGTCGGTTCGCACGAGCTTCGTCGCCTACGACTCCCTCGGGACGGCGGTCAACGTCGATGTGACCATGGTGCTCCAGCAGACCATCGACGGCCAGGGTTCCGTCTGGGAGTTCGTCGCGGAGTCGTCCGACAACGACGCTCTGGACCGCGTGGTGGGATTGGGTACCCTCCAGTTCGACAACGAGGGCAACCTGCTCTCGGCCTCGAACACCACGATCAACATCACGCGGACGAACGGTGCGGTCAATCCGATGTCGTTGACGCTCGACTTCACCTACGGATCCGAAGGGGTGACCGCCTTCGCCGATTCGGCGAGCATGCTTTCCGTCGCAGCCCAGGATGGTTCCGGAATCGGACATCTGGTGTCGTTCTCGGTCGGACAAGACGGTCGCATCACCGGTGCCTTCACCAACGGCATGACGCGGATGCTGGGGCAGGTCGGTCTGGCCAGGTTCAACAACCCGGGCGGCCTTGAAGACACCGGAAGCGGGTACTACCGGGTCGGCGCCAACTCCGGCGAGCCGATGTACACGACGGCCAACAGCCTCGGGACCGGCCGGATCATCGGCGGTGCGCTGGAGCTCTCCAATGTCGACCTGTCGCAGGAGTTCATCGACATGATTCTCGCCTCGACCGGCTACTCCGCGTCCAGTCGGGTGATCTCCACGACGGATGAATTGATGGATCAGCTGCTGCTGCTGGGACGCTGAGGATCGGCGTTCAGTCTTCGTGCCTGAAGCGGCTTCGTGTCATCATCAGACCCAGGGTCTGGCACACGAGCTTGATTTCCACCTCGGTGAGACCAACGAACATCGGCAGCGCGATCGTCCGCTGACTGACCGACTCGGCGACCGGGAAGTCGCCGGGTTTGAGGTCGTACTTGTCCCGGAAGTGCGGAAACAACGGTATGGCGGGGAAGTAGTGGGCGGCGCCGATGTCGTGTCGGCGCAGCCCCTCGATGATCTCGTCCCGGTCCTCGGACGTGTAGGGAGTGCTGAGGCGCACCACGTAGACGAACCAGCTCATGGTGACATCCGGCTCGACGGTCGGCACGATCAGGTCCGACATGGACGAGAGCTCACGTGTGTAGGTGTCCGCGACCCGGGACCGGTGCTCCATGATGCTGTCGAGTCTCGACAGCTGGGACAGGCCCAGTGCGGCGTGCAGTTCACTCATCCGGTAGTTCCAACCGAGGCGATCGACGTCGAGGCGGGTTCCGGTCGTGGCGGACGAGACGCGATTGGACATGTTCCGGCCGTGGTTCCGCATCGAGCGGCAGGCGTCGGCGAGTCGGGTGTCGTCCGTGATGATCATCCCGCCTTCGCCGGTCGTGATCTGCTTGTTGGGGTAGAAGGCGAAGACCGATGCACGACCGAAGGAGCCGATCCGGTCGTTTCCGAGTCGTCCGCCGAGGCCTTCGCAGGCGTCCTCGATCAGCGGGATCTCGTGCTTGGCGGATATCGCGGCGAGCTCGCGCATGCCGGTCGGATTCCCGAACACCTCGACACCGATGATGGCCTTGGTGCGTTCGGTGATCCTGGCCTCGACATCCTCGGCGCGGACATTGAGGGAGATGGGATCGCAGTCGACGAAGATCGGCTTCGCACCCGCGTGTTCGATGCAGTTCGCGGAAGCCACGAAGCTGAAGGCGGGCGTGATGACTTCGTCGCCGGGTCCCACGCCCAGTGCCTCGAGCAGCAGGTGGAGGCCCGCCGTGCCCGAGCTCACGGCGACGGCTTCGTTCCGGCCGATTTCCTCGGCCATCATTTCCTCGAACGCGTCCATGACGGGTCCGTGGCTGAGTCTTCCGCTGCGAAGTACGTCGGTGACCGCCCGGATGTCGTCGGGGCTGATGTCGGGACGGCTGAGGGGAATGATCTGATTGCTGCTCAAGGCATTCAACTTTCGGGTGCGAGTCGTACCATGGCGGTCTGGAGTCCGCCGGTGTGCTTGAGGTACAGCCACGCGGCCTGAATCTGGAGCGCATTGTTGAGCTGCCCGCCGCCGGCCGAGATTCGACCCAGCTGCTGCAGATCGGCTGGTGACAGGTCCTTGCTCGTCCGGGCCAGTAGCAGGAGGGCGAGCGAATCGGCCCGTGAGGATCCGATGCGGCGTATCTGCCCGACGACCTCGGAGAGTCCGGGATTCTGGGACTGCATGGAGCCCATCAACAGCGTCTGCTGCTGCATGCTGTCGTCCTCGGCGTCGCGAAGTCGATCGATGGCTTCGTTCGGTGCGATCTCCAGGAGGGTCGCCATCGCGCTGATGGCGTGGGACCGCTGGGTGATCTTCTGCGATCGCCTTCGGGTCGTTTCGGGAAGATCGATGAAGTGGCCGTAGACGCTGACGGCATGGTCGAGCGGCAGGTCTCTCGAGCTGCGCATCGCCCAGTCGATCACGCGGGGATGACCCGTGTCGATCAGTTCCTTGACATTGGCCAGTATCGGCTGGTCGTCGGCCTGCAGTGCCGCGGTGTCGAGAATCATGGAGATCAGCGGATCGTCCTGCGCCTTGAGTCGCGACCGGACGTCCGAGTCGGGGGCCAACCCGGCTTCGAGGAACTGGACCGCTCCCATGATCCGGCTGCGATAGGACGGATCGGGCCCGATCATTCGGTTCCAGTGGGGACGGGCACGATCCGGATCGACCGTCATCAGCGTGAAGGTGCCCCAGTACAACAGATCTTCGCTGGGCTCCTCCGCGAGGATCCCGTCGAGCCACTCGGCGGCGGCATCCAACTGGTAGATGCGAATGACTTCGATCATCCGACGGAGGACCGAAAGCCGTTCCGATGGCGAGGCAAGTTCCAGACGTGCGTTGACGGCGCTCAGCGGGGCGAGGTCGTCTTCGGAGACCAGCAACGAGGCGATGGCGGCGACCACGAGATCGTTGTCGTTGGTCAGCGAGCGGAGCTGCTGCGCATCGTAGAGATCATCCAGGCCGCGTTTCTGCAGTTCCGCCATCAGCAGCAGTTGGTTGGAGGCCTCGAGGCGGTCCCACTCGAGGATCTTCTGCATGCCTTGCGGGGCCAGCATCTCCATGTCGATGGCATTGGCGATCACCTGTTCACGGGCCAGAGGCGTGATCTGGGTGACGAGCCAGGGGTCCAGCTGCGTGCCTTCATCGATCTCGGCCAGCCCCAGCAGCGCGTGGACCTGCACGTGCCAGTCGTCGTGCTGCAGCAGGCGGTAGAACATGTCCTGCATGTCCGGATCCTGAAGCAGCCTCAGTGATGAGAGTCTGGCGAGATGGGAACCGTCTCCCTGTGTCTGGACGGACTGCATGAGATGACGAGTCGCGGTTTCGGTGTATTCGCCTCCCAGAGCCGAAAATGAAACCGTACTCAACGCGCACGCAATGAGGCATCTCGCGGATCGAAGAGGTTTTTTGAGGCCCGAACCCATGCCCCAAAGTGTAGCAGACGCCTGCGACGCAAGGCGTCAGGCTCGCAGTTGGCGACGGATCTCGGCCATGGCCTGCAGGAGGTCCAGGGGCGGCTCGTCGCCGCTGAACTCGACGAGGGGTCTCTCCTCCAGCATCCGGGTCAGGCGCTTGGCGGCGGCATGGACGGAGGAATGATTGTTGCGGCCCAGTGCTCGGCCGATTTCCGGGTAGCTTCGCGTCGTCATCTCACGGGCGAGGTAGGCAAACATCGCCCTGGCCAGACTGATTCGGCGGTGCCTGGCCCGTCCCGTCATGTCGTCCCGAGTCACGCCCGTCTTCACGCAGACGGCTTCCATGATGTCCGCAAGCGTCACGTGGATCGTCCGATCGAGTGCTCGGTGCTGGAGCAGCCGCTGCACGGTGGCCGTGCCGATGATGCGACGGCCGAATTCGTCGATGCCGGGGATCAGCATCTGGTCCGCATCCGCGGCCTGCATTTGTGCCGGGTCCAGCATCTGCATGGCCTCGAGGCGGGTCAGCATGCCGAGGAGTTCACGAACCGAACCCGGACAGTTGCTGGCCATCAGCCGGGCCGCGGCGTCCGAGAGTTGCAGGGAGCGGCGGGCGGCCAGCTGGCGCACCAGTTCCAGTCGCGTTGCGGGATCGGGTTCCTCGATCTCCACCACCATGCCGCTGAGGAACCGGCTTACCAGCCCCTTGCTGAACCGGGCGATGGTGTGAGGATGTTCGTCCGATGCCAGAGCGAGTCGTGCACCGGTGAGTTTGATCGCATCCAGGGTGTGGAGGAACTCCGACTGGGTCTTCTTCTTGTTGGAGAGGAAGTGCACATCGTCGATGGCCAGCAGCCGAAGACCCCGATGGGCCCTCCGGAACCGATCCATGGATCCGCTCTGGACGGCCATGATGTATTCGTTGGTGAACTGCTCACCGGTGACGTATCGGATCCGGGATCGATCGCCCAGGCGTTCGGCCGCGCGCCGGCAGATGCCCTGCAGCAGATGGGTCTTCCCCAGACCGCAGCCACCATGGATGAACAGGGGAGAGACGGTGGAGCGGTCGGTTTCATCGCCGAGTTGGAGGGCGGCCGACCACGCCAGCCGGTTGCTTGATCCCACGATGAAATCATCGAGGCTTGCGAAGCTGCCCCCGAGGTCGCGTCGGGGACCGGGTGGGGTCGACCGCCGCCCCCGATCACGATCGGGAGCGGGCGGCCGATTGCTCCGTGCGCCCCGTTTGCCTTCCGATGGCTGCTCGTGGCGGCGTGGTGCGTCCCTGGTCTCGACGGAGACCTGGACGTCCGCATCCGATCCGAGTGTTTCATCGACAACCGTCCGCAGGGTCCGGTTGAAGCGATGGTTGATCCAGTCCGCGACGAACTGGCTGTGGGCCTTCACCAAGACCTTTGTGCCGTCGACGGTGATGTCGGCCTGACCGAACCACATTGCGAACCGGTGTTCACCGATGTGTTCGCTCAGTCGTTCCGTGATGCGGTCTGTGGTCTTTGGCACGGTAGGAGAGGAAATGCCACACAAGGAACTCCGCGGCCGTGCGCTGGTCGAGTACGGGTGGTGCCGTACCGCCAGTCGGTGTGCTGCGGCCGCAACACGACATGTTCGGGTGCGTCATGCGCGACGCACCGCTTCGACGTGAAGTCGAAGACCTTCCGGGTCGAATCTGCGGTCGGTTCGATTCACAACTACGATCTGAACGCGTTGCTTGCTCGAAGTCCCGATGCTCTTTGCCGTGTGCGAAGGACGATGCCTGCCCGCGAGCGTGGACCTGACCGTAGATCAGCCGTCCGTGGCCTCAGGAGGGTGGGACAATACGACCAACTCCCCGTTTTCACAACCCCCGGATCGCTCCGAATGGTTGCCGGGGGATCCGAGGGAAGGCGGAAACCTCGGTGAATCATGGGTGAAAAATTTTTCGTCCACCGCTTCGACGGGGAGTGTCGACGAGTGGTGGACAAGTGCTCCCGACTTCAGGGAGTTCGGAGCGAATGGATCAAGGCCAGACGGTGGGTGGATCCCCGGAATCCGCACTGTTCGTACAGTTTGATCGCGGGGCGGTTCAGGGTGTCCACGGCAAGGGTCATGCGGCCCCAGTGACTTCCGGCGAGCGTGGCGAACATGTGCGCCAGTAGGAACCGACCCAGACCACGGCCGCGGGCAAAGGGGGCAAGTCCGAGGTAGACCAGCTCGATGGTGTCCCGGGAGGAGCCGGGATTGACCAGAATGGCCCCGGCACTCCTGCCGTTCAAGCGGAGCAGATGCCAGTAGGCGGGGTTGTGTCGTCCCGTGGCGCGGTGCCCCGCGATGATGTCCTCGATTCGCCGGAGTCCGCACAGTCCCGGACAGTCCAGGGTGTCCTCGTAGGAGGCCTCCAGAATCTCCTGCAGGACCGGTTCCAGCTCGGGGGTCCACCTCGTCACCTCGACGCCCTCGGGCACGGGAGGGGGCGATCCAGGGCGTACCATCGACCGCTCCATGTACAGCAGGGTGGCGAGCTCCCGGAATCCACCTTCGAGGTGGGTCCGGCAGGCCAGATCGTCCTCGCGGGCCAGCAGGACCTGGGCGAGATCCAAGGGCTGGGCTCGCAGCTCTTCGAGTACGTGGCGAAGCAATGCGGCCCGCTCACTGATCTCCTCGGCTCTGGTCACGGGGCTGAGAAACACCATTACGGTCCTTCCCGGTGATGGCACGCACAGCGCGCTGCAGCGAATGCGGCCGGCGTCGTCGCGAATGGCCCAGATCCAATCCAGACCAATGCGATTTTCGGTGGCAAAACGCTCGAATCGAGCGGCTTGCAGGCGTCCGGAGCCAGGCGGCAGCAGGCACCGGATGGCCTCCTGGCGGTCTGATTGCTGGATCAGGATGGGTTCCAAACTGCTGATCGACACGGGAATCCTTCCGGGTGGCGGTATGGCCGTCTAGGTGTAGAATACTCAGTTCAGGTCCCCCGAGGAGATGAAATATGGCCATCCGGCTTGCGATCCGTGTCTGCATCATGACCTTTCTGCTGGCGGCGATGCTGCCGCTCCAGTCGGAAGCGGTGGCCCACCCCAAGCCCAAGGCGGTACCGGATCGTCCCGAGTTGAACTTCCAGCCCGGTCCGCTTCGCATCTTCCAGAGCCCGACCAACGGTCGTTGGTTCTGGTACATGACCTACGAGGTCTCCAACTACACGGGTGAGGACCGCATCTGGGCTCCCACGCTGACCCTCTTCACCGACCGTGGGGAAGTCATCGAATCGGGACGTGGTGTCGATCGCGACCAGGTCCTGGAGATCCACGAGCATCTCGGCCAGGGCATGCTCGAACTCCAGCATGAAATCATCGGCGACCTTCTTCAGGGTGAGGGCAACGCCCGAAGCGGCCTCGTGGTCTGGCAGGCCGGCCACACCGACGTCAACGAACTTTCGCTCTTTGTGGCCGGGATCAGCAGTGAGACCACCCTCGTGGAGCATCCCCTGACGGGCAAGAAAAAGACGCTCCAGAAGACCTTGATGCGGGAATACCTCGTTCCCGGTGACGTCAAGGCCCTTGGGGACGATCCGATCGGGCTTCATACCGATCTGGATCGGAGTCCACGCTGGATCTACCGCTGAGACCTGCTAGAATGGGACGCTTCGGCCGAGATGGGGCCGGGTCAGGAGTACGCAATGGCACATAAGAAGGGACAGGGTTCCTCGAAGAACGGTCGCGACTCGAATCCGCAGTTTCGCGGAGTCAAGTTGTACGGTGGTCAGGCGGCCAAGGCCGGTTCGATCATCGTTCGCCAGTGTGGAACGCACTTCAAGCCCGGATACCTCGTCGGTCGCGGCAAGGACGACACGCTGTACGCACTCGAGGCCGGAACGGTCAGCTTCCGTGGTCGGCACATCGACATCCTGCCGGCCGATCCGGAGACCCCCCGGTACACCGCGGTCACCAAGGCCAGCTGAACGACGGCAGCATCGGATCTTGCACGGGACGCTTTCGCGCGTCCCGTGTTGTCTTGAAGGGATCAAGCATGCTTATTGATCGAGCCACGATCTTCGTCCGCTCGGGCAAGGGGGGCAACGGTTGTCTTAGTTTCCGCCGTGAGAAGTACATCCCCAAGGGTGGTCCCGATGGCGGTGACGGCGGGCGTGGCGGGGATGTCGTCCTCGTCGGCGACGAGAGCCTGGATACGCTCTTGCCGTTGACGCCGCGGCCGCACTACCGCGCGGAAAGCGGCCAGGGTGGCATGGGAAAGAGCTGCATCGGCCGCGACGGCGCGCACTGTGTCGTGAAGGTCCCGCTGGGAACCATCGTGCACGACCGGGAGACCGGTGCACTGGTGGCCGACATCGGTGAAGAGGGCGAGCGGGTGGTCGTGGCGCACGGTGGCGCCGGCGGTCGCGGCAACGAGTCCTTCAAGAGTTCCACGAATCAGGTCCCCCGGGAATGGACCCCGGGAGGGGATTGGCAGGAACGCACGCTCGATCTGGAGCTGAAGCTGATCGCCGACATCGGACTGGTCGGTCTGCCCAATGCCGGCAAGTCGACGCTGCTGCGGTCACTTTCCCGGGCCAAGCCCAAGGTGGCGGACTACCCGTTCACGACCCTGTCGCCCCATCTCGGGATCGCCGAGCTTTCACGACATCGGCGCCTGGTGGTGGCGGACATTCCCGGCCTGATCGAGGGGGCGGCGGGTGGCGCCGGTCTCGGGCACGACTTCCTTCGCCACATCGAGCGGACGAATCGGATCGTGCATGTCCTGGATGTCATGCCGTTCGACGGATCCGACCCCGAAAGCAACTATCGAACCATTCGTGCCGAGCTGTGCGAGTACAGCGATGTACTGGGGTCAAAGCCGGAACTGCTGATCTTCAACAAGATCGATCTGGTCCCGGAAGACGATCGCAGCGACTACTTCCGGGATCTCACCGACCGCCTCGGACTCGACCGGGTGCCGTTGCTGGTGAGTGGTCTGTCCGGAGAGGGAACGCAGCCCATGCTCGAATCGTTGTGGGAAGAGGTCCATGGCGTCGAACGGGATGCCTGGTCGGCCGATTCCAGGTGATTTGATTCGAACCGTGCAATAGAACTCTCGGGGCTGCGTTTCATCTGTGCAATGCGATCCGACGCGCAGGATTGCACCAACGCAGGGAATGTCGCGTGCAAGCGGCATGAACGGTTCCTCCAACTTCGGATTCAGACACGAGCCCGCCATCCCGGGTCGACGGTGTCATCCGCTCCGGTCGAATGCGTTCCGTCCCGAAAGGAGATGACCATGACTCATTCACGAACTCCCGGTACCGGAAGCACCCGATGGTGGGCGGCTCTGCCCGCCTGCGGACTCGCGGCGGTGATGATCGCCGGTGCCCCGTCTTCGCCACGTCCGGTCCCGGAGCCGATCGACGTGTTCACATTCGACGGGGGCACGATCCGCGAGTACACCGATCTGGTTCGCGAGTCGTGTCCCGATACGAACATCGTGGTCGACGATCGGATCGCCCATTTCCGCGTGCCGGCCATGGAACTTCGATCCATCGATGTCGATTCGCTGATGTGGGTGCTCGAGGACCGGTCCGGCGACTGGAGAGGCCTGGCGTGCACGTGCGACGTCGACAGTCATCCTGCTGCCAGTGGACCCCTGTATCGCCTCAGTGGACGAATCGAACGGTCGACGCGAGGTCGGGGTGCGGTGCGGACACCCGATACTTTTCGCGAGACGAGCGTTCGGTCCGTGGCGGATCTCATTGCCGGGGGCATGACCTCCGAAAGCATCGTCGCGGCCATGGAGATCGCCGTTGATATGAACGGGCACGATCCCGACGAGATGGCCATCGTCTTCCATTCGTCGACCGGCCTGCTCATCATGCACGGTCCGTCCGATGCGATCGAGATCTGTCGGGACGTCCTTGCCGAGTCCACGAAAGCAGTG
>MDTD01196806.1_pt1 | contig 18104 bp, 15 predicted proteins | sample 811221 | NCBI WGS metagenome assembly MDTD01 (sample SAMN05326646, study PRJNA326480) | marine metagenome | isolation source: seawater | place: Pacific Ocean: South West | collected 2011 | reverse complement strand
GACGCGGTTCTGGCGTTAGCGGATGGTAGTGTTTTTAATGGCGTCGCGATCGGCGCGCATGGCAAATCCAGCGGCGAGGTTGTATTCAACACCTCGATGACCGGTTACCAGGAGATCTTAACTGACCCTTCATATGCGCAGCAAATTGTTACCCTGACTTATCCTCACATTGGTAATACTGGTATTAATGAGGAAGACAACGAGTCCGACTCGGTCTGGGCATCCGGGCTGGTGATTCGAGATTTGCCGATATTGGCCAGCAACTGGCGCAAGCAGCAGTCCCTGGAGGATTTTATTGCTGATCGAGGCGTGGTGGGTGTTGCGGAGATTGATACCCGTCGCCTTACCAGATTGCTGCGCGATCAGGGGCCATTAAACGGAGCAATAGTTTCCGGACCGGAGCTGGATGCCATCGGTGAGTCAGGTGCGATCGATCTGGCCAGAAAGTTTCCGGGACTCAAAGGCATGGACTTAGCCAAAGTCGTAAGCGCTAAGGGTCACTACAGCTGGGATGAAAGTTTGTGGAAACTGGGTTCGGGCTATGTTGCTGGTGCCGGCTCCCGATTTCGAGTGGTTGCTTACGATTACGGCGTCAAGCGCAATATCCTCAGAATGCTGGCCGCTCGTGGTTGCGAGATAACCGTAGTTCCGGCCGAAACGCCTGCGAGTAAGGTCTTGGCAATGCAGCCAGATGGGGTTTTTTTATCTAACGGCCCGGGAGATCCAGAACCTTGTGACTATGCCATTGCTGCCATTCGCGTGTTCTTAGAGGCTGAGGTGCCCTTATTTGGAATTTGCCTAGGATGTCAGCTTCTCGCGCTCGCCTGTGGTGCTGCGACTGTCAAGATGCGCTTAGGCCACCATGGGGCGAACCACCCGGTGCAAAACCTGACAGACGGAACGGTTATGATCACCAGCCAAAACCATGGCTTTGCCGTGGATGGTGCCAGTCTGCCCGACAATTTAAAAGCGACTCACAGATCGCTCTTCGATGAATCTCTTCAGGGCATTGAACGCACTGACAAACCTGCGTTCGGTTTTCAAGGTCACCCCGAAGCAAGCCCCGGACCCCACGATGTGGGGCCGCTGTTTGATCACTTCGTCGAGTTGATGGCGAGCTTCAAAAGTACACGTCCACTGGATCGAAAGGAAGCGCTCTAAAGATGCCCCGCAGAACTGACATTGAATGCATCCTTATTCTGGGAGCAGGCCCTATTGTAATTGGGCAGGCCTGCGAATTCGACTACTCGGGTGCACAGGCTTGTCAGGCGCTTCGTGAGGAAGGCTTTCGCGTGATTCTTGTGAATTCCAATCCCGCGACCATCATGACCGATCCTGCGATGGCTGATGCTACCTATATTGAACCGGTTAAGTGGCAGATTGTTGAAAAAATCATTGATAAAGAGCGGCCGGATGCGATCCTGCCCACCATGGGAGGGCAGACAGCACTCAATTGTGCTTTGGACCTGAATCGTCACGGTATTCTCGAGAAATACGGCGTGGAGCTGATCGGCGCGAAGTGTGAAGCCATCGATAAAGCAGAAGACCGGGAGCTATTTGACAATGCGATGGGCGCTATCGGCTTAGAAACGCCGCGTCACTTCATGGCCCGCAGTATAGAGGATGCGTTTTCGGGCCTAGATGCTATCGGCTTTCCCTGCATCATTAGGCCATCCTTCACCCTAGGTGGCAGCGGTGGAGGCATTGCCTACAACCGAGAGGAATTTGAGGAGATTTGTGCTCGCGGCCTCGAGCTTTCTCCGACCAATGAACTGCTCATAGACGAGTCACTCATCGGTTGGAAGGAATATGAAATGGAAGTGGTCAGAGATAAGAATGATAACTGCATCATTGTCTGCGCCATTGAGAATTTCGACGCGATGGGTGTGCACACCGGTGACTCGATAACCGTCGCTCCTGCACAAACTCTTACCGACAAGGAATACCAGATCATGCGCAACGCTTCCATTGCGGTGTTGCGAGAGATTGGTGTAGAGACCGGTGGCTCCAACGTTCAGTTCGCGGTCAATCCTGACAATGGCCGCCTAGTAGTCATTGAAATGAACCCGCGCGTATCGCGTTCGTCTGCCCTGGCTTCCAAAGCTACGGGTTTTCCGATCGCGAGAATAGCGGCAAAACTGGCAATTGGTTTCACGCTTGATGAGTTGCGTAATGAAATTACAGGTGGAGTTACGCCGGCGTCTTTTGAACCTGCGATCGACTACGTCGTGACCAAAATCCCGCGGTTCACTTTTGAGAAATTTCCAGAGGCTGATGATCGCATAACGACGCAAATGAAATCAGTCGGCGAGGTCATGGCTATTGGGCGCACATTTCAGGAATCGATGCAGAAGGCCTTGCGAGGGCTGGAGGTTGGCATGTGTGGCTTTGACCCGATTCTCGAAGCCGATCTGAGCAATGCCAAGGCGGTGCTGACCCGCGAGCTCACTGAACCAGGGGCACAGCGGATCTGGTTCGTAGCCGATGCCTTCAGGCTTGGCTGGTCAGCTGCGACTGTTTTCGATCTCAGTGGTATTGACCCCTGGTTCTTGATTCAGATCGAAGACCTCATCAAGTCCGAAGAATTTCTGCATACGCAGCAGCTGTCCTCTATTGATCAACGAGCCATGCGGTCGCTGAAGCGCAAAGGGTTTTCTGACAAGCGCTTAGCTCAGCTGCTGGGTGTTTCGGAGGGAGAGGTGTTGAAGGTGCGTCATGCTTTAGGAGTCCGCCCTGTCTACAAGCGCGTAGATACCTGCGCTGCTGAGTTTGTGTCAGCCACTGCCTACATGTATTCAACGTATGAAGAAGAGTGTGAGGCGCTGCCAAGTGATCGCGACAAAATTATGGTGCTGGGGGGCGGCCCTAACCGGGTGGGGCAGGGTATCGAGTTTGACTATTGCTGTGTGCAGGCTGCTTTAGCCATGCGCGAAGATGGTTATGAGACCATAATGGTGAATTGCAACCCGGAGACCGTCTCAACGGATTTCAATATCTCAGATCGGCTTTATTTTGAGCCACTTACCTTCGAGGACGTAATCGAAGTGGTCAAGCTGGAGCGGCCCGTCGGAGTGATCGTACAGTTTGGCGGGCAAACACCGCTTAATTTGGTGAAGCAGCTGGAAAAAGCGGGTGTACCAGTTATCGGAACCAGCCCTGATGCAATTGATCGAGCCGAAGATCGTGAGCGTTTTCAGCAGCTCATTAAAAAACTGGATCTGAAACAGCCACCTAACTGTACAGTCCGATCTGTTGAAGAGGGATTGAAGCAGGCGAAAAACATCGACTACCCACTGGTTGTCAGACCCTCTTATGTACTGGGCGGTCGAGCGATGGAAATTGTTTATAACGAAGCCGAGCTGCAGCGCTATATGCATGATGCGGTGAAGGTTTCCAATGAAAGTCCGGTGCTGCTCGATCACTTCCTCAGTTCGGCAATCGAGATTGACGTGGATGTTGTTAGTGACGGACAGCGGGTTGTGGTTGGCGCGATCATGCAACACATTGAACAGGCGGGCATCCATTCTGGAGATTCAGCCTGCTCGTTACCGCCATATAACTTGCAGGATGAAGTGCGGGATATTATCAGAGAGCAGGTTTCCTCGCTGGCGCTTGAACTCGGCGTAGTTGGGCTGATGAATACTCAGCTGGCCTATCAGGATGGCGAAATTTTTATTATTGAGGTGAATCCGCGGGCTTCGCGCACGGTGCCTTTTGTCTCTAAATGCATCGGCACCTCTCTGGCTAAGGTGGCGGCGCGCTGTATGATCGGAAAGACCCTTGACGAACTGGGATTCACGCAGGAGGTTGTGCCAAAAACTTATGCTGTGAAGGAAGCGGTTTTTCCGTTCAACAAGTTTCCGGGCGTTGACCCGATCCTCGGGCCGGAAATGAAATCGACGGGAGAGGTCATGGGTGTGGGCGAAACTTTTGCGGAGGCCTACGCCAAGGCACAGATGGGTGCAGGTGACGTGATTGAAGAATCTGGTACCTGCTTCATCAGCGTGAGAGATCGCGACAAGCCTTTTGTCGTTGAAGTCGCCAAACGCGCGTTGGCGTTGGGGTATGAACTGGTCGCCACGCACGGAACTGCCGCGGTGATTGCGAAAGCAGGTCTGAAGGTACGAGGGGTTAATAAAGTCGCAGAAGGTAGACCCCATATAGTTGATATGCTAAAAAATGATGAGATTCAGGTGGTGTTCAACACTACGGAAGGCAAGCAGGCGATCGCGGACTCGTCTACCATTCGTAGGACGGCCCTGCGTCACGGCGTTTTCTGTACCACCACGATCGCAGGTGCTCTGGCGGTATGTGATGCGCTGGAGTTCGGTAACAACATGGCGGTTTACACCTTGCAAGATCTTCACGCCGATCTAAATTGATCATCGATTTTATTGTTATACTGGTAATACGCTGACACACTGAAATGTCTATTTCCAAAGTCCCCATGACGGTCCAAGGCGCTGAAGCCCTGCGCGCAGAGCTCTTTGAGCTCAAAAGCGTAACAAGACCAAAAATAACCGCTGCAATCGCCGAGGCAAGAGAGCACGGTGATCTGAAAGAAAATGCGGAGTATCACGCCGCGCGCGAGCAGCAGAGCTTTTGTGAGGGCCGCATCAAGGAGGTCGAAGGCAAACTCGCCGGTGCCGAGGTAATTGATGTCACCAAGATTGAAGCCTCGGGAAGAGTGATATTCGGCACTACCGTCACCCTTTTCAACTTAGACTCGGAAGAGTCAGTTACCTATCAAATTGTCGGTGAGGACGAGGCTGACGTCGCGGCGGGTAAAATTTCGGTGGTTTCACCGATTGCAAGGGCCATCATGGGTAAGCATGAGGGCGAAGAGGTAGTGGTGAAAGCGCCGGCTGGTGACCTTGAGTACGAGATTGAGTCGGTGGCGCATATTTGAGGCTTTTTGCTGCAACTATTCGCTAGCTCATTCGCCTCATTAGGTTGGAAAGCCTTGGATCGGGTCTCTTAGCGGCTCGATAGATAAGCGCGGTGTGTCCAATGTTTTGCACAGACTCCGCGCCATGGGCGCTGCAGATCTTCCTGAGCAGTCCTTTGCGTATCTCACGGTCAGGGAGCTGCAGTTTGATTTTGATAAGCTCATGAGCTTCAAGAGCGCGATTGATTTCCTGGCCGACGTTCTCGGTCAGCCCCCTTTGTGCGATGGTGACAGATGTTTTGAGGGCGTGGCCTGTCGCTCTCAGGCGTTTTTTTTCTTTGCTGGTAAGACTCATCAGTCGGCCTTGGCAATTGTTAGAGTACGGAATGTTGATCTATGGCAAATTCTAAGAGAAGTAAGCAGTGGTTGAAAGAGCATTTCGATGACGATTATGTGCGGCGCAGTCAGGTGGAAGGCTATCGATCACGAGCCAGTTACAAACTGCTTGAATTGCAGGATAAAGATGGGCTGATAAAACCGGGCATGACCGTAGTGGATCTCGGTGCCGCCCCTGGAGGGTGGTCCCAAGTAGCCGCAAACTTGGTGGGCAAAGGAGGCCGAGTGGTGGCTTCTGATATCCTACCAATGGAGTGGATTGCGGGAGTAGATTTTGTACAGGGTGATTTTACGGACGACCTGATTTATGAGCGCATTTTATCGGAGATTGGAGGGCAAGGGGTCGACCTTGTAATTTCTGATATGGCCCCCAATATCTCTGGAATAAAGGAAGTTGACCAGCCTCGCAGCATGGGGCTGGCGGAGTTGGCCCTTGAGTTGGCGAAATCCATACTGAACCCGGGGGCGTACTTCCTTGTGAAGATCTTCCAAGGTTCGGGTTGCCCCGAATATCGTCGGGAGATGCAGAGCGCGTTCGATGTCGTAAAAACCAGAAAGCCAAAGGCTTCTAGAGCGCGTTCTCGCGAAGTTTACCTACTTGGGTCAGGTTTTCTGGCCTGAGCCGTCGACGCGCGCAACTTAACGATAAACGTGCAAAATATTCTGCAGTCATTAAGATGGCTCGCGTAGGTTGCCTTTGCGGCGGTGTAGTCTCAGCGCCAGTGGCTCTGACCAATTAGGAGATAAGTCCTTGAATGACATGGCAAAAAACTTAATTCTCTGGATGATAATCGCTGGGGTATTGTTAACTGTTTTCAATAACATTAACCAAGAAACCCGGGAAGAGAATATCAACTATTCGCAGTTCATCAGGGAAGTGCGTTCTGGTCGCGTGGAAGCTGTAGAGCTTGCGGGTATTAACATCACTGGTATCCGCTCAGACAACAGTCAATTTCGAACGATCATGCCGCTAATTGGCGACGATCAACTGATGAACGATTTGTTCGAAAACAATGTCGAAATTATTGCTAATGAACCAGAACAGCAGAGCATATGGACCCAGCTGCTGGTAGCTAGTTTTCCTATACTGATCATCATTGCGCTCTTTTTCTTTTTTATGCGCCAAATGCAGGGAGGCGGCGCCGGTGGTCGTGGCGGGCCAATGTCTTTCGGGAAAAGTAAAGCCAAGCTGCTGGGTGAAGATCAGATAAAGGTTACCTTTGCCGATGTTGCGGGCGTTGAAGAAGCGAAAGAAGACGTGGAGGAACTGGTCGAATTCTTGCGCGAGCCGGACAAATTCCAAAGGTTGGGCGGCAAAATTCCTCGGGGCATACTCATGGTGGGGCAACCGGGAACCGGCAAGACGTTGCTTGCGAAAGCGATTGCCGGAGAGGCTAAAGTGCCATTTTTCTCTATTTCAGGTTCTGATTTCGTTGAAATGTTCGTGGGTGTGGGCGCGTCAAGAGTCCGCGACATGTTCGACCAGGCCAAGAAACAGTCACCCTGCATAATCTTTATTGACGAAATTGATGCCGTAGGGCGTCATCGTGGTGCCGGTCTTGGCGGCGGTCACGATGAACGTGAGCAGACCCTCAACCAGTTGCTTGTCGAAATGGATGGATTTGAGGTCAATGATGGCGTCATTGTAATGGCTGCCACTAACCGGCCAGACGTGCTCGATCCTGCTCTTTTGCGTCCCGGTCGATTTGATCGGCAGGTGGTTGTTGGATTGCCGGATATTCGCGGCCGGGAACAAATTCTGAAGGTCCACATGCGCAAGGTTCCAATTGACGATCTCGTTCAGGCTGGCGTTATCGCCAGAGGAACGCCCGGATTCTCCGGTGCCGATTTAGCCAATCTTGTGAATGAGGCAGCGCTTTTTGCAGCCCGAGCGAGTCGGCGGCTGGTTACCATGGAAGAATTTGAAAAGGCCAAAGACAAAATTATGATGGGCGCGGAACGGAAGTCGATGGTGATGTCCGATAAGGAGCGTCTTAATACGGCATATCATGAGTCTGGCCATGCCATAGTCGGCCGGTTGATGCCCGAGCACGATCCTGTCTATAAAGTGAGCATCATCCCTCGTGGTCGTGCGCTGGGTGTAACGATGTTCCTACCGGAAGAAGATCGCTACAGCTACAGTAAGCAGCACATCCTCAGCCAAATATGCAGTCTCTACGGCGGCCGCATCGCCGAGGAGATGACACTTGGAAAAGAAGGAGTAACAACTGGCGCTTCAAACGATATCCAGAGAGCAACCGAGATGGCCCGGAATATGGTGACGAAGTGGGGTCTTTCCGACGAATTGGGGCCCCTGCTGTATTCTGAAGACGAAGGAGAAGTATTCTTGGGGCGCTCGGCGGCTGCGCAGGCGAAGTCGGTCTCCAGTGAAACTGCGAAGGCCATTGATCGTGAGGTTCGCAGAATCATTGATGAATGCTATGGGAAAGCAGAGCAGATTCTTGAGGACAACCGCCACCTGCTTGAGATTATGAAGGACGCGTTGATCGAGTACGAGACCATCGATTCCGATCAAATTGACGACATTATGCAGGGGAAGACGCCTCGTCCTCCTGTTGGTTGGAGTGACTCAGACAACGATGGTTCAGGGACAAGCCCTATAGAGGGCGACGTAAAGAAATCTCGCGCGAAGACAAAGCCAGATGGTCAGTCAGGACCCATTGGCGGCCCTGCAGGTGAACACTAGTTCGCCCGGCACCGACACATTGCCTCAAGTATTTACCCTGCAAGCCGGAAAACGGACCCTAACTCTATCTTCTCCGGTCTGCATGGGTATTTTGAATGTCACCCCCGACTCTTTTTCCGATGGCGCCGAGCTGGCTAAGCCGGGGCGCTCTGGGTTCAGATTTGATCAAGACAAAGTTCTTTTCAAATCTGAGAAAATGATAAATGATGGCGCTCAGCTACTCGACATTGGAGGGGAATCGACCCGGCCTGGTTCGAGTCCGATTTCCCTTGAGGAGGAGCTGGAAAGGACGATCCCAGTTCTGGAAATTTTAAGCTCTGAATTCGATGTCTTGCTATCAATTGATACTAGTAAGCCAGCCGTCATGTCTGCAGCTCTCACTGCAGGCGCCTGCCTGGTGAACGATGTCAGCGCCTTAAGTCGCCCGGGCGCAATGGAAGTCGTGGCTGAGGATGAGACGTCTCCCGCTGTTTGCCTGATGCACATGCAGGGCCAGCCAGGGTCGATGCAAGAGACCTGCTCTTATCGTAGTGTCGTTGAGGAAGTATTCAACTTCCTGGAGCATCGCATAGCCTCAAGTGTGCGGGCCGGGATAGAGCGTTCAAGAATATTGGTCGATCCTGGTTTTGGTTTTGGTAAATCCGTCGAACATAACTACGAGTTATTGCGCCATCTTGCAAAATTTCATGAACTCAACGCCCCAATTCTGGTCGGTGTCTCTCGAAAATCCATGATTGGAGCCGTCACTGGCCGACCGGTAGAGGGGAGGCTTTCTGGTTCTGTGGCAGCGGCTAGCCTCGCATTGCAGGCAGGGGCCCACGTAATCAGGACGCACGACGTTGCAGACACGGTTGACGCGATCCGGGTTTATCAAGCCTTTCGAGGTGCCAGATAATCAACAATATTGCGTCGTTGGATCAACTTGGTTAGTATTGGCGCCCTTCTAGCTGGTCCCCAGCGGGCTTCTATCAGGAATGCGATGAGTCATGCGGAAACCGTTAGTTCTAGGCAACTGGAAGATGCATGGAACAGTCGGGGAGATTCGCTCTCTGCTGCTTGAACTGATAAAGGCCAGAAAAACTCTTTCACAGGTAGAAGTGTGTGTTTGTCCGCCGTTTGTTTTCCTACCTTTGGTTACTGGCCTATGTGCTGGATCAGCGATTCGAATCGGCGCTCAAAACGTTTCGCAGCACAAAAATGGTGCGTTTACGGGAGAGATTTCAGGCTCAATGCTCGCGGAACTCGGAGCCGAATATGTGCTGGTTGGACATTCAGAGCGTCGAGAGTTTTTTGGTGAATCGAGCGAGATCGTTGCACAAAAGTTTGTGGCCGCTCAGGAGCAAGGACTGGTGCCCGTACTATGCCTGGGCGAGACCCTTGAGCAGCGCGAGCGTGGCAAAACTGAAGAAACGGTGCTTGCTCAGCTCGATACCGTTATATCGATCGCAGGTACCGGGGCGTTAGCTAGTAGTGTGTTGGCCTACGAGCCGATCTGGGCTATCGGCTCAGGCAAGACCGCCTCTCCTGCACAGGCCCAGCAGGTTCATCGGATGCTACGAGAACACATTGCAGTGCGGGATTCCGTCGTGGCCAAAGCGCTTCGAATCCTTTACGGCGGTAGCGTACACGAGACCAACGCGAAAATGTTGTTTGTTCAGCCTGATATCGATGGTGGCCTGGTGGGCGGTGCATCACTTAATCCGGAACAGTTTGCTGCTATTTGTGCGAGTATGGAATTCTAATTATGGAAACTATTGTCGTTATAGTTCATTTAATTGTTGCGATTGCAATCGTCGGCCTAGTCCTCCTCCAGCAGGGCAAGGGTGCTGATGCGGGCGCTTCATTTGGCGCTGGTGCTTCCCAGACGGTTTTCGGCTCTTCCGGCAGCGGCAACTTTCTGGTTCGCGCTACCACAGTGGCAGCGACCCTGTTTTTTGTCACCAGCCTGCTCTTAGCAGTTTTTGCTAGTAATCGGTCAGGCCTCGGAAGTTCAATAGATAGCCCAATTTTGAATCAGGAAATTCTGGAGGAGATTACGACTCAACAGTCAGATGTTCCGGTATTGGAAGCTGAAGAGATTGCACCGGTCTCTTCTCAGAGTGACGTCCCGAGCTTGCCTTTAGACCCTGGTCAATAGACTCAGATGTTGACGACGCGCAGAACGTTCAAAAAAGAGTTTCACGATAAGTACGCCGAAGTGGTGGAATTGGTAGACACGCTATCTTGAGGGGGTAGTGAGCTTCGCTCGTGCCGGTTCAAGTCCGGCCTTCGGCACCATACCTCGAAGCAGCATCTTTCGACGATCAGTCAAATATCTTTGCGGCCCGGTTCATAATGTGCTCCTTTGTAATCGCACGAGTTGCGATCAATGAGGCCACTACCACTTGCGATTCTGGCGACTTCATAAATCTCCAATTATTTATTATAGTTTGCGACCTCCTTGCAAAACGTCGAACTGTTGGCTCACGGTAGTTTCTAGAATCGCTAGCCGATTGATCCTCTGGCCTATCCCGGAGCGCCATAGCCGAGTGAGTCATCCATAATTAATCCTGAGGTGTTTGCATATCTGTTTGCTTGGCTCACCAGGTTATAAAAAAAGGGCATTGAGAGGAGCAAATACCGCATCTGCGAGTAGGTCAAATGCTGGCAATCCTGTCTTAGGCGATGTGAATGGGCCCTGAGTGACCAGTGGCTGTAATCCGAGTGACAGAAAAGTAAATTAATGCTGGGGTGCCGAGGCCTGCCTTTTCTAGGAAATTTGTCTCAAGACCCCACATCGCTTGACCTTAAGTCTCTGTCATCCTTATAATTCGCGTCCCTTGAGATGACTGTGGGCACTATTTTTTGAAGATAACCTTCGTCATTGAACAGGGTTAGAAGAGATCTGGTGCGGGGTGGAGCAGTCTGGAAGCTCGTCGGGCTCATAACCCGAAGGTCGTAGGTTCAAATCCTGCCCCCGCTACCAACTTTTGTATCCGCTTGGCAATGCCTAAGCTAGGCTTGATCCAGTGCAACCGAGGCTGTCGGGATCAACTCCAATTTTTTTGGGGCTCCGATGATATCGTGACTGGGTTGAACGGCGGGACATTCTGCGCACTGGGTCTTGTGAACACCCGGTCGTTTCATTGTGAAGTGGGCCTTGGGCCCATTTTTTGTTTCTGGGGTTCATTTGCGGGAATGTGCCAACAGGGAACAGGCGTTCGCGAGGCTGTGAAGAATAGCGTAATCAAATTAACGCAACTGGTGACTCCGACCGTGGAAGCTTTGGGGCTTCAACTATGGGGTCTGGAGCACACTTCGCAAGGTAAGTATTCAGTGCTCAGGATCTTTATCGATTGTGACTCAGGCGTCACGATTGAAGACTGCGAGAAGGTCAGCCGGCAAGTGAGCGCTCTACTTGACGTCGAAGACCCAATTGTTGGTGAATACACGCTTGAAGTGTCTTCACCGGGGACTGATCGATTACTGTTTACCGTTGAGCAATTTTTACAGTACCGCGGCGAAGAGGTGAGCATTAGGATGCGCTCCTCAATAGACGGACGGAGAAATTTTAAAGGAATTTTGCAAGACGTTGTCAGTGGTGTAGTGCAAATAGAAGTCGACGGGAGTTCCTTTGAACTGCTGCACAGAGACATAGAGAAAGCGAATATTGTTTACTGAGGCAAAGAAGTTCTGAGAGTCCACTTGGACAAAAGGACGCTCTAATCAGTGACGGGTTTGGTGACACGATTATGATGAGTAAAGAAATATTAATGGTCGCGGACGCAGTGTCGAATGAGAAGGGTGTGTCCCGTGGTGTTATTTTTGAAGCAATTGAATCGGCTTTGGCCACGGCGACCAAGAAGCTTCACAGTAGTGAAGAGATCGACTGTCGAGTATCCGTAAACCGCGATACTGGAGAGTATGAAACCTTTCGTGTCTGGACCGTCGTCGAGGATGAGGAGTATCTGGAAGAAGCAGCCCAGTTCACGCTGGAGCAGGCTGGTGAGAAAGATCAGAGTCTGGCAATAGGGGATTCTTACGAAGAAAAGATCGATAACGTGGAGTTCGGTCGCATTGCTGCTCAGACAGCAAAGCAGGTTATCGTGCAGAAAGTCCGGGAAGCTGAACGCGAGATTATAATCGGTGATTATGAAGATCGCGTGGGTGAGCTCGTTGCTGGCACGGTCAAGAAAGTTACCCGCGAGAGTGTAATTGTTGATCTGGGGAGTAACGCTGAGGCGCTGCTGCCGCGAGATCAGATGATTCCGCGTGAAACCTTCCGCATGGGGGACCGCCTGCGGGCTTTATTAACTGACGTACGCTCCGAGCAGAGGGGCCCGCAGTTATTCCTCAGCAGGACGTCACCCGCCATGCTGATAGAGCTGTTTAAGATTGAGGTGCCTGAGATTGCTGAAGAGGTCATCGAGATCAAAGCCGCAGCTCGTGATCCAGGCTCTCGGGCAAAAATTGTAGTGAGCACAAACGATGGTCGCATCGATCCTGTGGGCGCGTGTGTGGGCATGCGCGGTTCTCGCGTGCAGGTGGTATCGAATGAGCTGGCAAATGAGCGCATCGATATCATTCTCTGGGATGATAACCCTGCGCAACTGGTGATTAATTCCATGGCACCAGCGGAAGTAGCCTCTATCATTGTTGAAGAAGATAGCCACACGATGGATATTGCCGTCGAAGAAGATAATCTTGCTCAAGCTATCGGCCGCGGAGGGCAAAACGTTCGTTTGTCCAGTGAACTGACCGGCTGGACAATAAACGTTATGAGTGAAGAGGACGCGGCAGCAAAGCAGCAGCAGGAAGCAAGTACATTCATTGTAGCGTTCATGGAAAAACTGGACGTTGATGAAGAGGTTGCTGAAGTGTTGGTACAGGAGGGATTTACCTCAGTAGAGGAGGTCGCATACGTGCCGCTGGATGAAATCTTAGAGATCGACGGTTTTGATGAGGAAATCGCCAACGAGTTGCGCAATCGGGCGAAGGATGCACTGCTTACGCAGGCGATCGCCTCTGAGGAGGATCTTTCCTCGGCGAATATTGCAGACGATCTGCTGAACATGGAAGGCATGGACGATGCGCTTGCGCTGCAGCTAGCAAAGAAAAATATCCTTACAATGGAGAATCTGGCTGAGCAAGCAGTTGATGAGCTGATGGACATAGAAGGAATGAACGAGGAGCGTGCGGGAGAGTTGATCATGACCGCACGTGCACCGTGGTTTGAGTAATCACGAGTGATGCAGGTTTACGGGAGTTTATATGGCAGATGTAACGATTAGTGAACTCGCTGGGGTGGTCGGCGTTTCTGTAGACAAACTTTTGTCACAGGTAAAGGAAGCCGGGTTACCACATACCAAGGCCGACGAACTGATCTCGAACGATGATAAGAATACCCTGCTGGTGTTCCTGCGCCGTAGTCATGGCGACCGCGATGCGACTTCTGCTGCGCCTAAGAAAATCACTTTGAAACGTAAGACACTAGGCACCCTGAAATCGGCGACGTCTACCGGACGAGGGAAAACAGTCAATGTGGAGGTGCGTAAGAAACGAACCTACGTTAAACGAAGCGCTATCGCGGCTCCAACTGACGAAGACCTGCCAGCAGCAGAGCTTGAGCCGGAGACTGAAGTAACTGCTGTTGACCCTGACTCCCCCGAATCTCCCTCAGTAGAAGAGCCCAAGAAAGAGGAAGCTGTAGAGGCCAAGTTGGAGCCAGACAAAATCGTAGCTAACGCCCAGGCTACCCCGCCGAATAAACCAGACTCAAACCGGGCTGGTAAAGCCGCTCCGCGTCGGAAAAAAGCAACCAGCAAGGAAAGTGTTGATTCAGATGGAGAGAAGAAAACGCACTTGCGAAACAAAGCGAAGGCTCAGGCGCCTAAACGCCAGGCGAAAATGATTAATGTCAATGACGATTTTGTCCTCGAAGGAGACGATTTTGACGGCATGGGTGGTCGTGGACGGCGTGGCGGGACCCGCAAGTCCAAGTCCAAGCTCAGTTCTCAGCACGCTTTTGAAAAGCCAACTGAGTTTATCGCCAAGGAGATCACGATCGGAGAAACCAATTCCGTGGCAGACTTGGCACAGAAAATGTCGGTTAAATCCGGTGAAATTATAAAGATTCTTATCAATATGGGTGTGATGGCTACGATAAATCAGATCCTTGATCAGGATACATCAACACTGCTGATTGAGGAGTTGGGCCATAGGCCGAAATTTGTCTCCGAGGATGCTATTGAAGAGCAATTAGCAGAGTCACTGTCGGCTGAAGAGGGTAGCGAAGAAATTGCCAGAGCGCCCGTAATTACCGTCATGGGCCATGTTGATCACGGCAAGACTTCTCTGTTGGATTACATCCGAAAGGCATCTGTTGCCGCCGGCGAGGCAGGAGGAATTACTCAGCATATTGGTGCGTACCACGTGAATACCGAGCATGGCATGGTAAGTTTTCTCGACACTCCGGGCCATGCTGCGTTTACTGCCATGCGCTCGCGGGGCGCTAAGGCCACTGATGTAATTGTTCTGGTCGTCGCTGCCGATGATGGTGTGAAGCCTCAGACTGAGGAAGCGGTTCAACACGCGAAAGCGGCTGGAGTCCCGCTCGTTGTGGCGGTCAACAAGGTAGACAAAGAAGGTATTGATCCTGATCGAGTGAAGAACGAACTCTCAGCGATGGAAGTAATCCCGGAGGATTGGGGTGGCGATACTCAGTTCATCGAAGTGTCAGCGATAACCGGTCAGGGCGTAGAAAATTTGCTGGAAGCTATCTTGTTGCAGGCTGAATTACTGGAGCTGAAAGCCTACACTGACGTACCAGGCCAGGGCGTGGTTATCGAATCCAGGCTCGACAAAGGCCGGGGCTCAGTCGCTTCAGTGCTGGTTCAAAATGGAACATTAAGAACGGGAGACATCGTACTGGCTGGTTACGAATATGGTCGAGTGAGGGCACTTGTGGATGAGCTTGGTAAAAATGTTGAGTTAGCGGGTCCTTCGATACCAGTCGAAATTCTCGGCCTGAACGGCGTGCCCGACGCAGGTGATGAATTCGTCGTTGTGTCTGATGAAAAGAAGGCACGGGACGTAGCCGAGTTCAGAAAGGTCCGACTCAAGGACAGCCAGCAGGCCAAACAGCAATCCAGTATGCTTGAGGGTATGTTCGCCGGGATAGGTCGAGATCGGAAGAAGATTCTCAATGTCATTATAAAAACTGACGTTCGGGGCTCTCTAGAGGCCATCGTTGGTTCTCTGCATAAACTGGGCACCGACGAAGTTGAAGTAAACGTAATCGCATCTGGTGTGGGCGGAATTTCTGAGACAGACGCGCACCTGGCCACGACTTCGAGAGCAATGGTGATTGGGTTCAATACTCGCGCCGACAAGTCAGCCAGAGATATCGTCGAAAATGAAGGTTTAAAGATCCGTTATTATAACGTCATCTATGACGTCATCGATGATACAAAGGCCATAATGGGCGGTATGCTTGAGCCGGAAATTCGCGAAGAGATTGTTGGTATCGCCGAAGTGCGCGATGTCTTCAACTCGCCTAAATTTGGCCAGATTGCTGGCAGTATGGTGATTGAGGGAATCGTCTACCGCAGCAAGCCAATCAGGGTACTGCGCGATAATGTCGTGATCTACGAAGGCGAATTGGAATCTTTGAGACGATTCAAGGACGACGCCAACGAAGTGCGTAATGGAATGGAGTGTGGGATCGGCGTTCGCAACTACAATGACGTTAAGGTGGGTGACAAAATTGAGGTCTATGAGACAACTGAGGTCGCCCGTAGTCTCTAGGTCATTTTTTGTCGCGGGGGAAAAGGGTCAGTCCTGTGTCAGAACTTCGTGCTAGAGCGCAGCGAATAGCGGACCAAATTAAGCGTGAAATTGCTTCCCTGATTCAGTTGGAGGTAAACGATCCCCGCATTGGTATGGTTTCGGTGACAGGAGTTGATGTGAGCAATGACTTGGCGCACGCGAAAATTTTATTTACGGTTCTGAACACTCATCCGGGCGATGAAGCGTCGATGTCGAAAACACTCACTGATCCCGGGGCTCTAGATCAGCTGGAGATAGATGAGAATCTGAATGCCTTGCGGAAGGCTTCTGGTTTCCTGAGAACTTTGCTGGCCAAGCGCTTACGTCTCAGGTCAGTGCCTAAGTTGGAGTTTATTTTCGACAGCAGCATCCAGCAAGGCCAGAAATTGTCAGATCTGATTGATCATGCTTTGTCAGCAGATCGTAAATTACGGGACGAATGAATGTTCGAAATGACGAGAACAAAAGTTGAAAAACCACAGTACTCGCCGAGGCCAGGGCAGAAAACAAAATCGCCGCAAGATCAGCGGTATTGTGCTGCTTGATAAAGGCCCGGATCTCAGCTCAAATGCGGCGCTGCAGGAAGTTAAGCTTTTGTATGAGGCCGCGAAGGCGGGCCATACCGGCAGTCTTGACCCTCTTGCGACTGGCGTATTGCCGGTGTGTCTGGGAGAGGCGACCAAGGTATCGCAATTTTTGCTGGACTCAGATAAGGCATATCGCGCGCATATAAAACTCGGTGTGCGGACAGACAGCGGTGATCGGGACGGTAATATTTTGTCGCGAGCTGACGCTTCGCAGATTTCGGATCGCGAGATCAAAAGGGAGCTAGAGCGCTTTAGGGGGGTAATCGAGCAGGTGCCGCCGATGTACTCAGCGATAAAGCGGGGCGGTATGCCGCTTTACAAACTGGCGCGTAAGGGCATCGAAATTGAGCGAGCGTCAAGGAAGGTACAGATCTACGACATCGGCCTCTTGCGTACAAGAGGCGACGAAATAGAAGTCGAAGTGAGTTGCAGTAAAGGCACTTACATTAGAACGCTAGCCGATGATCTCGGCGAAAGAATTGGTTGCGGCGCGCATGTCATTGGACTGAAACGCACACAGGCAGGGGTGTTCTTAGAACCGCAGTGCGTCACAGTTGAAATGCTGAAACAGACCAAAGAAGCTGAGGGCTTGACAGGCCTTGATAGACTTTTGGTCCCAATGGAACGGGCAGTGGAGGAGTTTCCTGAAGTCCGGCTCCCGAACATCGCGGCTGACAGTGTTAAGCACGGTCAATCCGTTCTGGTGAGGCATTTGCCGGCTGAAGGGCTTGTGAGGCTTTATGATGAGGAGCAATTTATTGGCATCGGTGTAATTGATGATGACGGCAAAGTCGCTCCACGGCGTTTGTTAACGACACACCAAATTTTTTAGGCAGGAAATTGCCAGGTAACTATCAATATGCGTGGTTATCCTGGGGTTATAGGGAAATTGTAAAAGGCTCATTGCTATTTGGCTCTGCGCTGGTAGTTAAACCGCATATTATGGAGAAACGAAAATGGCTCTATCAGCTGAAAGAAAAGAAGAAATCATCAAAAACTACGCTCTGAGCGATGGTGATACTGGCTCGCCAGAAGTGCAGATCGCACTCCTGACAGCGAACATAAATGACCTTCAGAATCATTTCAAAGAGCATACTCATGATCATCATTCGCGCCGCGGACTGATCCGCATGGTAAACAGCAGACGAAAGCTTCTTGATTATCTTAAGCGCAAGAATGTTGAAAGATATTCGAGCCTAATCAAGCGGCTTGGCTTGCGTCGATAGGCTCACAATTCAACTCATTACTGGAACTCTGCGCTCGAAAAAGGCAAAAGCGTAGGTTTTGGATTTATAGGAAAAATAGAATGTTTAATCCAGTAAGAAAGACATTTCAATTCGGCCGGCAAGAGGTCACGATCGAAACAGGTAAAGTCGCGCGCCAGGCTACTGGTGCTGTCATCGTGACCATGGGCGACACACAAGTGCTAGCAACAGTCGTGGGAAGAAAACAAGCCAATCCGGGTCAGGACTTTTTCCCGCTCACCGTTAACTATCAAGAAAAGACCTACGCGGTAGGAAAAATCCCTGGTGGTTTCTTTAAGCGCGAGGGCCGGCCAACAGAGAAAGAAACGCTGACCTCACGCTTGATCGACAGGCCAATCAGACCCCTTTTTCCCAAGGGCTTTATGAATGAAGTTCAGGTGATCTGCACCGTCATTTCTGGCGGTAAAGCGCAAGATCCGGATATCGCTGCGATGATTGGCGCATCCGCCGCTCTT
>MDTD01074211.1_pt1 | contig 18104 bp, 17 predicted proteins | sample 811221 | NCBI WGS metagenome assembly MDTD01 (sample SAMN05326646, study PRJNA326480) | marine metagenome | isolation source: seawater | place: Pacific Ocean: South West | collected 2011 | reverse complement strand
ACCTTTTAAAAGATTTATTATCAAGCCTAGCCAATAAGGAAATCGAAGTAAAAATTCTTGGTTCCTATCCCAAATCATTAGTTTAATTTATGGATTTAAAAAAATTAGTTAACAAAGGAGTAGATAATCTAAGTCCTTATGAACCTGGCAAGCCAATTGAAGATCTAGAAAGGGATCTTGGAATCAAGAATGCAATTAAACTAGCCAGTAATGAAAATCCCATAGGCCCTAGTCCAAAGGTTTTGCAGTCAATAGATGCAATATTGAAAGAAACCCATAGATATCCAGATGGGAATGCAACTAGTCTGAAAGGCTGTATTGCTAAAAAATTTAATATTTCAGTAAATCAAGTGACAATTGGAAATGGATCTAATGACATAATTGAGTTTATTGCTAGGAGTTTTTTAGGGCCCGATGATAGTGCTATTTATTCTAAACATGCATTCGCTGTTTATCCATTAGTCATAAAAGCTGTCGGAGCAAAAGGAATAGAAGTCCCAGCTAAGGACTTTTCTCATGATCTTGAAGCGATGCTCAAGGCAATAGAAGAAAATACAAAATTAATCTTTATAGCTAATCCCAATAATCCAACTGGTTCTTTTGTTGAGTTCGAGGAGTTATTAGATTTTTTAGAAAAAGTTCCCGAAAATATAATAGTATTATTGGATCAAGCTTATTTTGACTACTCTTCATTTGAAACTAGGGATGCTGATTTTGAAATCTTAAAAAAATTTCCAAATCTTGTGATGAGTAGAAGTTTTTCCAAAGCTTACGGCCTTGCTGGGTTTAGAGTTGGCTACTCTGTTTCATCCGAAGATATTGCTAACTATCTTAATAGAGTTAGACAACCATTTAATGCTAATTCACTTGCTCTATATGCTGCAGAGAAAGCTTTAGAAGATGATGAATATATGAACCAATGCCTTCGACTTAACTACGAGCAAAAGCAAGTACTTTATGAAGGTCTAATTTCTCAAGGATATGAATATCTCCCTAGTAGAGGAAACTTTATATCATTTGACTGCAAGAAAGATTCAAATGAGTCATTTACTAAATTACTTCATGAAGGAGTGATAGTTAGATCCTTGGGCGTATATAAGATGCCCAATTTCTTAAGAGTCTCTATAGGCTTGCCGGAAGAAAATCTTCTTTTTCTTGAGAAGTTAAAACTAACCTAGAGTTAGATGAGCAACATAAAAGAATTTGAAAATATCTTAATTGTTGGTTTAGGACTGATCGGCGGATCGATTGCGAAGAAAATCAAGGAGATTGATTATTCGGCAAATGTATATGGATTTGAAAAAAATCTTGAAATACTTAAAGAAGCAAATACAAAAGGTCTTGTGATTAATGACAAGGCTATTGATCTTAAAGACTTTAAGAACCTATTGGTAATATTTTGCGTTCCAGTTTTGTCATTCAAAGAGGCTTTGAACTCCATCAAAAACCTCTTACCTTCACAAAATATTACATTTACTGACACTCTGAGTACAAAAACTGAAATTTTTAATATCCTATCAGATGAGTTCAATTACATTTTAGATAACTTTGTCTTATCCCATCCAATTGCAGGTTCTGAAAAAAGTGGTTTATATAACTCCAAGAAAGCTCTATTTGAAAAGAAAGTGGTCATAATTTCGCCTCACGAAAAAAATAATCAAGATGATATCAATAAAGTCATTAATTTTTGGAGATTTCTAGGATCATCTTCAAAGATTCTTTCCTACAAAGATCATGACTTTTTGTTTTCTAAAACAAGTCATTTACCACATGTAATATCTTACTCTTTAACTGAAAGCTTATTTAAGAATTTAGGTGATAAAACTTTTGATTACTCTGGTGGAAGTCTGGAGGATTACACACGTATTGCATCTAGCGATCCACTTATGTGGAAGGATATTATGATTTCGAACCACAAAAATATTTTGCAATCAATAGAAGATTTTGAAGAAAGCCTTACAAATTTAAAGGGTCTAATTAAGAAAAAAGATGAGAAAGCTCTAGTTGATTACCTTAATAGAGTAAAGATATTGAGAGATAGTTCAGTCTAATCTGATGAATTTTAAAGTTAAGAAAGGAAAAGGTGTGAGGGGAGAAATAACGATTCCTGGAGATAAGTCTATATCCCATAGATCGATAATGTGTGCTTCTCTTTCCGAGGGAAAATCAAAAATATATGGATTTTTAGAAGGTGAAGATTGTTTAGCCACCAAACTTGCTTTCAAAGATATGGGTATTAACTTCGAGACAAGTAACGATGGAATAATAGTCCATGGCTCTGGTTTATATGGATTGAAGGAACCAAAAAAAGAGATTAATTTGGGTAATTCTGGAACATCTATTAGGTTACTGAGTGGAATATTATCTGCTCAGAATTTTTCTTCAACTCTAGTAGGTGATGAGTCTCTATCATCCAGACCTATGAATAGAATCATCGAACCTTTGTCATTGATGGGGGCAAATATCAAGTCTCAAAATTCTGGAAGGCCCCCTTTAGAAATTAATAAGTCAGATATGCTTAATTCAATAAACTATGATCTTCCCATTGCGAGCGCTCAAGTGAAATCTTGTATTTTATTTGCAAGTCTTTACTCCGAGGGAAAGACGATTGTTAAAGAGAGGCAAATAACCCGCAACCATACAGAAATAATGTTTGAACAATTTGGAGTGCCTTTGAGTATTCGAGATACCGATGATGGAAGGTCTATAGAAATGCATCCTCGATCAAACTTAAAAGGCACAGAAATCGATATTCCTGGAGATTTTTCATCTGCAGCTTTCTTTATTTTAGCAGCATTGATTATCCCTAACTCAAATCTAACTATTAAAAATGTAGGCATGAATGAGACACGCACAGCACTATTAAACGCCTTTCAAGAAATGGGGGCTGAAATAGAAATTTTTAATAAAACGGCAGAATTTGAACCTCGTGCTGATTTAAAAGTTAAATTCTCGAAACTTAAAGGTATAAATCTTGATGCTAAGTTAGTACCTAATTTGATAGATGAATTGCCGTCCTTCTTTGTCGCTGCGGCAATGTCATCTGGTTCAACTGCTGTAAGAGATGCAGAGGAATTACGGCATAAAGAATCTGATAGATTAGAGGCTATGGGAAATGTTCTTAGATCACTTGGTGTTGATCTTAATATGCATCAAGACGGAATGGATATACATGGTCTTGATCAACACAGAGCTCTTAGTTGTTATACAGGAGGAATAATAGAATCTTTCGGTGATCACAGAATAGCAATGTCATCAGCAATTGCATGTAGTCTTTTTGACCACGAATCACTTATTCTAAATACTGATAATGTTAATACCTCATTTCCAACATTTTTAAAGATTGCAAATCAAGTAGGATTAAATATCAGTTTAGAGGAACATTCATGATACCCGTTATAACAATTGATGGCCCAAGTGGTTCAGGTAAAGGAACAATTGCGCAGATGCTAGCACTAGAACTGGATTGGAATATTTTAGATAGCGGAGCCTTATACCGAACATTGGCTTATTTTATGAAAGAAAATACTATCAATTTAAACAATTTCAATGAAAATCGACATTTATTAAAAGAGAGATTTAAAGTTTCATTTGATCCTGGAATACCAGGAGAACCTGTGAGAGTTTTGTTTGAAAATGAGGATATTACATCGATAGTAAGAACAGAAGAGATGGCAAAATTAACTTCTACGTTGGCTGCAGAACCCTTAATAAGAGAGTTTATTAAGCCCTGTCAAAGAGATTTTAAGAAGTTACCTGGTTTAATTGCGGATGGCCGAGACATGGGTACCGTAATTTTTTCTGATGCAAAACATAAAATCTTTCTGACAGCCTCTGTGGAAGAAAGAGCTAAAAGACGACAAACACAGTTGAAAAGACAAGGTTTGGAGGTTAACATGCTCTCCCTTTTAAAAGAATTAGAGGAGAGAGATAAAAAGGATATTGAGAGAGTACACTCACCTTTGATTCCGGCCGATGACTCAATAACGATAGATACAACTAACCTTGATCCCATAGGAGTGGTAAAGCAAATTAAATCTTACCTTAAATAAATATTATGGCAGCTAACTTTGAACAACTATTAGATGAGAATCTAAGCACTTTAATAATGAAACAAGGCAGTCTTGTAACTGGTATTGTTATAGATATCTTAGATAACCATGTAGTGGTTCATGTAGGATTAAAATCTGAGGCAGTAGTCGCAAAGTCAGAGTTTTATAACGAATCAGGAGAGTTAGAACTACAAATTGGAGATGAAGTTCAATTAACACTCGAAGCAATTGAGGACGGGCATGGAAATACCCGTGTTTCTAGAGAAAAAGCAATTAAACAAGAGGTTTGGAAAAGGATAGAAGATTCTTTGGCTCAGGACGCAGCCCTTAAAGGACTTATAACTGGATCGGTTAAAGGCGGAATGACTGTTGATGTTCAGGGAGTAAAAGCATTCCTTCCTGGTTCATTGGCTGAAGTTATCCCCACGAAGGATTTGGAACATCTGGTAGGAAACTATGAAGAATTCAAAGTCATCAAATTAGATAAAGACAAAAATAATGTTGTTCTTTCTAGAAAGGCGGTACTTCAGGAAGTAAACAGTGAAGAAAGAGAAAGACTTCTATCTACACTGGCTGAAGGTCAAGTAGTACAGGGAGTTGTAAAAAACTTGACAGATTATGGTGCCTTTGTTGACCTTGGTGGGATAGACGGGCTTCTTCATATCACTGATATATCATGGAGCAGAATCAATCATCCTTCCGAAGCCATTAAGATAGGTGAAAAATTAGATGTTAAGATCATAAAATACAATTCTGAAGAGAAGAAAGTATCACTTGGTGTTAAACAACTAATTGATGACCCTTGGGTTGGTATTGAAACTACCTTCCCTGTTAATACATCTGTAATGGCTACCGTTACAAACCTTACTGATTATGGTTTCTTTGCTGAAATTTCAAAAGGTGTCGAGGGTTTAGTTCATGTTTCTGAGATTGATTGGACCAATAAGAATATTCATCCTTCAAAGGTTGTTCAATTAAAAGATCAGGTTGAAGTTATGATCCTTGAGGTTGATGAAGAAAAAAGGAGAATATCTCTTGGATTAAAACAATTAACTGAAAATCCATGGCAAGTATTTGAGCATACTCATAAGGAGGGTGATAAGGTATCTGGAGCAATTAAGTCCATTACAGATTTTGGAGTTTTCATTGAATTGCAGGGCGGTATCGACGGTCTCATACATTTGTCAGATATCTCATGGGATGAAAGCGAAGAATCTGTAAGATCGCTGAATAAAGGGGATGTCGTTGAAGCTCTAGTGCTCTCAATAGAGTCAGCAAGAGAGAGAATATCTTTGGGTATGAAGCAGCTTGTGTCTGATGCCTTTGGAGATTATGTCAAAACAAATAATAAGGGCTCAAGAGTAATAGCGAAGGTAATCGGTTCTTCTGATGAAAGAATTGATTTACAGCTTGACGAGGGAGTCAAAGGATATCTTCCTATGAAGGACTACACAAACTCAATGACAGACCTTACTATCGAAGAGGGAGCGGAAATCGAGGTAGTAATTGCTAACGTCAACAAAAAAGATAGAGAAATAATAGTTTCAATTAGAGCTTTAGAGAAACAAGATGAAAAAAGTGCTCTGAAGGACAATGCTCTTAAAAATAAAGAAATAGAGAAGGCTACAAGCTCAAACATTGGGGATCTCATCAAAGCAGAAATGGAAGATACAGATCTAGATAATGAATAAATCCGATCTTGTAAAAAAAATTGAAAAAAATAAAACCTTTATTCATGAAGATGTTAAGCTCTCGATTGATATAATTTTAAGCTTAATATCAGAAACTCTCAGAAATTCTGGTAGAGTTGAGGTAAGAAATTTTGGAACTTTTTCAACAAGGAGCAGAAATAAGCGCATATCAAGAAATCCAAAGACTGGTTCATCAATCTCAGTTCCAACTAAATCTCATCCTTACTTTAGGGCCTCAAAATTCTTGAAAGAAACTTTAAACAAATAGAATTTTAGAACCTGTATAGTACCTTCTTAAAGAGAGGGATAAATGTCAAAAAAAATAGAGAAAAGAGTTCAACAGACGTTTATAGATTCAATAACAATCAAACAAAAGATATTGGACCAAGGTACTTATGAGATCCTCATAGAGGCAGGTAAACTAATAGTAGATTCTATTACCGGAGGGGGTAAGCTCCTTATATGCGGTAATGGGGGTTCTGCAGCTGATGCTCAACATCTAGCCGCTGAATTTCTCGTTAGATTAACTTCCGAAGTTAATAGAGGTAGTATCCCCGCATTATCTTTAGCACAGGATACATCCACACTTACTGCCTGCTTAAATGATTATGGACCTGATGATGTATTTAAACGAGTTTTCTCAGGATTATCATCAGATGGCGATATTCTTCTAGCAATAACTACATCCGGCAATTCAAGAAATATTATTGAAACGCTTAAATTTGCCCATACCAGGGATATATTAACATTAGGTTTTTTAGGAAATGGAGGGGGAGAAGCGCTCAAATATTGTGATCTAGCATTTGTAGTCCCTGATAATGTAACAGCAAGAATACAAGAAAGCCATATAACGGCAGGGCATGCTTTGCTTCAGTACGTAGAAGATAAATTGTTAGAGAGTGGCTGGTTGACCCCAGATTAACTTAATATGAGCTTTTCCACGATCCTCTTATTAATTTTAACTATTTCAATTGCTATCTGTGCTTATGTTTTTTCAGCATTGAATACCAATATTGTCCAAATTGACTTGCTAATAAGGCAATATGATATAGAACTTGGTAAGTTAATTTTACTTACTTTTCTCGTTTCAATGATTGTCACCCTGTTCCTAGAGTCAATTTTCTTTTTTTCAAGAAATAGAGAAAAAGATGATTAAAAAAAGGTCAGAAATTCATAAAGAGTTGATCGATCTCGGTAATAAAATTACAAATATTAATATTTCAGAATTACAAAAATCCGATAATCTTAAAGAGAATATAGTTGAAGCATCTTTAGTTCAATTAGACTACTCTAAGCAAAAATTAAGTAACGAGGGTAAAAATTTTCTTTTTGAAATACCTGATTTGATTAATCTGCGGGAATCTCTCGAAGCACTCACTGAGGGCAATATTAAGAATCCAACAGAAGATAAGAATGTATCGCACACCATCTATAGAGATGCTTTTCCACAAAAAGATTTCAGCATTATCGCTTCTGAAAGAAAAAGAATTAAGGAATTTCTTGAGAAGAATTTATCTGATAGAAAGATTAAAAATTTAATTTGTTTGGGTATAGGAGGTTCGAGACTTGGTCCAGAGTTACTTTACGAGTTTCAGAATAAATCTGGACCCATCGATATTCATTTTTGTTCCAGTTACGATCTCTTGGAACAGAAACAAGCACTAGCAGATTGTAAACAAAAAGAGACAATAGCAATTATCTCCTCAAAATCCTTTGAAACAAGAGAGATTATGAAAAACTTTGAATATTTGAAATCTTGGTATCTTCAGAAACCAGGAATTGACTTAAAGAGCCACTTATATGCCATATCCTCTGATAAAACTGCAATGACACAACATGGTTTCTTAAAAGAAAATCAATTTGAAATTCTTGAATCCCTTGGAGGAAGATTTTCTATATGGTCTGCTATGAGTATCCCTGCTTTTGTTAACAGCGGTTACGCTGCGTACCAAGATTTGCTAGAGGGAGCAAGACTCGCAGATTCAGATACATTAACAAGTAAGTGGGATGAAAATATTGCAGTGATATTAGCCTTATTGAGCGTTTGGAATTGTAATTCTCTCAATATTAACAATCATGGAATTTTTTGTTATAGCTTTAGATTACGCTCTTTGGCGAAACACCTTTCTCAACTCAGTATGGAAAGTAATGGGAAAACCATCAATTATAAAGGAGAGGAAAACCCTTTTAATTCGTCTCCACTTGTTTGGGGAGGTTATGGTGTAGAGGCTCAACATTCTTCGTTCCAGTGGATAATGCAAAGCAAGACAGAAACAGCATGCGATTTTATATCCATTAATGATGGTGAGATTGAGTCCTGTGCATCACAAGGTATGCTTCTTTCTCAAGTTTTGGCCATGACTTTCGGCGAGACGAATGATGATGAACCTTATAAATCCGTAGAAGGCAATAATCCCTGTTCTATTCTTCAGCTTAGGTCAGGCAACTTAAAAGATTTAGGTTATCTACTGGCGCTTTATGAGCATAAAATATTCATAGAAGCTTTAATACTTGGCATTAACCCTTTTGATCAATGGGGTGTGCAGCTTGGGAAAAAAATAGTTTCAAAATCTAGTGAGGATAAAGAGCACTTCGTGAAATATTTTTCAAATAACTTTCTACCTAAATCCTAGTTTATAATCCTCAAATGAGTTTTAAGAAATTCAGACCTATAATACTAGCAGGTGGTTTTGGCAAAAGACTATGGCCTCTTTCTACTAAGAAAAAACCGAAGCAGTTTATATCTTTGTTTGGTGATTTGTCCCTTTTCGACTTGACCTTGCAAAGAATAAACAACAGAGAAATTTTCAAAAAGCCACTAATTGTCACTTCAAATGAGTATCTTTCTTATGTTGAAGAGTCATTGGCTAAAACTGGAGTGGAAGAGAGTAAAATTTTCTTAGAGCCAGAGTCTAAGAACACTTTTCCTGCTCTCATGCTTCCTGTGTTTGCCTCGTTAAAAAAGAAATTAAATGAGAGGTTCATGGTTTTTCCATCCGATCATTATATTCCTTACAATAGATCTTTTTATGAAACTTGTTCTAAAATAAAAAATCAACTTAAATCGGAGGGCTTAATCATGCTCGGTGTCAAGCCTGATACTCCATCAACTGAATATGGCTACATTTCAGTAAAGACTTCAAATAATGAAGTAAAGAGGGTCACCTCTTTTATTGAAAAACCCAGCTTAAAAAAGGCTCAACTACTTTTAAAACAACCAAATACATTATGGAACTCAGGTATATTCTGCTTCGAAGGAAACTGGATATGTAATTCTATTCAAGACAAGCATACTGATTTTTATTATCAAATATCGGATCTTCTGCCTTCTTCAGAATTAAATCAAAAATACTTTTATTTTGATAAACACAAATTTTCAAAACTTCAAAATATATCTTTTGATAAAGCATTTGTTGAGTTAAATACAGAAAATTATGCTGTGAATTTAGATGCAGGTTGGACAGATCTTGGTTCATGGCATTCCTTAAGCAACCTCCAAAAAAAGCCAGAACATGGATTGACACTCTATACAGATGGTAACTTTGCCAGAACAAATAAGCCATGGGGTTATTTTGAAGTCTTAATTGAAACAGAAAACTCTAAGGTCAAAATACTTTCTATCAATCCCAATCAAAAACTCTCTCTTCAGAAGCATGAGCATAGATCAGAAACTTGGTATGTTATTCAGGGAGTTGCTACTGTTACTAAAGGAGAGGAAATTATGGAACTCTTCACAGGAGAATCTGTAGTGATTGGAAAGAGAGAAAAACATAGAATAGAGAACTTGAATGATGAAGTGCTTGAGATTATCGAAATTCAATCCGGAACATATTTTGGTGAAGATGATATCGTGAGATTAGAAGATATTTATGGAAGAAAAGATCTCCATTGAATCTCCTTTTTCGATACCAACACAAAGAAGTGAGGTAAAAGAATTTCTAAAATCTATCCCAATGGCTCCGGGGGTTTACAAGTTTTTGGATAAATCTCATATTCCACTTTATATTGGCAAAGCAAAGCATCTTCACAACAGAGTTTCATCTTACTTTCGAGAATCCTCGAGATCAAAAAAGGTCGTAAAATTATTTGAGGAGGCAAAGTTTCTTGAATTTGCTATAACTAATACCGAACTTGAATCACTTCTATTAGAGCAGTTTCTGATTAAAGAACAAAAGCCTAAATATAATGTCCAGTTTAAAGATGATAAAGGTTATCCTTGGATAAAAATTGAAAATACAAAAGAGTTTCCTTCTGCAAAGTCCTTTTTAGGGAAAAAGCTGATAAATGGAAAATTTTTTGGACCATTTCCAAATTCTTATGCAGTAAGAGATGCTTTAAAACTTATTCAAAAAACATTTAAGCTTAGGAATTGTTCTGACTCTTATTTTAGGAATAGAACTAGACCTTGTTTGCAGTATGAGATTGGAAGATGTTCTGCGCCTTGTATAGGTTCAATTTCTCGTGAAGATTATGAAAAAGATGTCCAAGGGGCAGAGTTATTATTAAAGGGAAAATCGGAAGAACTGATCCAAAAATTTTACAATTCGATGGACTCATTTTCTCTTAACAAAGACTATGAGAAAGCAGCTCTGTATAGGGATAGAATTTCTGCACTCAGAGACATCCAAAGAACGCAAAGCATAACGGGCTTTAGTAATAGTAGAGATGCAATACATATATTTTCTAATAGGCTTAATACTAAGATAGGAGTAACTTCTGTAAATCATGGATGGGTTACAGGACATAGAAACTTTACAACTTCTAATGACTTTGATGAAAAGAAATTATTAGAAGACTTTATTATTCAGAATTACTTTTCAGCAAGCGATTGCCCAAGTACTCTAGTAGTCGGAAAAAAAATTGATGAAAAAAAATTACTCGAAAAAGCTCTGTCAGAAAAACATTCAAGAAATATTTCCATAATTACTAAACCAGGAAAAAAAGACAAGGGGCTTTTAGAGGTCTGTAAGGCAAATACTGAAATTATTCTAAGAAGAGAGAAAGTAGATAAAAATATTCAATATAAACTGAGAGAGTTGAAAGAGGGTTTGGCCATCCAAGATGATATTAATATTATTGAGTCTTACGATGTGAGTCACCATGCTGGAAGAAATGCTGTAGGTGGCTGCGTGGTTTATACGACTGAAGGTAAGAGTAAAACTAAATATCGATCTTACAATATAAGCAAAGAAAATCAGGGTAATGATATAGGATCGATGCTTGAAATCTTAGAAAGAAGATTCAAGAAAGAACATATCTCAGAAATACCCAGCTTAATAATAATAGACGGAGGAAGGGCACATCTTGATAATGTTTTAAAGAAATTTAAAGAATTAAACATTATCGACACAAAAGTAATTGCAATTTCAAAAGGAGCAAGGAGAAGAGCAATTTTTGATACTATTCATATGGAAAATAATAAGTCAGTTCTTGTTAATCCAGGTTCTATATTTCACAACTTTATACAAGAAATAAGGGATGAAACTCATAGATATTCAATAACTTTGCAAAAAAAGAAAATGTCAAAAGTTTCTATTAAGTCGTCTATGGATGGGTTATCTGGCGTGGGAAAGATAAGAAAAAAAATCCTCTTACGTTATTTTGGCTCTCTTGAGCAAGTTAAAAGGGCAAGTATCCAAGATCTATGCGAAGTCCCGGGTATTGGCGAAACCACAGCAAAGTCTATTTACAGAGAATTGCATAGTAAATGAATATTGCCAATTACATTACCATCTCGAGAATTATTTTAATCCTGCCAGTAGTTTTTTTAATGACAGATAGTGAAGACTTAAAAAATTGGCTCTCTCTTATTTTATTTATTATTGCAGGTATAACTGACCACTTAGATGGATTTATAGCGAGAAAAACTAATACGACTTCATCCCTAGGTGCTTTATTAGATTTAACTGCAGATAAACTTCTCATAATAATTCCTTTGGTATATCTTCTGTCTACCTTAAATCTTCCTTCATTGATAGTGCCCAGTCTAATAATAATTCTCAGAGAAATCTTGATAACATCTTTTAGACAATATTTATCTGAAAAAATGGGAAGAAATCCAGTAGAAGTGAGTTTAATTGCAAAGGCCAAGACTACCGTACAGATTATAGCTTTATCATTTTTAATAATTTCACCAAACTTTGGGGAAGCTTTTTTTGTAATAACTATTTTTTTGTTTTGGTTAGCCGCATATGTCTCCCTTCACAGTTTCGTAACCTATTTATTAAGTTACAGAAAACTAATTAAATAGCTGGTTAAATTTTTTATTGCTACATAAAATACACTAAAGGCTGAGTAGCAAAGTGGTTATGCAGCGGATTGCAAATCCGTCTACGCCGGTTCGATTCCGACCTCAGCCTCATTGTTTGTATAAAATCTGAAAAAAGTACTTAAAATGATTTCAAATAAATTGCCCGGGTGGTGGAATTGGTAGACACAAGGGACTTAAAATCCCTCGAAGGAAACTTCGTGCCGGTTCGAGTCCGGCCCCGGGCACCACAATATAGCTTATATAATTTGAAATATGAAACTAGATAATAGAAATAATGAGAGTAATATCTGGATTCTAATTTATACAAAAGCAAGAGAAGAAAGAAAAGCTTATGAGAGTCTTAAAAGGCAGGGCTTTGAAACCTTCTTGCCCTTAATAGCTCCAACAAATAAAAACATTAACTCAGGATCTTTAGTTCCTGTGTTTCCAAGATATCTTTTTGTCAAAATAAATACTGATCTAGAAAACTGGAATTCAATAAAATATAGTATCGGAGTCAGTAAAATTGTCATGTTTTCAGATAAATTTACATCTATTTCTGAGGATATTATAAATTCAATTAAAGAAAGACTTAATCAATCTGGGATCTACAAAGAAAACATTTCAATAGTTGATCACAAGGAAGGAGATACTGTTTCAATCTCTGAAGGTAGTTTTGCAGGTATTGATGCGATATTTATGGCTAAAAAATCAAAAGACCGAGTAAGGTTACTATTAAAGTTATTAAATACAAGTGTAATTGCTGAAGTCGATAAATCGAATTTAAGCCCTAAAGAAGTTATTAGAAATTTTAAACTTTAAAAATATCATGATTTTTCCATAACTATTGTTCAATAGTTGAACATATAGTAAAGTTAATGTGTTCATTTATTGAACAAACAGTATTCACAAAAATGACTCAAAAAAAGTGTCATTGCGGTAGCTATTGAAAAAAGACATAAATAATTCAGAAGAAGAGTTGGAGATTCTTCGAAAGATAGAAGAAAATCCAAATTTAACACAACGTCAGATTGCAGAACATCTGGGGCTTAGCTTGGGGAAAATTAATTATTTAATTAAAGCCTTATTAGGAAAGGGTATGGTTAAAGTTGACAATTTTAGAAAATCAGACAGAAAAATTGGTTATTTATACCTATTAACACCTGAAGGTGTAGAGAGAAAAAGAAAATTAACATTGCTATTTCTTCAGCGAAAGGCTGAAGAATTTGATAGACTTAAAGAGGAAATTAATCGTATAGATAAATCATGAGCTCAACTATAGAAAAAGATTTACCTCCGCAAACTTTTGAAGATGAAATCTCTTTAAGAGAAATTATAAGCGTTCTGTGGAATGGAAAACTTATAATCTCTTCAATAACATCTTTTTTTGCTATAACTTCAGTTATAGTGTCCCTTTCACTAACGAATTATTATACTTCCGAGTCGTTATTAATTAGTAGAGACAAGCAAGAGTCAGGTATGTCTAACTTGTCAGGATTGGCCTCTTTAGCGGGAGTTGATTTAACTTCTCAAGGAGCTTCACTTAATAAAGTTATAGATATAATTCAGTCTAGAGAATTTGTGAAACGTCTTATTACCTATGATGATGTTTTACCATCTATCATGGCTGCTAAAAGTTACGATACTTCTACAAAGAAACTTTCATTTGATCCTGAGCTTTATAATGAATCTTCACAAACGTGGGTGAGAGACGCTCCTGTGAATAGAGATGTTGTACCTTCTTATATTGAAACTCACAAAGAGTATTCTGAATTACTTTCCATTACGAAGGACAGGTTGACTGGACATGTTACGATTAAAATTGAACATATATCACCTGTTTTTGCACATGACTTTTTATCTCTGGTTATTCAAGAGGCTAATGATGTTTATAGAGAAATCGATATTGACGGCGCTACAAAGGCACTGAAATATTTAAATCAGGAGTTGTCTGGTTCACCACAGGTTGAATTGAAAAAATCCATCACAAACTTAATGGAAGGTCAGCTTGAAACAAAAATGATGGCAAGTATTCATGATGATTATGTTTTGATGACTCTTGAACCACCATTCATTCCTGAAAGGAAATCAGGACCTATAAGGTCTCTTATAGTAATTCTATCTACAATTTCTGGGGGGCTGTTGAGCATTATGATAGTTCTCTTTCGACGTTATTACTGACAGGTAAATAAAAAGAAGCAATAATTCTTAAAGGGGAAAATTTGAACTAGGTCATCCAAGATTTCATCTCTTATTATTAATTTGGTTACAAAACGAAAAATTACAGTTGTTGGATCGGGATATGTTGGCATGTCACTTTCTGTATTATTTGCTCAAAACCATGAAGTGGTTGTTTTAGATATAGACCCAAAAAGGGTGAGTAAAATTAATAATAGTAAGTCGACCGTTTCAGATCACGAAATAGATAAGTTTTTTGATGAAAAGCAATTAAATATCTCAGCAACTTTGGATAAAAATCAAGCTTATAAAGGAGCAGATTTTATAGTGGTAGCTACACCCACAAATTATGACCCTGACACTAACAGATTTGACACTGATTCTGTAGAGTCAGTTATCTCTGATGCTCTAGAGATAAATTCCTCAGCTCTAATTGTCATCAAATCAACCATTCCGGTTGGCTATACAAAATTCCTCAAACAAAAGTATAAAACGGAAAAGCTTGTTTTTTCTCCTGAGTTTTTAAGAGAAGGAAAGGCTTTAACTGATAATCTATACCCTTCAAGGATTATTGTAGGAGGAGAGTGTAAATCGAGTATAGAATTTTCAAAGCTTCTTCAGCAAGGCGCTCAAAAAGCTCAGATAGATACTATATTTATGAAATCAACAGAAGCTGAGGCAGTTAAATTGTTTGCAAATACATATCTCGCTATGAGAGTTTCATTCTTTAATGAATTAGATTCATACGCTTTAGCGAACGACTTGGAAACTAAAAGCATAATTGATGGTGTCTGTTTAGATGAAAGAATAGGAAAGAATTACAACAACCCTTCATTTGGCTACGGAGGATATTGCCTACCAAAAGATACCAAACAGTTACTGGCTAATTATGAGCATGTTCCTCAAACCCTAATTAAAGCCATAGTATCTTCTAATACAACTAGAAAAGATTTTATTGCGGAAGAAATTAGGAAACTGAATCCGAAAGTTGTTGGGTTTTACAGACTTGTAATGAAGGTCAATAGCGACAACTTTAGATCTTCTGCTATTCAAGGAATAATGAAACGAATTAAGGCTAAAGGAATTAAAGTGGTGGTATTCGAACCTGAATTACATAATAGCGAATTCTTTGGTTCTAAGGTTTTAACAGATTTTGATGAGTTTTCTGAATTATCTGATGTTATTGTCGCTAACAGAGTGTCTGAAAGGCTACATAAGGTTCAACATAAATGTTTTACGAGAGACTTATTTGGTGAGAACTAGAAACTACTTTTTGAGAACTCATATCTTCAAGCAATTTTAATACTCATATGATATTGATAACAGGCTCTGCTGGTTTTATAGGTTCTGCTCTCACCATGAGACTGCTGGATCGGGGAGATTCAGTTGTAGGTATAGATAATCATAATGATTATTATGATCCAAATTTAAAAGAAGCAAGACTTCAGCGCTTTATTAATCATCCAAATTACATTCACTTTAGAACAGATATCGAAGATAAAAAATCGATGGAGGAGTTGTTTCTTCAACATAAATATGAAAGTGTTGTAAATTTAGCTGCCCAAGCAGGTGTTCGCTACTCTATAGAAAATCCAATGGCTTATATAAAAAGTAATTTAGTCGGTTTTGGAAATATTTTAGAGGGATGCAGACATAATAATGTAAAGCATCTTGTGTATGCTTCTAGTAGTTCTGTTTATGGCTCAAACACCAAGATGCCATTTTCGGTACATGATAATGTAGACCATCCTTTGAGCCTTTATGCAGCTAGTAAGAAATCAAATGAGCTAATGGCACATACCTACAGTCATCTATATAACCTTCCAACAACGGGATTGAGATTTTTTACTGTTTATGGACCTTGGGGAAGACCTGATATGGCTCTTTTTAAATTTACAAAAGCAATAATTGAGGGAAAGAAGATTCAAGTATTCAATTACGGAAAGCATAGACGAGATTTTACTTACATAGATGATATAGTAGAAGGAGTGATACGGGTTCTGGACAAGCCCGCTTCTTCCTACGAAAAGTGGTCAGGCGATCAACCCGATCCGAGCTCTTCTCATGCACCTTGGCGTGTTTATAATATTGGAAATAATTCTCCTGTTGAGTTGATGGACTATATTGAAGCAATTGAAAATTCTCTTGGCAAAAAAGCTGATAAAGAATTATTGCCGCTTCAGCCTGGTGATGTGCCGGACACATTTGCGGACGTCGATGATTTAGTTAAAGAATTTGATTATAAGCCTTCAACGAGTGTTGCAGATGGTATAGAACAATTTATTAATTGGTATGAAGAATACAATAACTTATGAAAGAAAATAAAATTGCTATTATAGGTTTGGGTTATGTCGGATTACCTTTGGCTATAGAGTTTGGAAAATTTTTCGAAACAATCGGATTTGATACTAATAATTCCAGAATAAAGGAGTTATCGATTGGAAAGGACTCTACCCTTGAAGTTACTTCTCAAGAATTCACTGATTCAACGAAATTAAAATTTACTACAAATGAAGAAGAGATTCGTGACTGTCAAATCTATATCATAACTGTTCCAACTCCAATAGATAGTTCAAATAATCCTGATTTAGAGCCACTGAAAAAGGCGAGCAGAACTGTTGGTAAGATCTTAAAAGAGAATAATATAGTTATTTTCGAATCTACTGTTTATCCTGGAGCCACAGAGGAAGTTTGCGTTCCAATACTAGAACAATTTTCGGGTTTGAAATTCAATAAAGATTTTTACTGTGGTTATTCTCCTGAGAGAATTAATCCTGGGGACAAAACTCATAGAATTACCATGATTAAAAAGGTTACCTCAGGTTCCACACCTGAGATAGCTGAAAAGGTTGACCTTCTCTACAAAACGATTATAACCGCAGGGACCCATAAGGCAGAAAGTATTAAAGTGGCAGAAGCAGCAAAGGTTATAGAAAATACACAAAGGGATGTGAATATTGCTCTCGTTAATGAGCTTGCCATCATTTTTAATAAGTTAGGTATTGATACTCAATCAGTTCTTGAGGCGGCTGGTACCAAATGGAATTTTCTTCCTTTTGTGCCAGGACTAGTTGGAGGTCATTGTATTGGGGTTGATCCTTATTATTTAACCCACAAAGCAAAAACCTTGGGGTATAGGCCTAACATGATTCTTGCAGGTAGAACAATAAATGATGATATGGGTAATTATGTAGCTACGGAAGTATCAAAATTAATGACAAAAAAGAGAATAAACCTCGTAGATGCTAATGTCTTGATCATGGGTTTAGCCTTTAAAGAAAATAGTCCCGATTTAAGAAACTCTGGAGTTGCAGGTATGATTGCAACTTTGGAAGGTTTCAATTGTAATGTTGATGTTTTTGATCCGTGGGTAGATCAGAGCGAAGCAAAAAAGGAATTTAATATCGATTTGTTAAATCAACCTGAAAAAAATAAGTACGACGCTATAGTTCTTTCTGTAGCCCATGATGAATTTAAAGAACTGTCTCTTAAGGAAATCAAGTCTTATGGAAGTCATAATCATATTCTCTATGATGTTAAGTACCTGTTAAAACAGTCTGAAGTAGATGGAAGATTATAGTTTTATCCATTAATTTTTTTAACAATATACGCACAAATTCTCATTTAAAAATTCACTCGTTTTTTTGAATCATGTTGATAAGACTCTGGAGACATTTATCAAAAAGAAGACAAAAACAATTTGTTTTAATTCAATTTCTGATTGTAATTGCTTCATTTTTTGAAATGGCTAGTTTGGGAGCAGTCATACCTTTTTTGTCAGTTTTATCTGATCCAGACCTTGTTTATCAGAATGAATATTTGGAACCTCTTATTATTTTTTTTGCTATTGACACAACTGATCAGCTAGTCTTGCCAATAACAATCATATTCGTTTCTCTTATCTTGATTTCTGCAATTTTTAGGTTATTACTT
>MDTD01079231.1_pt1 | contig 18106 bp, 10 predicted proteins | sample 811221 | NCBI WGS metagenome assembly MDTD01 (sample SAMN05326646, study PRJNA326480) | marine metagenome | isolation source: seawater | place: Pacific Ocean: South West | collected 2011 | reverse complement strand
GGCGGGATTAAGTGCTTCCTCGGCCAAGAGCTCATCCGACGCGCAATCCCCATCGCTCAGCGCCAGTGCTTTGCCATGCATCAGCCGCCAGTCATTCGCATCTTCGATGATGATGCCTGCTTCAATGTTGTTGTCTTGGCTCCATTTTCCCCAGTCGTCGCAAAGGCTGTTGGAGCCGGGGGCAGTGAAGTTCCACGAGCCAACAGCCAATGCCTTGCCGACCTTCCAGATCTTCGCATGACATAAATCAGTTCTGTGGTCGCGTTCGACTGGAATATCATAGAACGTCAGTTGCCCGCGCGCGATCAACTGCCCTAGTTCCTCGCTCCATTGAGTTCTGAGGAATTTGTTCTGGATCCGATCAGCCACCAAATGGACACGCAGGTCACTGATCGCCGTCGAAGTTTGCAGCTTGCCGATAAAGTTTGCGAGGTTACGAGGCAGATATGGCGACCAGACGACGATGTCTGATGCCGCCGATCCGTCGAATAGTTGCGCTACGAAAGATTGGCTCTGGAGGCTATGGACAAATCGCCATTTTTCCTCGGTCTTGGCAAACTTTCGGCGCTCGGGGAGTTTGCCGCCACCGTCATGAATGTCGCTGGCATCCCAAAGCCGGTCGAAAAACCTGCGGATTTCTCGATAGTTATTTAGGCTTTCAACCTCACGGAATACGAATGCTTCCAGATTTCGGCCCCAGCCGGACAGCGTTAGATTGGCGCTACCTGCGCCGATGATGCGCCGACCTTTGTTGTCCTCAAGGTAGATGACTTTGGGATGAAAAAGACTGCGTTCGCCGAACCGCTCCGACAAGCGGTCGGGACGGACTGGGTGTATGGGAACGCATGTCCTCTTGATGCGGTTGGTGTCGATGAACCGCGGATCGCAAAAGACTCTGACATCAATGCCTTGATCCGTAAGTTCTTGCTGTAACTGCTCGAACTCGATCCGGCTTCGTGGAGGCTCGGCACCTACCACCGCAGGCAGGACAAATGTCTCGAGAAACTCGATGTCCAAGTTGAAAGTGGTGAACCATGCTCGGCGCAAGGGACCCATGCCGGTCACCTTACGCTTCAATTCCTGCAGGAGCTTCATACGACCGCCCCACGCAGGCCGTTCACGAAGCTGCTGAACTGGGGGAGATAATAGCTGTTGAGCCATGAACCCGGCGCACGGCTGTCAGGCTCGGGCAGAAAGACAGTTCGCGCGTGAACATTGATGGCGCCGCCGCTGCTGACATTAAGCCATGAAACCTGACCGCGGGATTGCATCACTGAGCCATGGTAATTCGCCATTTCGCGAATTTGATCGTCGAGACTGTTCGCGTTTGCAGCTTTCAAAAGCTGCTTGAGACGCTTTGCCCCCTCCGTGCCCTTAATGGCTGGCAGATCCGCATAGTCAGAAACCGCAGACGATACGCCTGGCAATCGCGTTGCGTCCCTGCCGAAGTTTGCCCACGCGTTCGCTACGTCAGCGGTTGATTGGGTTCGCCGAGATGCCATGAGAGTGAAAAGCAGCGAGCAATCCGCCAAGAACGGCTCCAAGTGCACAATATGCTCGAGCTTGGCCTTTTCTTCGGGCGCTAGATCATACGAAAGTGCCTGCTCGATTGCCCCCTGCGGCGAGAGATCGTCTGTTTTTTCGAGAACATCGAAAATTGCGCCGGCCGCACCTTGATTGAGCTCTGTCTGTAAAAGCCAAAAGTCCTTTGCGTAACTTCCGACTGCCTGAGGTGAGGCAAATGCTCGAGCGTATGCTCGGGTCAAATCTGCTGGGACATCGGCAAATGGAAGTTTCCCGCCTTGGATCGGTTGGGAGACGCATTCCTTGAGAAAGTCGTATGCCTTGCGTGCAACCTTGCTGAGCAAGCTCTTCGGTTGGCCGATTATGAGCCGTTCGGCATCAGCCCACCGACTTTGAAATGCTGGTTTGTGATAGTGATAATTGCCATCGAAGAAGCCCATTTCCATTAACGGAGTCTTGTAACGACCACTGACCCCGAGCCCGAGCTGCCGGACCAGGATTTGTCCGGCGGATTCATGAGTGAAGATGAGTGCGGGAGGGCGATCTTCATTCCCCCAAAGTCGCCGCGCGTTGGAGATCCCAAGTATTCCTGTCGATTCTACATCTTGCGATTTCTCATGACGCAGGATCGAAAAGACGAAAACATTTTCGAGGAAAAGCAGGCACGCCTGCTTGAAATTCAGACTGTCCTTGCTCTGATATCGCCGCGCCAGCGCGTGACTGAGTTGAGCGCCGTCACCGTCATCTTCAACCAGCTTTTTCACCAAGTAGTGGTTGAACAGATTTAGCGTAAAATTTCGAACATCGTTCGAGATGGAGTTTATCCTGTTGCGAAATACCTGCCTGCCGAATGCTGACCAAATAATAAGTGTGCCGACTGGATCAATGTATGAATCAGACGATAGCGTGTCATCATATTGTGTAAGAACTTTTTCCAGAAGATGCGCCATTATTCCTCTTCACTTGCAATTTTGAGGTTTTAGAAGATTTCTGTTAGAAAACTTTTCGAGAAATCAATTTCGTCAGATGTAATAAAAATGATAGAATTTTTTTTGATGGCGGCGATGTGGGATTAGGAAGGTTCTTGGGCCAATTTACAAAAACAGTTTGTTTTATACTTTTACGTAGGCCTTGGGGTCGCATCAGATGACACAGTCTGTCACCTAGACGTAGTCCTTTGAAATGTAGGGCTGCGTCGCTCCCTGCCGCGGCTCTATATCCGGAACCTGCGAAGGCAATTTGAGCTCGAGGAGTTCGGGGATGTCTCGGGTCAGACCGTAGGCAAGGAGCAGTCGCGATGGATCGGCAACACCGGTGACGCTGGAAGCTGGTGGTTCCGGCCGCATGATCGGGAGCGATCCCAAAATCTTGGGATCATTCTTGTCTTCAATAAAGGTACTGTGCAGCGTGCTCGCGCATCCTCCTCCGGTCGTAATGAGCTGCACTTCGCGCGAGCGAAGTACGGGGCTGAAGCCATTGCTTCCGCGCGATGGACGACAGGCATCGCCAAAAACGGAATTGAACTGGCGATCACAGGCCCAGCGGAAATCCTCATTGGTTATGTTTTCCGCAAGAGCGGCTTCGAGCGCTGCGGCTCCTAGAAGTTCGACGCCTGCACTGATCACGGCGTTGCGCTCTCGGCGAACGTGATTGAAGGCCACGATGTCGAGGGTTGATGCGCCGACGTCGATCAGGACGTGTGCGCCATCGAGCGAGGTCGGCTCGGAAGTGTATCCGGCAATGGCAGCGGTCAGTTCGGGAATGAGTTCCCATCCTGCAGGCAGGCTGCCGCTCGACGATTGGTGCGTCTTGCGGACATCGGCGAGCGCCAGCTGCTCAGCAAATGGGACAAGCTCGCGCGCAGCGGAGACGATGTGCCTGAAGGATTTGAAAGCCCTTTCGTCGTCATGCGCCGCAACCGGAATGCCGATATTGATCGACAGAAAGCGCTCGCCTCCCGACGCGAGCGGGCGTGTCTCTGCGTACCAGCCAAAGAAATGGGCCATCTGAAGTGCAATGTAGGCAATGGCAGCTTCTGCGCGCGTGACCGGAAGGTCATTGTGCACACGCGCTCCCCCATGTCCGCCGATAATGCCGGTCTTAAACCCTTCGAGCACTGCCATCCCGGATTGTGGGAAAAGTGAAAAGGTCTCGCTTTCAGGATCAAACCAGAGCGCGGTCTGCCATAGGTGGCTGTGACTGCCCGACCGCAGTTCGTCAGGTACCGACAGGAACCCGATGTTGGGTCCGACCTTGTAGGGTTGCCGCACAGCGAGCTTCAGAGAGCTCGTTCCGAAATCGAAGCCGACGATGAAGCCGTTGTCGAGATCGGGTTCCGGGTGGGCTGCAAAGTCGGCGGCGCCGCGCGTGATGCGCGCTTCGATCTGCTGGGCGGTATGCGCCGATATGGCCTTCGGCCTTGGCTCGATGGAAGGTGAGCGTGAGCCGACGATCTCGCGAATGCGCTTGAAGGCTTTCCTGTGTGCTTCAGCCGGATCCAGGGCGGGTTCCGACGCGGGCGTCTTATCGCCCTCTCGTGCGTTCTGCTCCTCTTCTTTGAGCTGGCGAAGAAGCGCCTTGGCACCAGGAAACTTAAGGATCGTCTTGATCCCGCCGGCCTTGCCGCGGTTCTTCTTTCCCTTAGCCTTCGCTTGGCCGTTGTTCTGCGCAGCTCGCTGCTTCTTGCGATTGCGCTCTTCAGTTTTGGCCTTCCTGCGCAGGGCCTGCTCGATGTCGGCAAAGCCGTTCGCTTCGCTCTTGGCGGCACTCGTGGTGGCAGTCTTGGGCTCCGGGGCTGCAGGCTTGGCTTCCTTGCCTTGATCGGCAAAAGCCTTCTTCAGCATGTCGGCGGCATCGCTGAGGGACTGAAAACCGCGCTTTTTGTTGCTCATTTGCCATCTCCAACGATCTCGACGACGGCAATGCCGACTAGGGAGTGAGCGGGGAAATGCAGGGTTCGCTTGGATACCTCGGCGAGCTTCAGGTCCATCCGGGCTAGGAATTTGTCGAGCTTGGCTTTGACGGCGTAGGACAGGTTCATGCGCCGATCGCTCCCGGAAAGCCGGTGATCGTGGATCTGCTCTTCGGCGCGCCGCGTCTCACGCTCCTTATGCTCATGGATCAGCGCCAGCTGGGTATCGACAAGGTCGAAATGGCGGGCGGCTTCCGCGTCTTCGAAGTCGGTTCGGCGGCTGTTAAGCGATGGCACGATGGTGGACTCCACCAGAGCAACGGTGGCGGCTTGTTCCCCATCGCCCAGAGGCCTTAGCTCGGGCTCCTCGATCAGAGCTTCCATCAGAATTTGCTCCGCCATGTCCTCGGGAAGGATCGCTCCGCCCTCCAGGCTCGCGCCGACAAAGGCGAGCCGGTCGATTGGGATGATGCCTTCCATCGACCACTTCTCGATGCAGATGGCGTAGCGCCCTGGTGCAACCTCCCACTCGGGACGGTCGGGCGTGCGAATGGCTGTGACAGGACGGGGTGTAATGCCCGATTGCCGCTCTTCGATCAGCCCTGCACAAAAGCGGGCGAGTGGATGCGTCATGGGAATGGCTTCGATGGCGCGAAACTTCACCGGATCAGGGTTGCTGCCAAAGACGGACTTGACGCCTGTATTCCCTTCGCGCGCAAATCGGGTCGGATAGCGCCGCGCCTGCGACGTGCGATATAGGGAGAACTGCGCCTGCGCGGTGGGCGATAGCCTGATCTCGTAGGCTTCGATGTCGGTCTCGCTGGTCGGCTGGACGCGGGAGCCCTCGAAGAGATTGACGAGCGCGGTGGCAACGTAATCCTTGAGATCATCACCCGTCAGTCGCCTGAAGGGAGCCTGGGCGTCATTGATGCGCTGGAGGATGCTGTCGCCGTGAGCGACGAGCCCTGGGGCTTCGCGCTCGAGTTCTTCGGCCTGCGCTTTGCGCTCGGCGGCAGCGAGGATTGATTGGTCGAGCCTTGCGTCGCGCTGCTCCTGCGTAAGCTCGGGATCAGTAAGAACAAGCTCGATGTCACGGATGATCTCACCGAGGATGGGTTCGAAATCGCCGAGCGTCTGCTGGATGATGCCAAGCCGCAGATAAAGCCGGTCGTAGACATGCTGCTCGATCGTATCCTCGGCGATCAGATTGATGATGTCGATCGATGGCGACTGCTGGCCAATGCGGTCGATACGGCCAATACGCTGTTCGACCTTCATCGGGTTCCAGGGCAGATCCCAATTGAAGAGTATGCGGCAGAACTGAAGGTCGAGGCCTTCGCCCCCGACCTCGGAGGTCAACAGGATCGTGCCGCTGGGAGATTCGGCGAAGCGGGCAATGGTTTCCTGGCGGTCGGCCTTGATACCGCCGTGCAGCTCCATGACTGAATAACCGGCATCGCCGAGACGCTTGGCGAGATAGTCGATGGTCTTGCGGAAGCTCGAGAAGATAATGATCCGTTCGTCGGGATCGCGTTCGCGGATGGTCTTGAGCCAGCCAGTCAGTCGGTCGATTTTCGAATCCTGACGTTCGAGCTCGGCGAGCACCAACGGATCGTCGCAAATCTCGCCGAGTGTGGCGATGAGCGGCCCTGGCATCTTATTGCGGCTGGCATCGTCCTCTTCCTCGTCGAGCTCGAGGAAACCGCTGCGCCCGCCCCAGTGGCGGTAGGCTGTAGCAAGGCTCGAGGCGAGCAGGCGCTGGGTCTGGGCAAGGAGGAAACGCTCGTTGATGTCGTGCGCATAGGCATAGGCTTCAATCTGCTGGGTGGCCAAATCGTAGAAGTCGCGCTCGGCCTTGGACATCTCCCACGCGGCGGTCTGTGGTTTGCGCAGCACTTTGAATTCGGCAACGTCGCGGCGGCGGGTGCGATTGATGATCGAGCCCAGGAGCGACATCTCTTCAATCCGCGCGGCAAGGCGCACGCGGTTTGAAGGCGTATCTTCCATCCCCTTGGTAAGTTCGGCGCGCAGGCGTTCCAGCCGTTTGCCGGTCTTGAGTACCTGGCCCTCGGGGAGGTCGGCAATGATCTCAGCGATTTCGCTCAGAGGCACACGGCGGTCGCGGGCTGCTTCCCAAGCCTTGATGAGCGGCGCGTTCTCGTCCTGTAGAACGTCGAAGAGCCACTCGCGCTCGAAGGTATCAGGATCGATCAGCTTCAGAAGTGCGCGCAGATCATTGGCGCGAAGATTGATCGGCGTGGCTGAAAGGAAGAGCGAATAGTCCGATACATTGGAGATCAGTTGCCCGAGGCGGTGGTTGGTCGTGTCGGTGTTGCGCAGATGGTGGGCTTCATCGATGATCGTAAGATCGAAGAGGTCGTCTTCGGCATCTGCGAGGAAGGTTGCCAGATCGGCGCGCGCACCCTTGGCCGGCTCGTTGGGGTCGTTCCATTTCCTCGGTGGACGCAGTGAAGACAGCGAAGCGATGGCGGTGAAGCCCTCGCGGCGAACCTGATCATCCTTGAGAATCTCAAGCAGCTCTGCCGCGTTGCAGACGGGCGCGTTAACATTGAACTTGTTGCGCAGCTCGTCGCGCCATTTCTGAACCAGGGCCTTGGGGCAGATAACGAGCAGGCGGCGGCTGTCGAAGCGTGCGACAAGCTCGGTCCAGATCAGACCTGCTTCGATGGTCTTACCGAGGCCAACTTCGTCGGCAATCAGGAGACCGCGCGACGGCGAGTTCAATAGCTTTAGGACTGGTTTAAACTGGTAGGCGTGAAATTCGGTATTGGTCGCCCCCATACTGTAGATCATGTCGGCCAGCCGCCCGGTCATGCGCAGATGGGTAAGCGCTCGCCTGAGATCGGCAGGAGCGGAAAGCTTGCCGGACTTGAGATCGGCCAGGGCGTCAGGCGCTGCGATCACTGCCTCGAGCTGGTTGACGGGACAGGCGGTGCGGCCTGAGGGAAGCTCGATTTCAATAAAGCGGCGACCGGCACGCTCAAAGTCGCGCTCGCCTGTGACCACTCCAATGACCGACGGATCGTCCTTGAACCGAACCCGGTCGCCTGCTGCAAACATGAAGCCCCCAAACTCCGCCCTTTGCGGGGTGCAATGTGTTGTAAGTAATTGTGAATTGGTCAAGACGATACTGCCGCAGTGTCAGAATTTGAGCCGCTGCAGGCGGTGCGCTGCAGTAATCACAGTGCCATCGTCTCCGACGACCAAATAGGCGTCGAGCGCCTTTTCGAGGCGGCAGAACGTGCGTTGGCCAAGTGCGGCCCTGGCACGGGAGCGAGCCTGCTTGTCGAGAAAGTAGATGTCGGCGCCATGATGGCGGCGCGTGTTGCCGTAGGCGAGCAGGGCATCAACGGCTTCTCCCGGAATGCCGCGCTGCTGAAGGCGGGTCTGAGCGTGAGCGGTGTACATCGATTCGGTCCTTTCCTTGTTTGGTCCATTCGATGTAGCCAGTGGGGGCGACAGAATCGGTCATGGGGGTAATGCATGTCCTTTGGAAAGGCAGTCGATCTGCTGCGGCTGGCGATGATGGCGACGGGCAGTCGGGGCGTCTGCCTGTCGGAGATCGAGCAGGAATTTGCTGTGGTGCGCAGGACGGCGCAGCGCATGACTGCGGCGCTGGAAGAGGTCTTTCCGGCCACGGAGCGCGAGATCGACGAGGCTGGCAGGCCGCGCTGGCGCGTTCCGGCGCGCGCGATTGCTCAGCTGCTCTCGCCAAGCGCGGACGAACTGGTTGCGCTCACCTCAGGGGTTACCCAGCTCGAGCGCGCAGGGATGGGTCCAGAAGCACGGAATCTGGCATCGCTAGAGCGCAAGGTGCGCGCCCTTCTGCCGTCTGGAAGCGGATCGCGGCTGGCAGTGGATGAAGAGACGCTGCTTGAGGCGATGGGGTATGCGGCCCGACCTGGACCGGGTCCTGCTTCGCTCGAGGAAGTGGATCGCGCGATCAGTCTGGCCCTGAAAGGTCCGTTTCTGCTTAGGATCGCCTATCAGTCGCGGGGTGATGCAGCTCCGAGCGAACGACTGATCGAACCCCTGGGAATTCTTTTGGGAGCACGGCGCTATCTGGTGGCGGTGGATACGGCCAAGCGCGACGGGCGCAATCGTCATTACCGTGTCGAAGACATCGTTTCGGCTGAAGTGACCGACACTTCCTTCAAATACCCGCTTGACTTTCAGATTCGCGAGTATGCCCAGAGGGCGTTTGGATCTTATCATTTCGATCCCGAATATGGCGAGGTTGTCTGGAAGTTCGCGCCGCGAGCTGTCGATCGGGCGCAGCGTTTCCAATTTCATCCTTCGCAGCGCACTGAGCTTCTTAAAGATGGTTCGCTGATCGTGACATTCGATGCTTCAGGCCATCTGGAGATGGCGTGGCATCTTTATGCCTGGGGCGACGCGGTCGAAGTCTTGGAGCCTAAATCGCTCAGGGACATGGTCCACCCTTTCAGAAGGGGCGATTTCCCTGCCCTCCCGTAGATCGCCGCGGGGGCAAGATCAGTCTGGGGACTTTTGGGTTTCAAACTAGAGGATTTGCGTCGATGGGCTCGACAGTGTTCTGATCACGGGCGCTATCGTCACCGATGATGCGAACCAGATATTCGGAGGGTTCCAGCGTGTCGCTTGCGGAGTTGAAAGTCGCGCCCTGATCATTGCGCTAGGCCGTCAGCCATGAAGGGTACTTTATCGCTTTGCTTGCACACGACATTAAGTAGAACCCAAATGTGTTACGCTATGAATTAGCTTGAAATGCCAGCGACCGTTACAGGTTGAGGATACCAGTTGACGATCTCTGACACTCTTACACCCTTGGAAACTGCGCTTCTCACAAAGTGCGTCTCGCTCGATATCGAGGTCAATCCGAAGACGGCGCAGATATTCGCATTCGCAGCTGTCCTATTTGAAAATCAGCTTTCGATCCTGTCTGGAGCGAATGATCTTGGGCGGGCTTTGGACCGGCTTGAAGCGAGCCTTGACCCATCCTCGCATTGCATCGGCCACAACATCATTCGCCACGACCTGCCGCATCTCGCTGCTCATCGACCAAATCTGGCAAAGCTATTCTGTGCTCCGATTGATACCTTGTGGCTCAATCCGCTGGCCTATCCACGCAACCCCTATCACCACCTCGTCAAGCATCATGTCGATGGCCGCCTACAGGCCGGACACCTCAACGATCCTGAGAAAGACGCAAAGCTCGTATTCGAGCTCATTCAGGATCAGCTGCGAGCCTTTTCCGAACTGCAGGCAAGCAAGCCTCACATGCTTGCCGTCTTCCATTATTTGGCCACGCTGAGCGAAGGAATGGAGGGCTTCGATGCCATCTTCAGTGCGGCGAGAGGGGAAGATGCGCCGCAAATTGCCGAAGTCGAGGGGGCCATTCGAAATCTACTTCGTGACGCCGCTTGCGATACAAGCATTGAGGAGCTGCTGACAGAAATATCCAGTCCGTCAAAGGGCTGGGCAACAGCCTATGCGCTCTCTTGGATATCGGTCGCGGGTGGAGATTCCGTGATGCCTCCCTGGGTCCGCAAGCAGTTTCCGGACGCCGCCGAAATTGTGAGGCAATTGCGGGGCCAGAATTGTGGTAGCCCCTCGTGCGGCTGGTGCCAGCGGATGAATGACCCGATTGCCGCCTTGCAGCGCTGGTTTGGCTATGAAGCTTTTCGCGCCAAGCCGGCGGATGAGCAAGGCAAGCCTCTTCAGGAGCGCATCGTGAAAGAGGCGATGCGAGGCAAAAGCATTCTTGGGATCCTACCAACGGGCACGGGCAAATCGGTTTGCTACCAGATTCCCGCCCTCACCAATTTTGAGAAAGTCGGCTCGCTCACCGTTGTGATTTCGCCGCTGGTGGCTCTGATGAGCGATCAGGTTCAGGGTATGGAGCGCGCGGGGATTTCCTCGGCGGTTACGATCAACGGCATGCTCTCGATGCCAGAGCGGCAAAATGTGCTCGATCTGGTGCGCATGGGCGATGCGAGCATTCTCTTGATTTCGCCCGAGCAGTTGCGCAGCGTCTCAGTCCGCTCTGTTCTTGGACAGAGAGAAGTTGGTCTCTGGGTTCTTGATGAAGCGCATTGCGTATCCAAGTGGGGCCATGATTTCCGGCCGGACTACCGGTATGTCGCGCGATTTGTGAAGGAACATTCGGGCGACCGACAGCCCGCTCCGATTCTTTGCCTGACTGCCACCGCCAAGCCGGAAGTTATCGCGGACATACGCACCCATTTTAGCGAACGAGTTGGCGCTGATCTCGAGCTCTACGACGGCGGGGCAGTGCGGACCAATCTTGCTTTTGCGGTGAGGCCGACGGGGCGCAGTACCAAGCTCGCCGACATACTCGATGTCATTGAAGCGAAGTTGCCGAGTGAGGGGGCGGCAGGGGCCATTGTCTATTGCTCATCGCGAAAGCAGACTGAGCTGGTGGCCGAATTCCTGCAGCAGCAAGGACTGACGGCGGATTACTTCCATGCCGGTCTGACGCCCGATCAAAAAAAGGATGTGCAGGAGCAGTTTCGGATTGGCGAGCTGCGCATCATCGCAGCCACCAATGCTTTTGGGATGGGGATCGACAAGCCGGATATCAGGCTAGTGATCCATGGCGACGTTCCTGGATCTCTCGAGAATTATTTGCAGGAAGCGGGGCGTGCCGGGAGAGATCGCGAACCAGCCGATTGTGTCCTGCTTTTTGCGGAGGACGACGTCGAGCGGCAATTCACACTGTCTGCTCGCTCACGGCTGGCTCGTCATGAAATCGCGGCCATCTTGAAAGCGCTTCGCCGCCTAGACGAGAAGACTTCCAAAAAGGGGGATATTGTCGCCACGTCAGGCGAGATTGTTCGTGCTGAACGCGACCACGACTTTGAGCGCGATCAGCTGACAGACGACACCCGCGTAAAGACCGCAGTTTCGTGGCTCGAGGAAGCGACACTGCTTGCTCGGGAAGAAAACCAGGTACGCATCTTCCCGGCCTGTCTCACTGTTCGCAGCCTTGCTGATGCTGAAGCGATCCTTGAGAAAGCCAAGATTACCGGCTCCCGGCGGAAGCAGCTCCTGAGCATCGTTAGGCATCTCATGGGTGCCGCCCCTGATGAGGGGGTTACCACCGACGAGCTAATCGGTGTCAGCGGCCTCACCAGTGGCAGACTTCCGAAAGCTATGCATGACCTTGAGGTCCTTGGCGTTGCGAAAAACGATATGGCGTTGACCGCTTTCGTCCATGTCGGGGTTGAAGGTCAGTCGAGCGATAGATTGCGGCAGGCTGCAAGCCTGGAGACAATGCTGGTGGACGTGCTTCGCGAGGCAGAGCCGGATGCAAATGCCGAAGAGGCATTTCCGCTGCAGCTGTCGCAGCTTTGTCAGAAGCTACGCGATGAGGGCTTTGCCAACGCCCGCCCGGACATCGTTGAAAAGCTGCTTCGAGGCCTGGCGCAAGATGGACGCGGTCTCGATGGCGGCAAGGGCAACCTGCATATTCGCAAGCAATCGCGAAACACATTGTTTGTACGATTGCAGCGGACCTGGGACGCGGTGGCGCGAACAGCGGCTTTTAGGCGCGATGCCGCGCAAAACCTCCTGAAGCACTTGCTGGGAAAGGTTGCCAAGGGGAAACGCGGCAAGGATTTGCTGGTCGAGACGACTTTGGGCGACCTGACAGCGGCGCTGACGTCCGATGCATTTCTGAGCCTTGAAATTGTGGATCACACGAAATTGCTCAACCGCGCCATTCTCTGGCTGCATGAGCTAGAAATTATCGTCCTTGGTAAGGGTCTGACGGTCTTTCGGTCCGCCATGACCATCCTATTGCGACAGGGCGCTGGGCAATTCACGCAGCAGCATTTCAAGCCGCTCGAGGAGCACTACGGAGAGCAGACCTTCCAGACGCATGTTATGGCAGCCTATGCCGAGAAGGGGCTTTCTTCGATTGATGCCGCATTGGCGATGTCGGAGGACTATTTTGTTCTCGATCGCGACGTCTTCACGCGCAGATGGCTACCCGATCAGGCAATAGCCATCAGGCGACAAACGACTTCCGCCTCTTGGGAGGCGATTGTCGAAGACCTCAAAAACCCGGTGCAGCAGAGGATTGTGAGCGATGACCGCGAACAAACCAATGTTCTTGTCTTGGCTGGGCCAGGATCCGGCAAAACAAGAACCTTGGTGCACAGGATTGCTTACCTAGTCAGGGTCAAGCGCGAGAACCCGAGAGGCATTCTCGTTTTGAGCTATAACCGACATGCCGTGACCGAAATCAGAGCTCGGCTGAGAAATCTCATCGGCGATGATGCGCAAGGGGTAACCGTTTCGACGTGCCATGCCATGGCAATGCGTCTTGTCGGGGCGAGTTTTGTCGGTTCCTCAGCGCAGGCTACGGATTTTGACAACGTGCTGCGCGAGGCGGTCCGCCAGCTGCAGGGAGAGGGTCTTAGCAAGAGCGAGGCCGAGGCCCAGCGTGAAGCCCTGATCCAGGGTTATCGTTGGATCTTGGTTGATGAGTACCAAGACATCGGATCGGACGCCTATCAGTTCATTTCTGCTGTGGCGGGCCGGTCAATGGACGATCCTGACCTGCGCCTTAGCCTGTTTGCCGTGGGCGATGATGACCAGAACATCTATTCCTTCGATGGGGCCTCGGTGGATTTCATCCGTGCCTTCGAGGAAGATTACAAAGCGAAGCCGGAATATCTGGTGGAGAATTACCGGTCGACACAGCACATCATCGATGCAGCGAATGCGGTCATTGCTCCTGCTCGCCATCGCATGAAGACGGACCGCGATATCGTCATCAACAGTAGTCGGCGTAAGGAACCGGCTGGCGGGGCTCTGGCGGCCCTTGATCCTGTGGTGCAAGGCCGGGTTCAGTTGCTGTCTTATGCGGGCGAGCCTTGGCGGGGTGCTTGGGCTGCAGTGGATGAGTTCGTGCGCTTGTCTCGTCTAACTCCCGATTGGGATTGGAAAAAGACGGCCATCATTTCGCGCAATTGGCAGCGCCTCGAAGCCGTCCGCAGCTATGCTGAGAAGTTGGGTCTTCCGGTCGAATTGGCCAATGAGCGGTTGCCGAGTATCTGGCGCCTGCGCGAGGTGCAGCAGCTTATTGCCATGTGCCGGGAAGACGAGCGCCAGGTTTTGAGCGCGGACGACTTGGCTGCGTTTCTTGCTCGCTTGCCCGCCAATCGTTGGACCCGGCTTCTCGAAAGGGGCGTCGATGCACTCAGTCGGGAGATTGGCGCCAGTCGCATGGCGGTGCCAGATTTGGTCGAATGGATTGCGGAGTGGTCCTATGAAACACGGGGTGAGCAGCAGGGGCTGCTTTTGTTGACGGCGCACCGAGCGAAGGGGCTTGAATTCGACGATGTTGTGATCCTCGATGGCGACTGGCAAAGTAAATCTAGGAATGAAGATCGTGATGCGCCCCGGAGGCTGTTTTATGTGGCGATGACACGGGCAAGGCGCAGCCTCTCAATCGTGACACAAGGCGCACACCCTTTCGTAGCTGGTGAGACCGACGCGATACTTGAGAGAACGGTCCAGTCCGATCCGGCCCAAGGTCCGCTCGATGAAAGAAGTTACCAGCCGCCGGACATGGCTTTGGTGGATCTTTCATTTGCCGGTCGATTGAAGTCTTACAATCCTTCCCTTGCGGCCATTGCGCAATGCCAGGTGGGTGATCGGGTGAGTTTGGAAAGAGGCGAGAAGGCCTGGATGATCAAGGACGCAGCTGGCCAAATCATTGGCAGAATGAGCCGATCCTTCGCGCCTCCGGCCAGGTATGAAATAGCCCACGGCGAGGTCGGAGCCGTCGTTCGCTGGCGTCGTTCGGACAATGCTGAAGAGTATCGGGAAGCTATCGTGCGAGACGAGTGGGAGACCGTTCTGCCCGACATTACCTATGTTCGCTCAGGTGCCGTAAGGTGAATACGTTCGGTTGGCGGATGTGGCGTTTAGAAAGTCAGCTACTTCGGCTTGTCGAAGCACCCGTTGGCCAGCTAAAATCTTATCATGAAGACTAAATCACTCCTCCCGTGGGGCGGCGCACTCGCCTTTTGGTCGTTTTTCCTCATTGTCTCGCTCGATAGGGTGCTGTGGAAGTTGGGGTGATCGCGCCGTTATGCTGAGCATTCTTCTAACGACTGTCTTGGTGGTCCCAGCCGGTGAAACCTTTGCTTGTACGCCTACACATGTCTGGGATGGTGACGGCCCCGTTTGGTGTGCTGAAGGTCCTCGCGTCAGACTTTCCGGGATCGCTGCTCGTGAGATCGATGGCACCTGCCGTTCCAACCAGCCTTGTCCTTCTGTGTCTGCCGAGGAAGCGCGCGACACGCTCGTTGCTCTGGTTGGCGAGCCTTATGGGCGAGGGCCGAACGGCCATGTCCTTGTCCGGGGACCAACTATGACCTGTGTTTCGGTCGGCAATGGAGGCGGCGATCGCACCGCCGCTTGGTGCATGTCGCCGCGTGGCGGCGATCTATCCTGCGCTATGGTAGCAAGTGGCACGGCCTTGCGCTGGGACCGCTACTGGGCTGGCCATCGCTGTTCGTGATCTCTGACTGGGAAATCTGGGCCTGCGCAGAGCATGGTGAGGATGCGCTGATCATCGCGGCCATGCGTGCCGACAAGCAGATGTCGGAGGGCGACATGCAGGGCGCGCGCACAATTCAGATGATTGTGAAAAGGATCAACCAGTTGCTCCAGCTCCCATCCGGCTTGCTCCATTAGAGCTGCCCACCATGAATTCATGCGGGTGACTATTTTTGTCACCCCTTGGGCGCATAGTTTGGGTCTCGGGCCGAGTCGGTTCGGGAAGAGAGACAGCATAGGCATGAAGGAGGCGTCAGATGGCAAAGGGTGGCAGTTATCGCAGCGCAAAGACGGGGCGCTACGTTTCGGAAGCTCAAGGCAAGTCGAACCCGCGAACGACGGTGCGCGAGGCAGCTGGCAGGAGCGGGAGCTCCGGCCCGCATTACCGCAGCACAATCAGTGGCCGCTACGTGACGACTAAGCACGGCAAGGCAAGCCCGCACACAACCGTACGCGAGGATTGAAGCAACGATGCGCATACTTCACACCAGCGACTGGCACCTGGGGCGACAGTTCCACGGACTGCCGCTTGACGAGGACCACGATGTCATTCTCGACCAGATCGCTAAGGCCATCGAGCAGAAGAAGCCCGATGTCCTCATTATCGCTGGTGACATATTCGATCGCGTCAGCCCGCCGCAAAGCGCACTGACGCGGTTCGGCGACTTCATCAAGCGCGTAACCCAGGACAATGATTTGGCGGTGGTCGCAATCGCCGGAAATCACGATTCAGCGGCACAGATCGGCATGCTTGGCGTCCTGCCGACCGGTGGAAGGGCCCTCGTGCGAGGTCCGGTCGATGCTGAAGAGCGTCCCCTTATCATCGAGGACGAGCATGGGCCTGTTGCGATCTCCGCTCTACCCTTCTGCTACGAGTTCGCGGCCCGCGCCTGCTTCGAGGATGAGGCCATCGCCTGTCCTGCTGATGTCCTGCGGGCGCAGGTGGAAAGCGCCCGCCGCCACCTCCCCGATGGTGCCAGGTGGGTTATTGTTGCGCATGCCTTTGTCGAGGGAGCCTCAGCGAGTGAAGGTGAACGTCCGTTGTCGCGCACCGTGGGCGGCATCGAGACCGTTCCTTCATCAGCCTTCGATGGCGCGCATTATGTGGCGCTGGGCCACCTTCATCGACCTCAGAAGGTGGGGGCGACCCATATCCGCTATTCGGGCGCGCCGCTTGCCTTTGGCCTTGATGAGGAAGGAGATGGAAAATCGATGACGCTGATCGACCTTGCAGCCGATGGCTCGGTCACAATCGACCTCCTGCCGCTCAATCCCTCGCGCACGGTGAGGACCGTGCGAGGCAAACTGTTGGAGCTGATCGAGACACCTGAAATTTGTCACGACTTCACCGGTGTCGTGCTCACGGACGAGACGCCGCAGATCGATCCGATGAAGCGGATCCGGGAGAAATTCCCGAATGCGGTCAAGCTGACCTACGATCGGAACAGTGAGCGGGAGCAGCAGGAGCGGAGCGAAAGCGAGCCGGTGCTGACCGACCCCAAGTCGATCATTGCCGATTTTCTTCAGTTTGTGCGCGATGAGGCACCCGGGGATGCCGAACAGCATTTGATCGACCAATTCCTGGTTGATGCGGACCATGAGGAGAGCGCAGCGTGAGGCCGATCAAGCTGAAAATGGATGCGTTCGGGCCCTACGCCGGAACACAGACGATTGATTTCCGCGACGCGACCGATGCCGGTCTGTTTGGCATCTACGGGCCCACGGGATCGGGCAAATCCTCGATATTCAGTGCTATGACCTTCGCGCTGTTTGGAGAGGCAGCCAAGAAGGAGCAGCCGACAGCCACGCTGCGCTCGGCGCATGCATCGGCAGAGATGCCAACTGAGGTCGCTTTCGTCTTCGAGCTTGGTGACAAACGCTATCTGGTGCGCCGCCAGCCGGAACAATCCCGGCCCAAGATGCGGGGTGAAGGCGAGACCAGCCAGGCACATGCAGCATGGCTCTTCGATGTGACCGGTATTGAGGTCGACATGATCAACCTTGATGGTTGCGGGGTAATCCTTGCCGAGAAGAAGGTCGGACAGGTCGCCGACCAGGTCAGCGCGCTCCTTGGCTATGGAGCCGACCAGTTTCGGCAGATCGTCCTGCTCCCGCAGGGCCGATTTGAGAAGTTTCTGACCTCCGACAGCAGCGAACGGCTGAAGATCCTTCGCGAACTGTTCGATGTCAGCCTGTATCGATCGATCACCGATCGCCTCAAGGAAGAGGCCAGCGCTGCGAAGCGCGAGGTGCGGGATGGCTACAGCGTCCATGCACGCCGGTTGGTGGCGGAGGGCTTTAACAGTTCCGACGAGCTCGACGAAGGGATTGAGGCGGCGCAGGCCAGGAGCCGAGAGGCGGCGTGCGAAAGCGCGGAAAAGGAGAAGGCGGCTGCAAGTGCCGACCAGGCGTACGCCGCTGCCCAAGCCATTGACGCGCGGTTTGTCGAAGCGAATCGCGCGAAGGAACAGCTGACGGTTCTTGAGGGCCGGGAGGCCGAGATTGCCGAAATACGTCTTCGCAGAGACAACGCGCGGAAGGCTCAGCGTGCCGCAGACAAGGCGCAGGCAATAGCTGAGGCCAGTGATCGGCTGAACGAAGCCGTGCAAGATGAGGTAGGCGTTTCTTCGGCAGCGGCTGAAGCAGCCGACAGATTGAAACAAGCCGAGGCTGCGCTGCTAGCCGAGCGAAATCGATCGGGAGAAATTGACAGTCTGCAGCGGCAGAAGGCCGAGCTTGACCGGTACGAGAAAGCCTTGGCCGATGCGTCGGACCTGCGGGACAAAATGGAAGAGGCGGTTGCTGAAAAGGTCGCGGCTGAGCAGGCGCGTGATACAGCCTCACTTGAAGTAGACCGGTTGACCACTCTCCATAAGGAAAGCGAGGCAACCCTCGGTCAAGCAAGGCAGAGCGAATTGAGGCGTTTAGCGCTTCGAAGTGAGCGGGTTACGCTCGATGCCGGTCTGCGGCATGCGAAAGCATACCAAAAAGCCGCGGACGCTTTGAAAACCGCGCAAGCGAGCGCAGGGAATGCCGCCAAGCATTTGGCAACTGCGGAAGACGCGCATACCGCCG